>Ga0206939_10147_pt1 | contig 20391 bp, 17 predicted proteins | sample Alteio_BWOrgHeat_10_FD_152921 | JGI IMG/M metagenome (GOLD analysis project Ga0206939, IMG submission 152921) | Enriched cells from forest soil in Barre Woods Harvard Forest LTER site, Petersham, Massachusetts, United States -... | ecosystem: Environmental > Terrestrial > Soil > Temperate forest >... | reverse complement strand
CGCTTCCCGCCAACCTAATTCCGCCAGGGCGGGCACGTCAAGAGTTGCCCCTCGGCCTCGAACGTTTGCCAACACGATCGCTTCCTCGCCCGTGCCACGGCGGGAAAACGCGACGACGTCGTCCGTCGATAAATCCGTCACCTGTCCCTCTCGAAGGGCCGAATGCTCCCGGCGCAGCTGGAGCAACGTTGTCATCCAAGTCCGCGCGTCGGCCCCGGTCCCCCAATCGATCTTCGAGTCATCGAAGAGCGGTATCCGCTTGGACCATTCGACTTCCTGGCCCTCGTAGATCAGGGGCGTTCCACCGTAGCAGGCGGCCAACAAAAACGCCGTCCTTTCCCCGTCCGGCGAGTGGAAGAAGTCCAAAGCCGTCCCCTCCCATGCCGATTTGTCGTGATTGGAAGTGAACCGCAGCCGCCTCGCACTTGCCGGTACGCCCCGTGCCTCATCCGCCACGGCGCCCGCGAGCGACAACGCCTTCCCACCCTTAAAAATATCCACCAGGCGATCGTAAAAATGCCAAGCGTAGGTGAGGTCGAATCCCGAATCGTAGTGGTCGGCGCGATACCCTTCCGCCAGCATCAGAATCGGCCGCTTCGAAGTCGATCGAAGTGCCGTGACCGCCTGCTTCCAGAAATCCGCCCGGACCCAATCCGCGGTGTCGCACCGAAAACCGTCGATGTCGTAGCGGGAAATCCAGCTCCGCATTGCGTCGGTCATCGCCGTCCAGACCACCGGCTTCGTGTAGTCGAGTTGCGCGACGTCGTTCCAGTTCGTCCCCTTCGGAATGGAGATCTTGCCGTCCGCGCCGTGAACGTACCAATCCGGATGGGCGGTGATCCACGGGTGGTCCCACGCCGTATGGTTGGCAACCCAATCGATAATCAGCGCCATCCGCAAACGGTGAGCTTCCGCAACCAGGCGCCGAAAGTCGGCGAAATTCCCGAATTCGGGATTGACCGCATCATAGTCGGCCACTGCGTAAGGTGAACCCAGACCGCCCGCCGACCGGAGCTTGCCGACCGGCTGGATGGGCATCAGCCAAATGACATTGACGCCGAGCGAATGAATCACCGGGAGACGTGCGCGTAACTCGGCAAACGCATGCCCCGGCGCAAACGTCCGCAGGTTCGCCTCATAGATCACCGTTTGGGATGGCGAAGGCAGGTATCCCGCATCCAAACGCGCCACCCGCTTCGGTGCAAAGAGAGCCGATACAAGAAACAAGTTCACTAAGTCTTTACTTTATCCCCGCCGAAGCCTTGATGCCAAAGCCCGAGTGAGTCTTTCTGGGGTCTGCGAACTCGTGCCGGTATTCTGCGTGTTCATTCCTTCAACCCCGCCATGGACACACGCCGCTTTTCGATCAAAGAAACCTGCCGCGCCAACCCGATCCATGTCGTCAAGCCCGCGGACTTCGTTACCGAGCCGGCGGACGAGATCGAACCGGAATCGCTGGTGAACGATCCGAGATTCACCCTCTATTGCTTCGACCCGGAAAACCAAGCCGCCCTCTTCGTCGAAAGCAACGACCCTGCCGCCGTCGACAAAGCCGCGTTCTACTACCAGGGACAGGTCGACCACGCCGTGGGCCTTGTTTCCATGCCGCTTGAAGCTTTTCATCGCGTCGCCCTCGAGATTCCCAAGCCTCCAAAGGGCGTCATCTTCATCCATTCCGTGGGGCGATGCGGCTCGACGCTCGTCAGCAAAGTCCTTGAGGCCGTACCTGCCGTCCATAGCCTCTCCGAGCCTGACGATCTGACCCAACTCGTAAACCTCAGTAATACCGGCGGCTTCACCAACGAATGGGTGCGTGAGTGTCTCGCAAGCTCTCTCCGGTGGCGCGGGAAACCGCGTTTCGGCCCATCCGCCGACTTCCTGGCCATCAAGTCGCGTAGTGAAGTCATGGTCCTCGCCGATTCGCTCGGCGACCTATTTCCCGAAGCCAAGCACTTCTTCCTCTACCGCAATGCCCTCTCCTGGATGGGCACCCTCTTCAGGGGATTCCCGGCCGATCGCGACGTCTACGACGAAGAGCTCAACCGCAAGGTGGAAGACGGCTGGGCCAAAACGATTCCTCTCGTGACGGAGCTTAGACGGCCAGACAAGCCCATGAACCCAGTCCAAGTCCGCGTCCTCGCCTGGATCACCTGCATGGAGGGCTACCTGAAGCTAAGGCAAATGGACATCCCCACCTGCGCCGCCCGCTTCGAAGACATCACCGCCGATCCCAAAGCCGTCCTCGAGCCCTTCTTCCAGTTCTGCGGCATCGACGACGTCGACTGGTCCGCGATGGAAGAAGTGCTCAGCCGCGACTCCCAAGCCGGCACCATCTACGACCGCGACCTGCGCCGCCAATACACCCGCGAACTCACCGAGGACCTCCGCCAAGACATCCGCAGCCTCATCGCCTCCCGTCCCGGTCTACAAGTGCCCGACGTCGTTCTGCCGGGCACGATCGGCATCTAGCCTTTAATCTTCGACTTATCCGGATACTCCGGCCGCTTCCGCAACGGCGGCTGATACGACTTCAATTCCTTCAAGATCTCCGCGATCGCCGCATCCAATTGCGCGTCGTGCCCCTGCCGCCAAAGGTACGGGTCAAACTCGACCTCGATATCCGGTGGCGTCCCAAACCCCTCGATCGGCCACGTCCCGTGGATCGGATCGTAAAGCGCGTCGTCCGGCGCGTTCACGCGCCCGCCGTCGACCAGTCCGAACGAGAACGCCGCCAACTGTCCGCCCCAAGTGCGCTTCCCGATGAGCTTGCCCGCATGCTGCAAGCGGAACTCATCCGGGAAGATGTCTCCCCCCGAACCTGCCTGTTCATTGGTCAGCATCACCTTGGGCCCATACACGCCCGCGGCGGGAATGAGTGCGTCTTGCCCATATCGCGTCCGCGTGCCGTATGACGCATGCTTGTTCATCTCTCGGACGAAGTAGTCCGCTACGTATCCGCCGTGGTTAAACCGGTCGTCGACGATCATCCCCTGCTTGTCCTGCTGGGCATAGTAGTACCGGTTGAACTCTGTCCAGCCCCCTCCACCCGTATCGGGAATGTGGGCATAACCGACCCGACCATCCGTCGCCTTCTCGACCACTCGCCGATTATCCTCCGTCCACGCCCGGAACCGGAGCCCCGCCTCGCTTGCCACCGGAAGCACGATCGCCTCGCGCGCCCCGACTCCATCTGGCGTCGGTCCGATCTTCACCCGGACCTGCTTTTTCGCCTTGCCTTCGAGCGCCTCGTAGATGTCCATCGCGTCGTCCAGCGGCCGCCCGTCGATCTCCAGCAGATACTCGCCCGCCTTCGCCTCGACTCCCGGCTGCGCGAGTGGTGCGTATAGTTCGGGGTTCCACCGCTCCCCGTCGTAAACGCGGGTGAGCCGGTAGTGGCCGTTTTCGATCTTGAAGTCGCAGCCCAACAGTCCGCCCGGAATCCGGTTTCCCGCCCCCGGCAGGTCCCCGCCCCGCGCCCACATGTGCCCGATCGAGAGCTCGCCCACCATGTCCGTAAACAAATAGTTAAGATCGTCCCGCGAGGCAATTCCCGGAAGGAACGGCGCGTACCGGGCCTCCATCACGTTCGCATCGATGCCGTGCAGTTTGGGGTCGTAGAACAGCGCTCGCTCGTTTCGCCAGACTGCGTGGAACATCCGCTCCCACTCAACCCGCGGATCGATCCGTGCCTGCAATCCGGAGAAGTCGAGTCCCGGCCCTCCCGGCGATGGCGGCGCCATCGCCGAGACGATCCGCGACGGCGCGCCGATCAGCAGAACCTTCGTTCCGCCCGCCGACAGCTCCGCTCCAAAAACTCCGCCCGCGAACGGCGATGACTTCCGGTCGGCAAATGAGAACTTCGACACCGCACCCGCCGACAGCAAGAAGAACGATCCTGCTGGACCGGGTTCCAGGTTCCTGAATTCACCCGCCGGTATCGGCAAGGCTATGGTCCGCGCCGTCAAGCCCTCGGGATCGATCTCCGTCGCCGCTCCCGGCTTCGGTGGCGTTGGTTTCTTTGCTTCTACCCCTTCCTCATCGCTTTCCGGCTGCAGCGGGTTCGGTCCCCCCTTCTTCAGGACGATCGCGTAAACGCTGCTTGAACGGTTTGTTTGCCCGACGGCGACGATGTCCTCGTCTTCGGCTTCGCCGACATCCGTGCTCGCCAAAAAGTAAAGGTGTTTCCCATCGCGATCGAAGATGGGCGAATTGGCGTCCGCGAGCCCGTCCGTCGCCCGGTATTTCTTCCCCGTCGCGACCTCGCAAAGGTAAACCGAATGCTCATGGTTCGTCTCTGCCATCGCGTAGGTGATCCACTTGGAATCGGGGGACCATCTTGGCGATACGCCAAAACTGTAGGCATACCGGCCCGTGTCGAGCTTCTTGCTCTTCCCGCTCGCCACGTCGAGGCACCAAATATTGAGTCGGACGTCACTGTAAACGATCGACTTGCCGTCTGGCGACCAAGTAGGCCCATGGTAGACGGAGGGCGCTTCGCCCAGTGTCACGAACCGCTGCTTGGACGTCGACAAATCGTAGAGCCCGAGTCGTTGAATGTCGCCTTCCTCCGTGAGGTAGGCCAACGTCCGGCCGTCGGGTGACCACTCTGGATCCTTCCGCTCGATTCCCGAGTCCGTCAGCACCGCATGCGCGTCGCCCTTACTCGCCGGAACGGTAAATAAAAGCCCTCGCGCGGTGACTGCCACCCGCTGCCCCGTCGGTGAAATCGCGTATCCCGAGGGCCGCACGGTTTTGAATTGCGGCCGAACTTCGGGAAAGTCGCCTTGGATATCGATCGAAACTCTCATCGAGTTCTTCTTCGCCAGATCGTAAAGCCATATCGACCCTAGCTTCTCGTAGACGATCGCCCCCGGTCCTGCCGTCGCCGACTTAATGTCAAATCCGACTCCCGGTACCACCTCCGTCGTTCGTCCGCCACCCAAGCCGCCACCGCTAAGATCGTGTCGGTACAGGCCCATGATCCCGTGAGGATCGGAAACGTAATAGATGGAGTCGCCCACCCACATCGGGCACTTGTCGTCCTCATTCCCCCTAGGAATCGCCTTCCATTTGGACGTGGCCAGATCGGCCACCCAAATCGGCGCTGCCTGGCCGCCCCGGTATCGCTTCCATGCCTGCTGCCACTTGGGTATCGGAACGTAGGCGATCCGCTTGCCGTCCGGCGACATCGATGCCTCGACCCCCGCGGGGAAGGGAAGCGCATTCGGCACGCCGCCCGTGACCGGCACCGAAAAGAGCCGGGGATAGTCCGTCGGCGAAAGCATCGTGGAGGAGAAAATCACCGATTTCCCGTCCGGCGTCCAGCCGACCGTCCGATCCGGCGCCGGGTGCGCGGTCAGCCGCTTCGGCTCGCCGCCCGCCGCCGGCATCACGAATACGTCGAAGTTGCCGTCGTACTCGCCGCTGAACGCGATCATGCTGCCGTCGGGCGAGAAGAAGGGATCGCTCTCCGTGCCCGGCGCACTGGTCAGACGCTTCGCTTGGCCTCCCTCTCGCGCCACCGACCACAAGTCGCCCGCGAAGGAGAAGACGATGCTGGTCCGGCTGATCGTGGGATGCCGCATCAAAAGCGGATTCGGGCCAGGATCGAACCGGTCTAAGGAATTCCCTGCCAGGTTCTTCCCAGCAAACAGCAGCATCAAAGCGAGCATGGGGCCAAGTTTAACATCTTCTCTCTAAACGCCTTCGCGCTCTGGCCGCGCATGTTGTAGTAAGGTACATAGAATAATCTTGCCTAGGAGAGAACCTTTTTGTTGATGGACCCGGATCCCGATGACCATGGCGACGGCCAATCCCCCGTCGATTCTTCCGTTACCACCTCCGGTGACGCCAGGGGACCGGAAAAAGGCATCGCCCTTTGCCTTTCCGGCGGCGGCTACCGGGCAATGCTGTTTCACGCCGGGTCCCTTCGCCGCCTGTTGGACGCCGGCATCCTTCCGCATCTCAAGCGGATCTCCAGCGTCTCGGGAGGCTCAATCACCTCCGCCAAGCTCGGCATGCACTGGAATGCCCTCGCGGCAAGCGGATTCTCTCCCGACCGGTACGACGAATGGATCGTCGCTCCCCTTCGTGAACTCGCCTCCACGACGACCGACATAAGCGCGGTGCTCGGCGGCTTACTGTGGTTCGGTACCGCCAACGAGCGGGTTCAGCAAGCCTATCGAGATCACCTATACGGCGCCAAGACTCTCCAAGACCTTCCTTCGGATGACGAAGGCCCCCGCTTTGTCATCAACGCCAGTAACGTCCAAACGATGGCGTTGTGGCGTTTCATGCGGCCGTACATGGCCGATTACCAAGTCGGCCGGTTCATGAACCCGGTCGTCGAGCTGGCCGAAGCGGTGGCCGCCTCTTCCGCCTTCCCCCCAATCTTGTCGCCAATGGACCTCCATCCGGATCCCGCGACTTTCGATGCCGCCAGTGCCGGTCCGCTCGCCAAGCCACCGTTTACCAACCAAGTCGTTCTCACCGACGGCGGCGTCTACGACAATCTCGGCCTCGAGACCGCGTGGAAGCGCTACCAGACCGTCCTCGTCAGCGATGGCGGCGGCAAGTGCGACTTCGAAGGCAAGCCCGCCCGCGACTGGGCTCGCCATGCGGAACGGATCTTCGAGATCACCGACAACCAGGTTCGCAGCCTCCGCAAGCGCCAGATCATGGATTCGATTGTCGCCGGCGACCGTCGCGGCGCCTACTGGGGAATTCGCGAAGACATCGCCAAAGTCGGCGGCCCCGCCGCCATGGATTTCCCCTTCGCCCGATCCCTCCCCCTCGCCATGCTCGGCACCCGCCTAGCTTCCATCGACCCCGATTCGCAAACCGCCCTTCTGAACTGGGGCTACGCCATCTGCGACGCCGCCCTCACCCGCTTCTACTCCCCCTTCTCTAAACAACAAGACGGATTCACCCTTGCCCCCCGCGCCGCTGCCTTCCCCTACTAGCAGCCCCAAAGGGGCGCCCCCATACCAGCCTGGGGCAACGCCCCAGGACATGCGGCATCGCCCCCGAGCGCTGTAGGCGCGACCTAATTCCTGCCCGGTTTGCTCCTTAACACGCGGCCAAACCTCGCCGATATAATCCCGTCGTGACACGGCGCGACTTCCTCATCGGGGGCATCGGAACCCTCCTCGCTCCCCGCGGGATCCCCCTCGCCCTCCCATCCAAAACCCGTCGCCCCCTAAAATTCGCCGTCATCACCGACCTCCACCACGGCCTCGCCCCCGACGCCCTCGGCCGCCTCGACGCCTTCTGCGAAGCCGTCCGGCAGCGCAAAGACCTCGACCTCGTCATGCAAATGGGCGACTTCAACTACTCGCTGCCCGATTCCGTCGACTGCACCAAGCGTTTCCTCGACCTACCCCACCGAAAGATCCACGTGCTCGGCAACCACGACATGGACAAGTGCGACAAGGCCACCCCGGTCCGCCTATGGCGTATGAAGAACCGATACTACGCCGAAGACATCGGCGACTACCGGTTCGTCGTCCTCGACCTCAACCATTTCAAGAAGGAAGGGAAGATCTTCGACTACGCAAACGGCAACTACTTCACCGACAACGCCACCTACAACTGGGCCGACCCCGAGCAACTCCAGTGGCTGGAGCACGAACTGAATACCGCCAAGAAGCCGGTCATCCTCATCAGCCACCAACCCCTCGGCTTCGCCGAACCCGGCCAGCCGATGCCCCCCGAGCAAGCCGAGATCCTGGAAATAGTTGCCAAGGCCAGGCAAGCCAATCCCCACAACGCCGTCGCCATCTCAATGTTCGGCCACCTCCACGTTGACCGCCTGGAGCACGTCGACGGCGTCCCCTACTACTGCGTCAACTCCGCCAGCTACTTCTGGGGCGGTGGCATGTACCCCTACTCCAAACCCCTCTTCGCCTTCATGGAGCTAACCGCAGACGGCCACCTAAAAGTCGAAGGCGCAACGGCATCGTTCGTCAAAACACCGCCCGCCAACACCGACACCGTCCTCGGCCGCAGCGCATCCATCACAAACCGCAACATCGCCACCTAACCCCCAACCGAGGTCCCCTTTTGCGCGTTAGCGTCTCGACCAATACCAGGTAACGCGCCCCATAGCCCCCAAACGAGGTCCCCCTTTCGCCCCAACGGGGAGAAAGGGGCCAGGGGAAAGAGGGGACCAAGGCAAAGCCTTGGCAAAACTTCACGCTAGCCGTTCAGAACCGCTACCCGGGCTAAACCCCTACCCTACTCTCTGCTTTGTGTCGCGGCTGTTTTGCCCTTCTCCGGCACGGCCGCTAGGTCACCCATCTGATATTCGGCGACGTCACGATGACTCGAAATCCGCTCGCTGGCGGGTACCGCCACTTTTCCCATCACCGGCTGAGAAGTCGAGAGTGAACCCAACGTCACCGTCGACCCACCATCAACCGCAACCGGCGCCAATTCCCCCGCCATTTCCGACCCACCGTCGAACGCCGCCGCAATCCGCGGCAAAAACTGAAACACGCCCCCCGCCAACGCCGCGAGCATGACCCCGCTAAGAACCTTGGTCTCCTTCTCCAAATTGCAGTCCCGCGTCGCCACGGTCCCATCCGCCCGCCGGTAAAACCGAACGCAAACCTGCCCCTCCGTCTCGCGAATCAGCTGCGCCGCCTCTTCCCGCGTCATCCCCGAGAGGTTGTAAACATGCTTCCGGCACCCCGCGCAAAACCGCTTCTGATCGTCCCCCTTCATCCCCGCCCAAGACTGGCGACAAGGCTTCCGAACCTGAATCCCGTTAAGCGCATCCGCGTCGGCCTGCATATGCGATATGTGCCGCTGCCTGGCGTTGCGGTTCAAAAACATTCGGATCTCGTTTGGCGGCCCCCGCGAGGGGGGCGCCAAACGAGATCAAAAACCTACTCCGCGCCGGTGATCAGCCACCCTATCCCAAACTTGTCGAACACCATCCCAAACGTCCCACCCCAAAACGCCGGACCAAGCGGGCAATAGACACTGCCTCCCGCCGACAGCTTGTCGAACAGCCCTGGTGCCTCGTCGATCCCGCACTGTACGACGATGGACACCCGGCTCGCCTGAGCCGTCTGGTCGGGACCCATCTCCGGCCCCATATCCGAGCCCATCAGGTCCAAGACCGGCGAGGCGAGGTGCGCGTGCATGATCTGGTCGGCCTTCCCCTCCGGGCATTGGCTCGCCATCGGAGACTCTCCGATCGTCAAGAAAGTGACCTCGCCGCCGAGGCAGCTCTTATAGAAGTTCATGGCCTCTCGGCAGTTACCGTTGAAGTTGATGTAAGGGTTGATTTTCATTTCTGCGCTCCTTCGAAATGACAACGAACGACCATCTGCCCCGAGGACAAATCGCCCTAACCTTTTTTCAGCGTCTGCAATCGCGAGTTCAAAAGCGCCTGTTCCGGTCGCGATTCCGTCAAGGCCATCGCCTGTTCCAGCAACCGGACCGCCTGGTCCGCGTGCCCCAACTCCGCCTCGAATTCCGCCTTGACGACGGGGTACAAGTAGTAATCGTTCAGTCCGCCGATCTTTGCCGCGATCTGCAAACCCGCGAGCGGACCGTGCAACTTGGCGAAGGCGACCGCCCGGTTGAGCGCCGAAATCGGCGAAGGATCGACCGTGATAAGGGCGTCGTAGAGCCCAAGGATTCGTTCCCAGTTGGTGCCCTCGTAACTCGGCGAGGCGCAGTGGGTCGCCGCGATGGCGGCTTGCAAGTGAAACGGGCTAACGTCTTCCCCCACCGAAGCCATCCCGAGATGCGTCATCCCCTCGCGGATCAGCCCTTGGTCCCAACCACCACGATCCTGGTCCCGAAGAAGGATAAGGCTGCCGTCCACATCCGTTCGCCCCTCGAGCCGCGCCAAATTGAAAAGCATCAGCGCAAGCAATGCATGGGTTCTCGGCCGATCGCTCTGTCGGCATCGCGTAAGCAACCGGCCCAACCGCACCGCCTCGATGCAAAGATCCTTGCGCACGAGCAGGTCCCCGGTCGACGCCTTGTACCCCTCGTTAAAGAGGAGATAAACCGTTTGGTGCACTGCGTCCAGCCGGGTCCCCAGGTCTTCCCCCAGCGGTAGATCCGTCGAGACCTCCTCCGTCCTTAACCGATCTTTGGCCCGAGTTAGCCGCTTGGCGATCGCCGCCTCCGACGTGAGAAACGCCCTTGCGATTTCCCCGACTCCGAATCCGCAAAGCGACTTCAACGCGAGCGCCGGTTGCGCGTCCGCCGGAATCGCCGGGTGGCAGCAGACGAAGATCAGCCGCAGCTGGAGATCTTCGATTTCCGTCGTCTCCAGGTCCGCCTCGTTTACCGGCGCTGTCCACCGGTACGCCGAGCCGAAGATATCCGCCTGCTTCCGCCGAACCAGCCGTTCCCGTCTCAGCGCATCGATGGCAAGGTTCTTCGCCGACTGGGTGATCCACCCGCCTGGATTGGGCGGAACTCCCGTGAACGCCCAAGCATGCACCGCCCTCGCCAACGCCTCCTGCACGACGTCCTCCGCCAGCTCGAAATTCTCTGCTCCGAACGTCCGGACGAGCAACGCGATCAGCTTGCCCGACTCATGGCGAAGGAAGTCCTCCGCAAGCTGTCGCGGATCCCGTGACCTTGGGTCACCCGGCATTCTCGTCTACGCCTAAGTCGTCCGCGAGCGGGCACTGCGCCACGATCGGCCGCACCTCGATCCTCAGCCCGTGCTGCAAAACCGGACAAGCCTTCGCCAGATCAACCGCTTCTTCCATGGTGTTTGCCTCGATCAAAAGGTAGCCCCCGACCTCTTCCTTCGATTCCACAAACGGCCCGTCAGTCACGTTGCGCGTCCGCGGTGAAGACACAATGCGTCCCGTCGGCGTCAGCGGCTGCCCACCCGTAAGCTTCCCGGCCACCCGCATCTCCTCCACCCAAGCCATCATCCGCTCCAACTCGTCCTGACACTCCCGAGGCGGCAAAGCCCGCCCCCAGTCCGCCCCCCGCATCAAGAAAAGGAACTCAGTCATCCGCCCATTATGTCGGCGATCACCCTAACCGCCGCTTCCGTCGTTCGCTACGAAGGCGTATCGCGTACCGGCCCGCGCCAAATCCCGCGAGCACAGAAACAGCCGCCTCGGCACATAACATCGAAGTCGAAATCGTCCCCCAGCTAACCCGCTGCCAAAAGAGGATGACGTAGGCAAGAACGATGGCCGCGTACAAAACTCTCAGCAGGGCCGCTTCGCCAGACGAGGTTTCTGGCTCCTTTGTGATGTCCAACAGCATTGTGAAAACCCCAACCGCAAAGCCGGGCACGAGAAAGGTTGCGTGGAACCAAGGATAAATCATGATGATGCGAACCAACGTGGACTGCGATCACTAACCACAGGACACCCGTGCCTCTCCAGTCGGCCAATCAAAATCTCAAGCTCAGGCATCCTTCCATAAAGATTGGATGCCGTAGGAATCACCTGCTTCGTACCATACTTTAAAACGAACACGAGCGCTTCGCTGAAGTAACTATGGCGAAGGATGTAACGCCTCAAAATCACCACCTCCAGGTCCGGCCAAGCTGCATGCCAACGCCGCCGAGATCGCTCGTTGAACTCAATCCAGACCTCGCTCGGCACCACGAGCGCCGAGCGAATACGCGACCGTTGTACGCTCCAGGCCGTCTCGAAGATTACGGCAAAGACAGCAAGGATTTCGCTGGCGACAATTGTCCTTGAGCGGACATCATGACCTCCCCCTCACTGGTAACGAGGCGGCCACGGGTTCGGATGCAACAATTTAGAAGACTTGGGCCAACCAACTATCGACCCCAAACTAAAGGTGAAATCAACGTCGTCGAGAGAATCGCCGCGCTTGTCACCGCCCGAAGTTTCTGCCTCGACAAAGAAGGATCCCTCGCCACCAGGGCCGCCGGCAACGGTGAGAATAAGACAAAGAGAAGTGTGTAGTTTCCAAGCCCCAACTGCCTCGTCGGTGGAAGGGCCACAAGAAAAACACACACACCAAATATCGCCAAGTAGCCGTAAAGAGGCGCCAAAGGCCCCATTCCTTCCATCTTCCTGGCTTTGAAAGTGTAGCTCAGCATCGTCGCGACGTACAGCAAAAGCAACTGCAGTTTCCAACTCTGATCCGAAGTCGACACAAGGTAGACGACAATTGATAAACCCATGATCACTAGGTTTAAGCGAGTGGGTAAATCGACGGGTTGGCGTCTTTCGTTATTCATCTCACCTCCAAACATCGACCTTACCGTCTAAGGCGCCCGCTTAGAATCCTCCTAAAGCGCACCGAAAACCAACGTCGTACCTCACTTGCATCGTTTCGCCATCGTCATCGAGCAAATACTCCGCGAACCCTGCCGATGTGAGGGAAGATATCCGGCCAAATTCATCACGATCAAAGTAGACGATTTGATACTCCATTCTCTTAACCCAGACCTCGGCCAATTTCACGGACCACTCAGGAGTACGTGTCCACTCACCCCATTTTTTGAGTTCAACTCCCGAAGCGAACCCAATTTCGGCCATGCTCATTCCGTGCTGGAAGAGAGAAAAGACGTCATCGGCTACACCGAAGAGCTGACCGCCGACAAGCCTGCGTGGCTGAAGGAAAGACTTGAATGGTTCCAAGACCAGAAGTTCGGCCTAATCCTCCACTGGGGACCCTATTCCCACTGGGACTGCTGCGAATCCTGGCCACTCTCTCCCGGTGATTACTGGGCGCGCAACGACAATATGAAGTGCTGGACGAGCCGCGACAAGGACCTCGCCAGATTCCAACGCGACTACTGGGCGCTCAACCAAGAGTTCAACCCAAGCAAATATAACCCGGAGATCTGGGCCGACCTCGCCCAGCAAGCCGGTATCCGCTACGTCGCCCTCACCACCAAACACCACGACGGCTTCTGTATGTGGGACACCGCCACCACCGACTACAAGCTGACCGGGCCCGAAAGCCCGAACCCCGTTGACGCCTTCAAAGGCCTATGCGACGCTTTCCAGGCCAAGGGCATGGCGATCTCTGCCTACTTCTCCAAAGCGGACTGGCATTCCCCCGACTACTGGTCGCCTGACTACCCCGTCGTGGACCGCCAAGCCAACACCCAAGGCAAGTCGGAGTGGGACCGATTCGTCGCCTTCACCCACGAACAGATCCGCGAGTTGATGACGAACTACGGCAAGATCGACATCCTTTGGCTCGACGCCGGCTGGGTCAAACCCGAGCAAGGCGAGGACATTGACATGCCCGGCATGGTCGCCATGGCCCGCGAGCTCCAGCCCGGTCTCATCGTCGCCAACCGCACTGTCGGCGACGATTTCGAGGACTTCATCACCCCCGAGCACCAGATCCCCGACGAACCCCTCGATCAGCCCTGGGAATCCTGCCTCTGCATGGGCGGCAGCTGGAAGTACGAAACCCACGACGAACCACGCCCCATCGAAGAGATCCTCACGATGCTCATCGACATCGTCTCCAAAGGCGGCAACTTCCTCGTCGGCTTCGGCCCCTCGCCGGAAGGCGAATTCCCGCCCCTCTTCGTCAACCGCCTCAAAGAGATCGGCCAATGGATGGCCATCAACGGCCAAGCCATCCACGGCACCCGCGCCATCGCCCCCTACCGAGAAGGCGAAACCCGCTTCACGAAGAAGGGATCCACCGTCAATGCCTTCCTCCTCGACCCCAAAGTGACTGAGCTAACCGCTCTCACTCCCGCTGAAGGAGCGGCTCTCCACCTCCTCGGCCACGAAGATCCCGTCTCTTACGAGAGAACAAAGAACGGCATCCAATTCGAGCTGCCTGCAGCGGTAGACAACCTCCCATATCCGCCGGTTCTTTTCTTCAAGTACGCATGAACCCCCGTCTCCCCTAAGCCAACGACTCCATCATCGTCCGCATCCGGATCTCAATGATCCGGGACCTCTTTCGCCATGTTTTGCTTCTACGAGACGTCGGCGGACGCCGACGTCTCGCGGAGAAACCGCTACCGGCTCTTCGCCGCCGCCTTATAACCCGGGATCGGCTCGAGGGCGATCGAGTAGCTCGCCGCCCGAGGCTTACCGGTGAGCACGATCACGAACGACTGAGGCTGTCCCACCTTAAGAATCCCGATCCGGTTATGCTCGTCGAGCTCCTGCCGCTGAAAGTCGGCTCCCTGCCCTTTGTCGTCGTAGATCGCGACATCGTAATCCCAGTTCGTCGAGTTCCAACGGATCAGAAGGGGATTGTCCGGCGTCGCCGTAAACCGCCAAATCTGAATCTGTCCATCCTTGATCTCCCCGCCGGCCGGGCTGGCGAGCCCAAACTCCTTGGCGTGAAACACATGGCGGGAGAGCGAGTAGTCCCCACCCCCTCCATCCCCGAGGCAAGACACCGCAACCAAATACCGCCCGGGCTTTTGAACCACCATCTGCCACTTATCCGAGGTCTCATCTGGACCGGCGGTCGTACCGCGAATCTCGTTCATCTCCGGATCTCGCACCACGATCTGCTCCGCGAAGCCGGTGGCCGTCGTGCTCAAGGTCATGACGTCCCCTGACTTCGCCTCGATGGCCCAGTAATCGGTATTGCCGACCTTCAGTTTCCCCGTACATGCCTGGTCTTCCGCGAAGACGGCCGCCGCCGGTTGAACATGAAGGGCGAACTGCTGACTTTGCGGCCCGAGCCCGTCCGTCGCCAGCCAGAGCTTGGCATCCCGCCGAGCTCGGAACACGGTAACTCTCCCATCGCGGGCTCTGGCTGGCAGGACATCCACCGGCGAGTCCTGCGGCGGCACTTTAAGCTGCGGAAAGAACGGATTGGTTTCCGGCTTGGAAGTGTCGTACTTCGCGAAGTCGGGCGCTTCCGACAGCACGAATTTGCAGCCAAGGTCCAAACCCGGCGTCGACACTTGTAGAAGCTCGCCCGCCTTGACGGAAAGCTCCCACAGCGCCGGAACGTTCGTCGGCGCCTCGGCGGAGTACTTGCCTCCCTGCTTCACCAACGGTGTCGGGGCGATTTCCCGCGCCCCGATTTGGATCGGACCCTTGTCCGTCCGCCATCCGCCGGCCGTGTACAACAAATAGTAGTCGCCTGCCACCGGCGCGATAAGCGCGCGAATGGCCGGGGCGATCGGCTCCGCAAGGCTCGGAGAACGCTCCGGCAGTCCGTCCGGAAAGATCACCGTATTAAAGCTAACCCGCATCCAATCCCGCCGAGCGCCAGTTCCGGTCACGATATCTTTCACCTGCCCCGCCTTCATCGGCACTTTAAGCAGAAACGGTGTATTGGCGCTGACCTCCTTCTCGACCATCCCCTCCGTGCCGGCATCGACTGTGTCGTAGGTCTTGAACCGAATGTGGAACTGGCCGCCCGATTTGTCGTGGAAGCACCGCACGCGTAATCCGTACGAACCATCTTTTTTGCACTCCCAAAGGAGCAGCGGCCGCTGATCCCCCGGATACCGGTCGTCGTTGGAGGCGAGCACCTTATCCTTGTCGTCCACGATCTCCAGCGCCGGATCGAACGCGTCGCTTCTCGCCTCCGCGATCACAACCTGCCCCGCCTTGAGCTTCAGCGTCCACTCGCTAAACTCCCCCGGCGTCAAGATGTTTTTGATCTCGTCGCCGTTCAGATACATCCCGAGGCGGCCGTCGATCTGCTGCACCGCTTGATCCGTCTCCCGCGCATACGGCCCCTGCCCCCGCCCCTGCTGCCTCACTCCAAGCGCCGACCCCGACAAAGCCAAAAAAGCGGCCACCACCATCGTCAAATTCTTTCCCTTCATGTCGGGATACGACGACCCCAAAAATCCCGAAGTCACCCCAAACCAATCTCCCCGCAATCATCGCCCACCCCCCGAAACCACCACCAATCCCGCCCGTCTAAAATGGCTCCCAACTCCACACCCAAAGCAAACACGATAGGTTTGGTCAAGCTCCCACCCAACCCCAGGCCGTAACTTGAACTCGTCGATGACCCCAGAGAAGCAAACGACGAGAGACGAGCAACTCGGTCCCCTGGACGAACCCGTCGGCGTCCGCGAGCTCGCGGACCGCGCTGGCTACAGCCAGCCTCAATTCCACCGAAAGGTCAAACGCGACCTCGGACAAACCCCGATGTCCGCCCGACGCCGGCTCCTCTTGGAGCGTGCCGCCTACCGGCTAACCCGCACCGACGAATCCGTAACCGGAATCGCCTTCGATGCCGCCTTTGATTCGCTTGAGGGATTCAGCCGCGCCTTCCGGAAGGCGTTCGGCCTCTCTCCCTCCGCGTATCGAAAACTAAAGCCGGACGAGTACAGGATCGACCTCTCCGCACGTGTCCACTTCGCTCCGCTTCCTGAGGCACATCGACAAGGAGCAAACCAAATGAAAGTCCCCGAACTGATGATCGAGCACCACACCTGGCTCATGGGCCAGTACCTGCACGAGATGGCCGCGCTGTCTGACGAAACCCTCGACATGCCTCTGCCCGTCACCGAGCCCTTCCCATGGTGCGACCCAAAGGTCACCCTTCGCCAAATGGCGGGCAGCGCCGTCGCCTACGCCGCCCCCTGGATGCACAGCATCAACGGCATCGAAACCCCATACCGTCCCTCGACGATCGAAGAAATGCGATCCGCCCTACCCGTGAATCTCGCCGGATTCCGCGACATCCTTAACGCCGTAGAGAAGGATAACTCCTACGACCTCACCTTCGTCGACGCCGTCTGCGATCCACCCATGGTCTTCAGCTACGGCGGCGTCATCGCCCACGTCCTCAGCCACACCACCTTTCGCCAATACGTCATCGGCCAAACCCTCGCCGCCCTCGGCCACCCCGGCCCGAAAGCCAAAGACCCGATCGACTTCGCCAGCGGCAACCTCAATCCGTCATGAAGCAAAAGAATGCGACACCGGATGCCCTTCAAACATGATCGTTTGGACCGCATCGCCAAGGTGAAGGGCAATCGGTCGCCGCTTCTTCGGTCCCCTCGCAAGCCGTAGCGAAATCGTCTTCGAGGCGTCGTGCCACGACGCCTCGATCCCCGTCCACTCCCCGCGCCGGTAGTCGAACGACTCCCCATCGTCCTCATAAACCTCAAACCGCCCGTCCACTCCGGGAAAGATATGAAGCTCCAGCGGCCCCTCCACCGGCTCCCCCACGTACTGCCGCACCGGCCCCATCGGCAAAATCGCTCCCGCTCGCACAAACAGCGGCATCGTCTCTAAATCCACCGGCCGCTCGACGAATCGGCCGCCCTCAACGGACTCTCGCGTCCAGAAGTCGTACCAAGTGCCACGGGGAAGGTACAGGCGCCGTGAGGTCGCCCCCATCCTCACCACCGGCGCCACAAAGATGTCCCGCCCCCACAAATACTGGTCGCTACGCGCCACCGCGAAGTCTTCATCCGGGTAGTGCAACCAAAGCGCCCGCATCACCGGAAGCCCGCTAAGGGTGGACTCCCGGACGACGCTGTACAGGTACGGCATCAGCCGAGACCGAAGCTCCAGATACTTCCGACAAATCGGTTCGACCGCCGCGTTATGAAGCTGGCTCGCATCGGGAAGTACCTTCGCATCCCGTATCTCCAGTGGACCGGAGTTCCCGGTATTCCATCCCCAGGGCAGGCGTAACGTCCAGTTGCGGCCATGGCATCGGAACAAGGGACAGAACGCCCCGAACTGAAACCACCGAATAAAGAGCTCCGCCGTAAACTCGGAAGTCGGGATAAAGCCCCCGATGTCCGTCCCCCACAGCGGAATCCCGCTCAGTCCCGTATTGAGCCCGACCTGTATATGCGTCGCCAGTGTCTCCCAGCGAGATTCCACGTCTCCCGACCAAAGGAAGGACCCATACCGCTGCATCCCCGGCGCCCCGTTGCGATGTAGCGAAAACGGCCGTTCCCGCGGCCGGTCGATCTGCGGTCCCTCCCAATACATCCGATTGCGGGTCAACCGAGCCGGCATGTCGAACCAGTCTCCCTCGTCCGGCCACCAGCCGTCGACGCCCGCATGCAAAACCGGCCGGTGCAAATTCCAATTCACCGACGCCTCGCTAATATCGGGGAGGGCCATATCGACCTTGTCGCCCGCCGCGCCGTGCAGCGTCCGCGCCTCGATCACGACATGTGGAATCACCTTGAAGTGATCCGCATGTAGCTGGGCGATCATTGCTTTAGGATCGGGAAACGCCTTCGCGTTCCATTCGAACGAGCCGTTTCGCACGTTCCATCCATTCGGACAGAACCCGGTCCCGAGGTAGATCATCGCCTCGCATGGCAGCCGCTTCTCCCGAAACGTCTTGGCCTCGGCAAGAATCGACGATGGATCGCCCAACGTCCGGTGGGACTGCAAGTACCCTAGGCTCCAAAGCGGCGGCAGCTCCGGAAAGCCGGTGAGCCGGGCATATTCCGCCATCAGGACCGTCGGAACTTTCGATACGACCACGAAAAGGTCGAGCACGCCGTGGTTTCCTTCCGGCCGGAAAGAAGCCTCGAACTCTTTAAGATCGAAGACGCCGTCGGCATGATGAAAGAAGATCGCCCAGCCGCCCGAACAGACGAGCCAGGGTATGGGCACCCGCGAGCCGTGGGTCGCCAGTCGATAACCGCTTTGGCCGCTGACCAATACATCTTCGCCTCCCCGGCGGTCGAATTGACGGCCGCCCTCTCCGAGGCCGAACAACGATCCTTGGACGTCCACGGTAACCTTCATTGTCGAAGGATCGACACCCAGGGAAAACTCGATTCCCTTCGAGTCGACCACTCGAATCGAGCGTCCCATCACCGCCGCGGTCCAGTTGCCCGACCGGATATCGTGACTCTCCGCCGGCCATCGCTCATCGAGCAGCACCGTCTCATGCAGGTTCGGAACCAGAGAACCGGTCGGTCGCACCTCGACCGGCTTACCGTCGACGACGGGTCGTATGGTCGCGCGGAAGGTCGTCGCGCTTATCCGGGCAATCCGTAATTTGAGCGACGGATCGAGCGCCGAAACCTTCATCGGAAGTATCGCGGATGCGGTAGCCGCTCCCATAACCCTCAGAACTTCGCGCCTAGTTAAATCCATACTGCCCCAAAACCGTGCACAAAACGTCGCTCCGGCGACGTGTAGCCGGAGGCGAAGCCTTCGCGACCGACTGTCAATCGCATACTCGGCTTCGCGGCTTTTGTCCTTCGCCGAGAAGCCTACCTATGAAACCTTTTAGCCGAAATCGACATATATAGAAAAACGATGTATAGTGAAGAGCGAGGCATTAAATGGCATTTCGAACCGACATCAAGGCGATGATCCTGGGGACGCTCCAAGGCACTCCCCTCCACGGATACGAGATTGTTCGACGCATCCGCGAGGCCGGCGCGGTGGGAAAGCTCTCAGAAGGGCAGATCTATCCCTACCTCCACGAGTTGGAAGAGGCCGGACTCGTCACCGCCGAATGGCAGACCGACACCGGCGCCGCCCCGCGAAAGGTCTATCAGATCACCGCCGCCGGCCGGGCTCAACTCTCCCAGGCTCGGGAGCAGTGGAAGAGCTTCGTCTCCGGCGTCGGCTCGATTCTCGGTTCGACCCCCATTCCGGAGGCAAACCATGGCTAACCGCATCGACTGGTACGTCGTCGAGCTTCGGTTGTTGCTGGAGCGGCAACTGCCCCCCAACAAGGTGGACGAGATCGTCATGGAGACGGAAGCCCACCTCCTTGAGTCGGTCAACGCCCGAATGGCGGCGCGGATAACCGAGCAATCCGCCGCGCGGGAGGCGATCGAAGCCTACGGCGCGCCGGACAAGGTCGCCCTCGGTTTCCTGCGGAGCGCCGGCCTAAAGATGTGGGGTCTTAACCCTCTCTGGTGGGCGATGATCGGCTCCGGCATCGCCATCTACGCCTGGAACTTCCAGTGGCTGACCCTTTCCGGCTATTTCGATAACTTCGGGGACAACTGGCAAAACGGCGTCGTCGGCTTCATCGGCATCTTGGGCTTGGCCGTCTTATTCGCCGCTGCCCGCGCCGGCCGACGTGCCTATTTGGCGCCCTTGACGGGATTTGTATTTGGCGCCGCGCTATTTTCGATCCCCCTCCTCTCCTTCTGGATGATCCCATCCCCCGGGATGCCTATCGGACTGTCCCGCCTCCACCTCGGCCGCGACCTCCCCGTCGTCCAGCAGACCGTTGAGCGCCTTGACAACCTGGAGCCTTACTTGAAGCAAGGGATCGGCGCCGTCGCCGCCGCCAGGTTCTCGGAAACCTTGCCCGCCCAATACGTAGACCCGCTCCAGGCTGCCCGGTACCTTGATCTTGATCCCCTCCAAATCGTGCGCTACTCCCCGTATGGTCCTCGCGCATCCGGCTACCCCATTCCCCGCCAGTACGGTGTGTTCGCCGAAATCGACGGTCGAATTGACGCCTTGGATACCGTCAAGACATTCGATTCGGCCCGTAACGCCTGGCGGGATA
>Ga0206939_10146_pt1 | contig 20480 bp, 15 predicted proteins | sample Alteio_BWOrgHeat_10_FD_152921 | JGI IMG/M metagenome (GOLD analysis project Ga0206939, IMG submission 152921) | Enriched cells from forest soil in Barre Woods Harvard Forest LTER site, Petersham, Massachusetts, United States -... | ecosystem: Environmental > Terrestrial > Soil > Temperate forest >... | reverse complement strand
ATAGATGCCCGTATTGACACAGCAGACGCCATTATCTGCGAAGTCATTCACAGCCGCGTAAGCTATGTCGGAATTAGTTGGGTCAACGGAAATTTGTGCGATCGCCAGCCGGTTAAATACGCCGCCCGGACCGGTCGAAAGTGACCACGTCGTGCCGCCATCGCTCGACACCAGAATTCCTAATCCAAAATTCGAGTCGCCTGAGTTGTTTGCCTCACCAGTCCCGGCGTAGATTCTATTGCTGTTGGTTGGAGCAATGGCGATGGCGCCCATCGCTAATGTATTCTGGTTATCCGTAAGCGGGTTCCAGGAAATACCGCCATCCGTTGACCTCCAGACGCCACCTCCAGCCGCAGCTGCGTAAATGTTGCTGGAGTTTTGGGGGTCCACTGCAATCCCGGCAATTCGTCCACTAGCAGTGCCCGTCCCGCCAGTCCCGCCAACAGAAGCAAGCGCCCCCGGACCGATGGCGGTCCAAGCCGACGTAGTTAGAGGCGCCAAACTTGCAAAACCAAGGGGCACAGGCTCTGCTCCAACCGGTCCAGTGCTTTTCACCACCGGCAGAGCAGGCGGATTCATTCGTTTTGGCGTTTGAGCGGCCGCACCCGAGGAGAATATTAGGAGCAACTGCAGCACTATAACGATGCTCGAGAATCGGTTAAGGCGAACCCCTGCTTTGTAGAGGCATACCGAAGTCATACGCAAGGGGACGCGAACAGCGGTTTCGGAGTGCGCATCGAATCTCGCTTTCTGCCGCACAGAGAACTCGACAGAAGGAACTGCCGCTTCCGGGGGTTACCCCGGTGCTCCCTGGAGCCCGGCAAAGTCCGCCTTTGGCTTAGCTCCGCCTGGGTACTCTGCCCCTTCGCCGGAAGACTCGAAGAGGTCAAGCAAAACGAAGCATAGGGTTGAGAAGACCGGTACAGGCTGCGACAGCACCTGTGGGGGATGGCCGCAGCCTTGGTTCCAAATGGAACGAATATTGATCAAGGCATGCGGTGATAAGCTATTGCGACGTAAGGTGTTACCGAATGCTCCCGAACGCAACGAATTCACCGCTTGCATAGTGTGAAAATCCTTGCAACAACCAGGAAGCAGCGTGTCCAATTCCTTCCTCTGGGCGTTGGGGCTAAGATCAACCGAATTGAAACATCGACATTTACTCTTGCCGTGGAGTGGAATCAAAATCGCACGTCCTGAGGAATGATCCTGGCGATAGCCGTAGCGCTGTTGCAAATTTCAGCGGTTCCACAGAACTCGATTTTGACAGTTCCGAGATTTACAGCCGAGACCGCGGGGGCTGCTGCGCCAGACATCCATACACCGATTTCCTCGGATGGCGCTGAGCCTACTAAGCCGACTTCCCCTTCCAACACGCCTCCAACCGAGGAGTTGTCCGAGAGCCCTGGTCTATCCGCCCGAGGTGCATTTGCAGGCCCCGTGTCCTTAGCTCCTTTACAAGACCGTTCTGCGAGGTTTCGGCGTCGCGAGTGGTTCGCGCTCAGCGTTGCACAGCACAGCGCCACAACGTTTGACGCCTGGTCGACGCGGCGCGTGATCTCCAGCGGTCAGGGGCGAGAGCTGAACCCGATGCTGCGCCCATTCGCCGGGAACGGATCGCTTTATGCCGTGGTACAAGTGGGTCCCGTTGTGCTTGATTATCTGGGCAGGCGCATGATGACCAGTCAACACGCCTGGGCAAGGCGCACCTGGTGGATTCCGCAGGCAGTGAGCACCGCCATGTCACTCGCGAGCGGCGCCCACAATCTTACGGTCCACTGACCGCGGCCACTTCGTCTTAACATCCCCCAACGCGTGACAAATCACTTCGCCGAAGCGAACGTGTTCGGTCCAGACGGCCTCTTGGCCAAGAGGGACTGTAGTGAGGAACTGCCTCGCAACCGCTGACTGCATTTTGAGCGGTTTAAGAACGGTTTAAATTAAGAAAAGTCGCCAGATCTATGGGTTGCGCGTCATGCGCTATCGTTTATCGCGTGAGATTTTCCCTATTTCCGAACGGGCGAATGGAAGACAATCCGAACACACACTGCGCAGGTGCGGACTACTGAGGAAATTAGCAGCCGACTGCCGCGGCTCGAATGCCCCAACCGATCGTTTCCTTGGACGGACGTATCTACTGCACGCGAAGGAGACCTGCCTTCGCGCATTCGTCTGCAACCGTTAGATACCGCTGCACACTGCCGTTGCCGATGACATAGGGATTTGGGTCACCCGGGTTCCGCTTCACCAATGCCGGAAGTTTCTTCTTTGATCCGTCGTAAATCGTATGGTTCGAGATAAGCACGTCAGCGCCCGTATTGGCGACGATGTCGCGGAAACGCTCGGCGGACGTGCGGTAAGTCTCGAACCAGAATCGGTCCGATCTCTCGGGAGTGATGTATGCTCTCCGGTTCTGGATCCAGTTGAACGCCGTGCCGCCCCATTCGGCGACGAGGTGCGGCTGGCCACGATCTTTCACGGGGATAAGCGTCGAAATCGTCCCCAGCGTGTGGCCTGGTGTCAGGTAGAAAGTCAGCGTCTCGTCGCCGAGCGTTAGCTTCTGCCCATCAGTCGCCACCATATCCCGCTTCGGTTTAGGCCACGCGCCGGTATCGCGATCGAGCAGATCCCAGTCCGCCGCAGAGAGGATAACGCGTGCTCCAAAATGATCCTGCAGATATCTCGCCCCGCCCGCGTGATCGATATGCCCGTGGCTCACGATCGCGTACTTGATTGTCTTCGGATCCAATCCGAGCTTGGTTAAGCCGCCGACGATCTCGTCTTCAACGGAGTAGTCCCAGATCGTATCGATGATGATGATCCCCGCCGATGTCGTGACCGCCCACGCGGAATATTCCGTCTGGCCGACAAAGTAGAGATTGTCGAAGACTTTCACGGGCTCGGCGTGCCATTGGGAACGGTTAGGAGGCCCTGGCGCTGCCGCAAGCGCCTGACTTGGCTGAGGGGCCGCGGCGGGCGTGGGTTCGGCGCATAGGGTACTGAAAAGCGCGGTATGCTCTTGGCCGGCCGCGGCTTTCGCGGCTGCCACGTGGGCTGGCACCGTATCAGCCGTCGATTGTCCGATCCTGCCCGCGCCGCCAGCGACGAGAGTCAGCGCCATCAGCAGACTGATTGCGGATGATGTCATCTAAAAGATCCTTGGTATTCGCCGATTGACTTAGCTGGGATTTCCGTTTTGACCGCCCAAAATCAGCCGCATCCTACACCCGTCACGCCGGCGGTGACGAACTCTTTTCGAGCTGTGCTCCCTTTTTCCTAGGCGATCTTCGCAGCCTTCACTTGCCGGCGTTAATGCGGTCTACGACCTCGGTGTCATATTCGTGCAAGTGTGCCGGATCGCATATGTTCTCTTCGAGAGAGTCGCCTTTAGAATCCAGGGTGAAGCTTTTCTTGAAACCCGGCCAGGCCTTGTCGCCCCACGCCTTCGGGTCGTAATACGTCATTTCAAGTTCCAGGTGCTTAGCGTCGGTGAGATGGTAACGTTCGACCAGGTGAAATGCGTCACTCATGTACTGCCCGATATTCTCGCTGATCCAGTCCCGGCCATTGAAGCCGACCGTGTCGACTACGAGCGTATCCCCATCCCACTTCGCGACAGAATCTCCCATATAGCTGGGGAATACATCCTTGGGGTGGTCCCGATTGAGCCGGATCGTTCGCCATTCGTTATGGTCCTCGAACATTTGATAGATCCGATCTGGCAGCACGATAAATTGAAAAGGGTAAAAAACACTGAAGTTAAACTGTGCCGGCACACCCTGCGGTTCGCAGTTTTCACCAGGATAATGACCGCCGGGAACGTTCGCTGGCACACCGTTTGCATCTACGGCTGCAGCACCTGTCGGGAGCGATCCGCTCGACTGCACGCCTTTCGAGGTTGCGTTCAACCCAGCATGCGAAATGCCACCTTTGATGAGTAAGTGCTCCTTGGCCCAGGGCGTTAGAGGTGGCTCAGGGATGGGGTTGTCGTCACCGACTTTGCCTGTGGTGTCCATCCAGGATCCATTCAGGTCATGAGGATCAAAATTCGTGTTCTGTTTTGCGGCGGAATCCGGCTTCTTAGCACTCTGTGCAAACAGCGCCGGCGAGAGTGTTAGAAGGGCAAGTAGAACTCCGACTATAGTCCGGTTTTCCATTCCAATTTTCCTCCTAAATGTTTTGGGCGGTCGCAGACTGTCTGCAGAAGTTCTTCATTGCAACCGGAATTTCCGAGTCCACCCGACCTGGACGGGACGTTACGCGAGCCGCTCTCTCATGTCAATTCCAGATACCGTGCGGGCAAGCAATGGACCGTCGCCTATTTCGGTCACCCCGCTAAAAGCTGGGCGTGCGATCCAGACCTCCTGCACCGAAGCCAGGCTTCCGGCAACGCTGCCGCGCCTCTTCGAATTGCCCGAGCGATGATCTGTCAGAGTTTGCGATGAGCGGAGTTTGAGGTCGGCTTACCGTGGCACGGAGCGACGAGTTTCGCCGCGAGTACTCCGCGGCTCTGGAATAATCCCTATTCCCGGGCTCCGCCTAAGGTCTTCAGATAGCGCCGCCGATTCAGTGGAGTTTCGTGTGGCAGACCGACCTTGATTGTGGGGTTTTTGACGACCTGGCTCAGCGCCGAAGTACGCTGATGCTGATAGAATCTACGGCGATGAACGCAATTTGCGTAACCTGTGGGACGCAGTTTTCTGAGACTTTAGAGCCGCCCCAACACTGCCCGATCTGCGAGGATCCGCGGCAGTTCGTCGGCTGGGATGGCCAGCGGTGGACTACCCTCGGGGCAATTGCGGGCCAGTATCGAAATCAAGTTAAGCGCGAGGAAGAGAACCTCCATTCGATTGAAACTACCGAGAAGTTTGCCATCGGGCAACGGGCGTATCTCGTGCAGACGCCCGAAGGTAACGTGTTGTGGGACTGCATCGCCCTGATCGATGAGGCGACCATCGAAACCGTAAGGTCGCTTGGCGGAATCGCTGCCATCGCGATTTCACACCCTCATTACTACACGACGATGGTTGAATGGAGCCGCGCATTCGGGAATGTTCCGATCTACTTGCATGAAGACAGCAGGAATTGGGTCATGCGGCCGGACAAAGCCATCCAGTTCTGGAGCGGAGACGCCCGCCACCTCATCGGTGGTCTCACGCTGAGCCGCACCGGTGGGCATTTCAAAGGGTCCCAGGTCCTTCATTCGCCGCGGCATGCCAGCGGCCGTGGCGCTTTGTTCGCGGGAGATCAGCCGCGTGTATGCATGGACCGACGCTGGGCTACGTTCATGTACAGCTATCCGAATTTTATTCCCCTGTCACCGGCCGCAGTGCACACGATTATGCAGAGGCTAGAGCCTCTCCAGTTCGATCGACTCTATGCCGCAGTGCCCGGATTTCTGATCTCCGACCACGCCAAGGCAGCCGTAGAACGCTCCGCAGAGAGATATTTATCCGTGACCGCGGCTTCGAGCTAGTGGCATCACCTGGCTTGTGGCAGTTGTAGACCGGTACGAAGGTGTTCCTCTGGAAAACCTCTCAGCTCGAGCGCGTGCAAGGACGCGGCCCGGCCACCCGTCACCTATTAATGTCCATAGAGAACGACTGAACCGGTCGGCTAATCGCTGTGGGCTTTGTAGATTTTTTCCCCTGCGGGGATGGCCACGCGCAGCCGGTTGCCAGGCGTCGGAAGCGGGCACGTCGTGTAAGGGTTATAGGCGCACGGCGGATTGTAGGCTTTGTTGAAGTCCAGAATGACCGTGCCGTCTTTGGGTGCGCCGGTGTCCAGGAACCGCGCGGCCGGATAGGTCTCCTTACCGCTCGTCAGATCGCGAAATACGAAAGACAAAGTTCCTGGCTCGTCCTGCTCGGCGTCTAAGCGATACTCCCTGCCCTGTAGAGAAAATGCAACGGAACCCACGATGGCAACCTTGTCGAAATCTCCCAGGATGTTTTGTATCTGAACCTGTTTTGGCGGGTTGTAAGGTGTGTAGCGCGCCGTGACCCGGTAAGACTCGTCGATGGGAAACCAGTGCAAACTTGAGAAATCCGCCCGAAGCTTGCTGTTCTTGTCTTTCACCCGGATCGCGTACCGCGCTCCGCTGGCGTGAAGGTACAGGGTTAAATCGCCCATCTGGAGACGCTCATCCGGGGTATCCGCGTGAAGCTCGGCAGAATCGACGGGCTTGCCGCGCATCGTAATCCGCACGCCCGGGCGCACGTGTGCCACCGTCTTGCCGCCGCGGAAGGAAAAGCTGCCAGCTTCGGCCGGACCGGCTTTCGCGGGCAGAACGACGTCGCCTAGAGGGTCCGTCCCGAAACTGTTTTCTCCCTCATGCAGCCAGAAAAGTCCAGCTACAGTCAGCCAGCCGTCTTCCGATTTCAGGGTCGTTTCATAATGCTGGCGCCATTTCTCGATGGATGCCCGATAGATCGGATCGGCCCGGTCAGGCCGACCGGATGGCGGGCCGCCAGCGCGAGCCAGAATGCCAATCGCGCAAAGAGCAAGGAATAGCCCCAGGCCGAAAGGTCCGAAACGCCCGAAAACAATGTTGCGTCGCAACCTCATAAACCGCTCCCCAACAATGCTGATGGTATCACCGTCCCTATGGGAGAAGAACCAATGTGATCAGTGGACGAGACTGGGTAGAACCCCAGTCCGATACTCACATTATGTTCAGCCAGTGGCGAAAGCGCTTGTCTGGCTTTTTTCGACGGGCGGATTAGGCTCTCGGCACTTTAATTGCCAGCGTAGGCACCATCTTCTATTTCGGCGGTAGCAAGTGGTATTCTCTCGCCATTGTTTGCCAACATAGCCCGCGACAGTTGCAAAAAAGGAGCGTTCCATATGCGTACTTCAATCGTTTTCGTGCTCGGACTTCTGTTAGGGTCAGCCATGTCCACGACTCTCGCGCAGGGAAACAGGCTCGCTGGAATGAACGGCGTGAATCACGTCGGGATTAACGTCGAGAACTTCGATGAGGCCATGGCTTTCTTCACGCAGAAGATGGGGTTTCGCGAAGCCTTTACGGTGCGCGATGACAAAGGGCAGCCAATGCTAGCCTACGTGCAGGCAAGCCCGAATACCTTCATTGAGATACAACCAGCCGGCAATCGCCCTCTCGGCATCAGCCACGTCGGCCTGCATGTGCAGGATATACGAGCGACGATAGCCAGTCTGAAGCAGCGCGGTGTGACCGTCGAGGACGCGCGCGCCTCATCGACAAAGTCCATGATCGCGAACGTGACCGGTCCCAGCGGCTTGAGAATCGAGTTGTCGGAACTTGGCCCGGAGTCACTCCAGAGAAAAGCGATGGATGGCTGGAAATAGGGCTTAATGGAGTGTCATCGGCGCGCGGCTTGGGCAGCTTCGGCTGTCTGTCCCTCCAAGGTTCCGACATTAATCGATGTTTATCCGCCTTTCCGGGTGCGCATCGAGGGCTAAACCGACTCTTGCTTTCATCGCGCCGCAGGTGGCTCCTGGTCGGCGGGGATTCCGGCTAGATAGCGATAGAACGCGACGGCCCTGTTGATCCAGGAAGCCTCATTTCCCGCGATCAACTGGTTGGCGGTCTTTCCTGACCGCACGATGTTGTAGTAGCGCCAAACGTTTTCCGATTCGCGATCGAGAAAGTAGATCGACTGCATCTCACCCGGGTGCAGGAGAGGTATGAAGAGATAGCGCACCGTGCTGACGTTCTCGACGTCGAATACGAGCCGCTCCGCCGAAGCCTCTGCAATGTGCATTCGGTAGACGGACTTGCCAGAAAGGTTATCGACCTGTTCAAAGTAGAGTAGCTTGCCTTCCTTCATTTCATCGGGCGTGAAGTCTTGGCGGCGTTGAGCAGGCTGCAAGTCGGTCAGGGCGTAGGAGTCCACAATTAATGTTTGCCACCGCTTGTGAGTGGTTGACCAGTAGCGCATTCCCGCGAGTTCTGAAATTGCCCCGATATGGCGAAGCAAGCCTTCAGCTTCCGAGGTATGGCGAAATCGCGCGACTGTGGTTACCAACGTCGTAAAGCCCACCGCAGCCCAACCGGTGCACGCCGGCGGTCTCCAGTCGGGGCCGAAATCAGACTTGCTCCATGATTTCACGCTGGCCGAATCATCCAGACCAGGATAGGGCGGAATGGGTTCCTTTCCGCATGGCGGCTTTGGTCCTAACTGCGCATAGCCGGGCGCCCGGCAGAGCAGCATCGCCAACAATACAAACTGAACGCGATGAGAGATCCAAGTCCGGACAAGCGTCTCATGACGCGGATCTGCGCTCATCTAGCAATCATAGTTGCTGTTAGGGGTCCCGGCCAGAAACGCGTTTCCTTGCAGGCACTCCTCGTCGGGTTGCCACCAAGTCAGCGGCGTTCCGTAAAGTGTGCGATCGCTTTAGCAAAAACACCATCACGAGGCGACAGCCATTGGAACACGTCGATCTAGAGGACGATCTTTGAGGGGATAACTTTCAAATCCAAGGAGCCCTGGAATCCTGCACGTTTCTCTTTCCTTCCCGCTAGCTGCGACGATCCTTCCTCACTTGCCTCTGTCCGCGGCAATGACTCGCCGAGCACTCCCCGAATGACTGCGCCGAACGGACCGGACTATCATCCGGCTCAGATCAAAGACACCGTACGCAGCATTCTCGCGCCAGATGTCCCGAATCGAGAGCACTTGCGTCCGAACATAACGCGCGAGCTTCGAACTGGGCCGGGCGGTTAATGTGGGAAATGTGACATCGTTCCCGGAGATAAGGGTGTCGCAATCCTTAAGCTGTACAACAGCGACAGCCCCATCGGTTTGCAGTTCGCCGCCTGTCGCATTTTCCAGTAAAGGTAGCATCACCGGACGCGGGGCGTTATGCACCGCTTCTACGCAGCCTGCCAACGTCAGATCGCGTACGACCTTCTCGCGCTCCACGTCGATCGCAGGATCCACGTGATGAATGAAGCTTCTTCTCCGCAGCGAAAGACTTGCTCCGATCTCGCGCGTGGAAGCACTGAGCCAAACCGGCCGCCCCCGCTAAGTCTCCGGCTCGCTCCAAATTCGCAAGTGGTCACGTCTGGCGATACTGTCTAGACCCTTTTGCCAACCAAAGTCAGAAGCGTGGTCACCTAGCAATTGTTGCGACATCGGGCCACTGGGATAGTTGCGCAGCAAGAGGAAGGAGCTGATTTCGCGCAAAGCAGTTCGCGTAGACATCGCGTCAGTGCTCTTCCATCCGGCAGCTTTGAAGGCACCTTCGATCTGTTCCCGCGAGCCAATGAACGCCAGATTCACGACATCGGCGTCGTGGCCTTGTGGTGTGGAAGTGCGTTCGGGAAGTGAGAGCACTCTCTCATCGAGTACGTCCTTGTCTGTTTGGTCAAATTCCGAATTCTGAGGTGCGGGGCGAACAGCAGCTGCGACCAGCAAGGGCGTGGATAATTTCAAGGATAAATCCGTACCGGACGGGAAATAGAGTTCCGGCTCGGGCAAAACGGGAAAGACTGCCCTGTAAGCGGGCACAATCCAGTACAAGTTGGGATCCCACATCAAAAGATATTCCACCCTGCTACTGAGATGATCTTGCGGCGTGTTCGTGCTGCGAATGCCGTGGATCACCCCATCCCTTACCTTCTCTCGCGCGTTGTCCACTTCGAGCAGTTGCGTACGCATTTCGATAGGGGCTGCATCGTCAGGTAGGATTCGATCAAACTGAATTCCCAGCGTTGCGATTTCGTGACGAAATCCAAGTCCCACTTTATGAACGGATGCAATATGGCCCTCGACCACCGTGCCCGTTGGAAAGACGGACAGGCCATCACACTGAGGGGACTCGATGAGGAATCCCCGCACCGGCATGCCCGGTTTAGAGCTGTAGGACGAGACTGGCTGGGAAAGTCGGATTCGGAACGTTTGACCAGCAGGAACTTGGTCGCACGCTATAACAGATGTGGGAAAGCTTTCGCAAAAGGACAAAGCCAGCAAAACGAGAACACCGCAGCATCCGTTTACCCACTTGCTGGCGTGCCATACCAAGATGTTCTTCAAGCTTGCTCAGTCTAGGCTCGTTCGAGCGTCAGGTCTGTCCACTTTGGAACACAACATGCTTGGCAGGCGTGAATGTGGACCGAAGTGAATAGGCTCTTGTCTCGATTTCCGAACACAATGGATTTAGAAGGAAAGGATGGGGGGACGGCGGGGTTGATCTGGAGCTTGCGGGGAAGGTTAAACGGACATTAGGCGAGCCTGCTCTTCCAAAATAACTTTTCGCGACGGGAGATTTAGCCTCCGATTAGTGTTTTAACGATTAGCCAGGACTTGGTTAGCCGGACCACTCACGAAAACAGGTTAGGGCAGGACATCTGCTAAGGGGAGCCAGACTTGAAAACGCGTGTCACCAGGCTTGGAATCAACCTGAATAGTTCCCCGGTGCTTCTTCACAATTCGCTGGACAGTGTCCAACCCGAGGCCCGTACCTTCTCCAACTCCTTTGGTTGTGAAAAAAGGCTCAAAGATGTGGGGCTGTAGCTCCTGGGAAATTCCTGGACCGTTATCTCCAATCTCAACTACAGCGCAACCGTCGTCGCGGTATGTACGAATGCGAAGCTCCCCTTTTCCATGCATCGCATCAATGGCGTTATCAATAATGTTGGTCCAGACCTGGTTGAGTTCGCTCCCAAACGAATTCACGAGAAGGGGAGCGCGCAGGTAATCGCGCTGCACCACCACTCCCTGTTTCAGTTTGTGATTCAAGATAGTAAGGGTAGTTTCCAGGCTCTTTACGATGTCGACGTTGTGTACCGGCGCCTGGTCCATGTAGGTGTATTCCTTGATTGCGCCGACCAAATCCGATATCCGCGAAGTGCTGCTCTCGATTTCGTGTAACAGACTGGCGACCTCCGCCGAAGCGGCGATTCTGACTAGAGCGGCACGTGCGGTGTCCCCATCGAGGTTCGCGAACAACGATTCGAGCACCTGAGGCTTGATGTTCCGTCGCGCCAGGTCGGCGGCCAGTTGCCACAAGTCGTTCTGTCCATGACTGCGCAACAACGAATCAATCTGGTCTTCCAGGTCGCTGATGGTCAGCGCATCTAGCGGAACTACATCCCGTTGCGTAAAAGAAGCTTCCAGTTTGTCGATTTCTGATTTCTGCGCAGAGGTGAGATCACGCCTTCCCAGCTCGAGACTCGCGTCCCTGATCTTCTTTAGAATGTGGCGCAATTGGCTGGTCGCGCGTTTCGCCGCGGAAGCCGGATTATTGAGTTCATGCGCAAGTCCCGCGGAGAGTTTCCCCAGAGAAGCCAGCCGATCTCGCTGTTGTTCGATGCGCGTAGTTTCACGGATGCGGTCGGACATCAAACCTACCAAGCGGGTGGTCAACTCGGGCATCTTTTGCACAAGGTCGGGGAACAATGAAGCCGGGAATTTCAGAACTCGGCCGTCCGTGACAGCGCGACCTGTTATGCCGAACTGTTTCATCCTGGAGAAGGGCAGCACCCCGGTCACGTCGCCCGGCTTTGTTGAAAATACAATGGTTTCGCCGCCGAATTCGCCGCGCCCCTGAAATTGCCCCTCGAGAATCACAAACATCGAGTCCGCCGGATCACCCTGGCGGGCGAATATATCTCCGGCAGCAAAATGTATTTCCTGCGAATTGGAAAGGAACCAGGCGATCTGATCATCGGGCAGATCGGCGAATGCCGGAACCCGAAGTAATTCCGATTTGTCGACCATTTACACCTTGCTTAAATACTGATGGATGAATTGCACCGCCACCGATCCTTCACCAACGCCAGAAGCGACCCGTTTTATGGAACCATGACGCACATCCCCTACGGCGAAGATGCCGGGAACATTGGTTTCGAGCAAGAATGGATCTCGGTCGAGCGTCCATCCTTTCGGGCGTTGCCCGTCACGTATAAGGTCAGGACCAGTCAACAGGAAACCGCGCTCGTCCCGCTCGACGACATTCGCCAGCCAATCCGTCCGCGGCAACGCTCCAATAAAAACAAACATAGCACTCGCCGGCACGCGCTCAACCTTGCCGGTATCGGAACACAGCACCGAAACCTCTTCCAGATGCGTTTCGCCATGCGCCTCGGCCACGCTGGCATGCGCCCAGAGCTGGATGTTAGGCGTCTCTTGAATCTGGTCTATCAAGTATCGTGACATGGTGCTGGAGAGCGATTCGCCGCGCACGAGAATAATGACGCGCTCTGCGTATCTGGCAAAGTTCATGGCCGCTTGACCCGCCGAGTTCGCGCCGCCCACCACATAGACGATCTCACCTTTATATGAAAGAGCCTCCGTAGCACCACCACCATAGTAAATTCCCGCACCCTGCAACCTGTCTATCCCCGGAGCCTCCAGGCGCCGCCACTGCACTCCAGTCGCGATCATCAGAGCGTGGCACGAGATCTCATTCCCATCCGCCAGTTTGATTATTCGGTAGGACCCTTCCGTTCGGACGCCAACAGCTTCCTGCGGCGCAAGGATTTCCACTCCGAAACGCTGGGCCTGCACCACGGCACGTCGGGCCAGATCGCCGCCACTGAGGCCGGTCGGGAATCCAAGATAGTTCTCGATGCGGGAGCTCATACCAGCCTGACCTCCCGGCGCTTCCCGCTCAATCATCACGGTATGGAGGCCTTCGGAAGCTCCATAAACGGCAGCGGCCAAGCCAGCTGGCCCCCCTCCCACAATCGCCAAATCATAGAAGCTGGTTTGAGCGCGCGTCCGCAGCCCGACCTTTTGCGCCACGTCCGCGGGTACACTCTCAAGAAGCTTGGTCCCGTCGGGGAAGAGCACCACGGGGATGTGGGTCGCCTCTGGCCCCAGAGCTTCGAGGAGGCGCATGGTTTCCGGATCATTGGCGGAAAGCTCGACGTCAATCCATTGATAAGGAACGTGGTTGCGCGCCAGGAAGTCCCGCAACTCATACGATCGGGGCGACCAGCGGGTGCCCAGCACGCGGATCCCTTGAAATGCTGGACGGAAGGAAGCTTGCCAGTCGTCGAGCAAATCATCTAATTGCGGATACAGATGCTCCGCGGGAGGATCCCATGGCTTCAAGAAAAAATAGTTGATGCTGGCATGATTGATGGCGCTGATCGCGGCGTTCGTGTCCGCGTACGCGGTGAGCAAAGCGCGCTTCGCCCCGGGGAAGATCCCCATGGCTTCTTGCAGGAATTCCACACCGTCCATGCGCGGCATGCGCTGGTCGGCAAGCAGCAAAGCCACGCTGTCGTTACGTACTTTCAACTGCTTCAGGAGATCGAGCGCGCCCTCTGGCGAATCACTTCCTATTACCCGGTATTCAGCGCCGTATTGCGAGCGAAGATCGCGTTCTATTGCACGCAAAACGTCGGAATCATCGTCCACACTCAGCAATATTGGTTTGGCCATCCTTGATCTCGTTTCGGCTCTCGGGCAAAGGGATGATTACAGACTGCTAGATTGCCCGGATGACTGAATTAGATACTGAAACTTGAATTTGGTCGCGCGTTTCCGGCCGTTCACCACAACCTAGCGGTGAATCTGCCCCTCGTTTCTTAGCCTGCCTGAAACGAAAGCGATTAGCTCGATGTTTCCTCCAAGCTTCCGGCCGGCTCAAGTAAGCAAGTATCATCACCTCCCGTACCGCCGACCAGTTACGGCCGCGCGATCCAAGCCATAACGGCCGAGAGTTGCCAGTAGGATTACCCCGCGCGATACAGAGGATACCTGTGGAGATCGGCTAAATCACCAGCCGTCGGGGGCTGAAATACTAGAGTACCGTAGCGGATGAAATACGAACCCCACACCATCTCGGTGGCCGACAGCGTTTCCAACGAAATGGCGCTGATCGGGACGATGTAAAATCCTGGCCACCCTAGTTATGCAGTAGCTTATCAGTACCCATACTTTGATTATAGATAGTAAACGTCATAGTACCTAGATACTATATACGGGCTTAGCCCTCGGGGGTCTCATAGCGGTAGTGCGCGGCTCCCAGTTAGGCCCGGTTCGACATACGTAACACAGCCTGCTAGCCACTTTCGGAGGTGGGCATGGCAACGGATCATGGGCCCCAGGACAACTCGGCAGTTTTGCGAATTCTGCTTGTAGAAGACAATTCAGACGATGCAGAACTCTGTTTGCTCGCCTTGAATAAGGCGTACAACAACAGTCATCTCGACGTCGTGCAGACGCCTGAAGAGTTTGCGAGCCAACTGCGCGAAAAGGTCTATGACATTGTCTTATCGGATTATGCTTTGGGAGGCTGGACAGGCGTCGATGCCTTCACTTACCTGCGCACGCAGGGCCATGATATTCCGTTTATCCTCGTAACGGGTGCGCTTGGTGAAGAGCGGGCCGTCGAATGCATTAAAAATGGGGTCACCGATTATGTTCTCAAGGATCGGTTAGAACGGCTGCCGATTACCCTTGTCAGGGCCCTTGAAGAGAAACGCTTGCGCGACGAACACAAGCGCGCGGAACAGTCTTTGCTCGAAAGCGAGGCGAAATTTCGGACCCTCGCGGAAGCCATCCCCGCCGCGACTTTTATTGAACAGGGAACTCACTGTTACTACGTAAACCACGCCGCTGAGGAGATCACCGGATATACTCGCGAAGAACTTGAAGAGATGACCTTCTGGCAGCTTGTTCACCCGGATTCAAGGAAGAGTGCTGTAACGCAGGCCTCCAAAAGTGATCAGCCTACTTCCCGCCATGAGCTTAAGATCCTCACCAAAGACAATGAAGTTCGGTGGCTCGATGTCAGTGTTGGGATGTTTCAGCATGATGGCGCTCTGGCCGCTTTGATCACGGCTTTTGATATCAGCGAGAGAAAACACGCGGATGAGGGATTGGACCACGCTCTAGGCGCGGACGCGCTCACGGGGTTACAGGGCAAGGAGCGCTTGGCTGATATCTTTCATGCTGAGAGCAAACGGTCAGAAGGTACCGGGCGAACCTGCGCTGTCCTCCTCCTGAACGTCGATACTATAGGCAACGTAAATGAGACGAATGGGCATCGAGCCGGCGACCATGCTCTGCGCCGAGTGGCGCGGGTACTGTCGCGATGCCGTGCCTCAGATACGCCGGCACGCCTTCAAGGCGGCGACTTTGCTGTACTTCTTCCTGAAACAACGGCCGAGGGAGCTCACACACTGCAGCTCCGCATTGCCGCCAGAATAGAGTTAGAAACAAAGGGGCTCGCGCTGTCCTGCAATTTCGGTACCGCCGTCTTTCCTGCCGACGGGAAAACGCTCGATCAACTTCTGAACGTCGCCAAGCAACGCCTGCAAGACTCCAAGACCAAACATAACGGAAGTACGCTGGATGACGATAAGACCGCCCCAATTTCTTCACCGGAAACGAGAGTGATCTAGTTGTTGGGTGGGGTGAAATGACCTTCAAGGCCAAGGTTGCTGCCGCATTTGGAGCCTGCTTCGTCACCCTGCTTGCCGTAGGAGCGCTTTCCTATCAACGCATGGTCCGAGAAGCTGAAGATCAAAACTGGGTCGCGCATACTCACGGTGTGCTGGAAAGCCTGGATACCTTACAGGAAGAGCTGGCGGAAGGGGAAACCGACCAACGCGACTACATCATCGGCGGCGAAGAAGCATTCTTGCGTTCCTATCAAGAGGCCATTGGACGCGTAGAGCAGGAACAAACCTCCCTTCATGACCTAATGGGAGACAACCCTCTTCAACAACAGCTGTGGTCGCAGCTAGCCGCACAAATCGCGCGCCACCTGAACGAATTGCAAAAGCCCATTGACATTCGTAAGGGGCAAGGCTTGGCGCTGGTCGCCAGCGTAATGCCTCCTGGCACACAACGAAGAGACGAAATTAGAGCCTTGGTGACGAAGGCAAAACTTAACGAGCAACAGCTTTTGAAGGAACGGGCGGAGCGGGCAAATGCGAGCTCTCGGAAGATGCAGCTTGTAATCGTCACGGGCGACATCCTAGCTTTCGTTTTTCTCTTCGGTGCCGGCCTATTAATCCACAACGAAATGGAGAAAAACCGGAAAGCCGAGCACGTCTTGCGGGATAGTGAAGAGCGTTTTCGGTTAATGGTATCCGAGGTTAGAGATTACGCGATTCTGATGCTAGACCCGCAGGGCTACGTGGTCAGTTGGAACGCGGGTGCTCAACGAATAAAGGGCTATCAGCCTGGCGAAATTTTGGGAAGACATTTCTCAGTTTTCTTTCCTCCTGAGGACGTTAAACAAGGAAAGCCCGGGCACGAATTAGCGATTGCCGCGGAGCGCGGGCGCTATAAAGACGAAGCCTGGCGGGTTCGCAAGGATGGCTCGCAGTTCTGGGCTAGCGTGGTAATCACGGCTTTGCACGATGAGAAAGGGCAATTGCGCGGTTTTGCAAAGGTGGAACGGGATATCACCGAGCGAAGGAAGACGGAGAATGCCCTTAAGGATAGCGAGTCGAGACTAACCTTGGCTTTGGAATCCGCTCAGATGGGTGTGTGGGACATCGATCTTAAGAGCTCCAGAATTGTACGTTCATTGCGGCACGACCAGATATTTGGTTACGCGTCGCTCCAACCAAACTGGACGACGGATGTTTTGATGAGCCGTATCGTTCCCGAGGACCGCGAGATGGTCAAGGCGAAGTTCGCCGAAGCGACCTTCACCGGTCATTTCAGAATCGAATGTCGCATCCTCTGGCCGGACCTTTCGGTTCATTGCATCGCACTCCGGGGACGCGTCCATCGCAACGAACATGGCGGTCCGATCCGCATGATGGGCGTGGTAGTCGATATTAACGAACTCAAAAAAGCACAAGATGACCTGGTCCTTCGTACAGCTGAGCTGGAGACGGCCAACAAGGAGCTGGAAGCGTTCTGTTATTCGGTCTCTCACGATTTACGAGCTCCTCTAAGGGCCATCGATGGTTTCACCCAAGCAGTTTTCGAAGGATGCTCGGACGGTCTTGATGAGCTCGGAAAGGATTACTTGCAGCGGGTACGAATGGCTACTCGCCGCATGGGTGCCTTGATCGATGATCTTCTGAACCTTTCCCGTGTGACGCGCGCCGAGATCGCGCGAGAGGAGATCGACCTCACTGAACTGGCGTATTCCGTCGCTTCCGAGCTTCAGCGCACTGATCCGAGCCGAAAGGTCGAGTTTGTCATTGCTCCTAATTTGAGAGGCGAAGGTGATCCACGGCTGTTACGGACGGTTCTCGAGAATCTAATGGGAAACTGCTGGAAATTTACATCTAAGCAGGCGTACCCCCAAATCGAACTGGGCAGCACATCAGCTGACGGCAACTCCGTGTTTTTCGTTCGTGATAATGGGGTCGGTTTCAACCAGAAACATGCCACTCGTCTGTTCGGCGCATTCCAACGGCTGCATGCTCAAAATGAATTTCCGGGAACTGGGATCGGCCTGGCTTCAGCACAACGAATTATTCAACGGCATGGGGGACGCATCTGGGCCGAAGCGCAGGTTGGCCAGGGTGCGACTTTCTATTTCACACTGCTCGCGCCGCAGAGGGTCAGAGACGCTCTGCGCGGCGAACATCTCGACGAGCAAGAAAGTATGCAATATGGCGAACCGAACTATCTTGCTGGTCGAAGATGATCCCAATGACGAGGCCTTGGTGCTTCGCATACTCGCAAAAATCAATCTCGCCAATGAGGTGGTCATTGCTCGGGATGGAGAGGAAGCCTTGGACTACCTCTTCGGTCGAGGCGGTCATGCGGGACGTGACACTTCCGTCATGCCTCAGGTGGTGTTTCTTGATCTTAAGCTGCCCAAAGTAGACGGCCTTGAGGTCTTGGAGCAGCTTAGGGCCGCGCCGGAAACAAGGCTTCTTCCGGTTGTGCTACTGACGTCCTCTAACGAACGGCAAGACCGACGGCGCGGATATGCTCTCGGTGCAAACAGCTTTGTTCGGAAACCCGTAGACTTCACCGAATTTGCAGATGCGGTGCGACAGCTCGCACTTTATTGGGTTCTACTGAATGAGGACCCGCCCACAGGGCCAACTTCCTAGCGGTCTAGGAGCGGTTCTAGGTCCAGCCCGACTTTAGGTTCCGGTTTCGGTATCCGCAGCAAATGCTGATGAATAACCATTAGGTAATACGCCTTCCGCCGCGATTCGGGGAACATCTGCCGCCGGTATGGAACGAGAGGCGATAGAAAAGATGTCATCAGCATTGGGGTTCTCATTTCCGGCCAAACGCCGACCCGGGAATTCTTGGCAATCTCGGATTGTGGGTCTATGCTCAAATTACCGGCCGTAACCGAGAAGCCATCGTCAGGAGAAAGGAACGGCCATGAACACAAAGAAGCTCTTCACAATTAGCGCAGCTTTTCTCATTGGCGCTGTGCTCCTAAATTCGCCCACCCTCGGGAAGGCAGTCGAAGGCAGCAAGGCGAGGACCTTGGAAGTAACCATCCGCGAGTGGGACGTACCCACTCCAAGATCAAATCCACATGATCCAGCGGCTGCGCCCGACGGCTCGCTATGGTGGACCGGACAATTCACGAACCGGCTCGGGCGTCTCGACCCGGCCACGGGAATGATGCGTGAGTACCCTCTGAAAACCGCTAACACGGGACCGCACGGTTTGACGTTCGATAAGGATGGCAACGTCTGGTATACGGGCAATTATTCCGGGCTGATCGGGAAACTCGATCCTCGCACGGGCAAGGTCACTGAGTACAAAATGCCGGATCCCAAGGCCAGCGACCCGCATACGCCGGTCTTCGATCAGCAAGGAATCTTATGGTTCACGGTGCAGGGTGGAAACTTTGTTGGACGACTCGACCCACGAACGGGGAAGATTGACCTCAAAAGGGTGCCGACCGAAGACGCATTGCCGTACGGAATGGTGATTACCAGCAAGGGCGTTCCAATCTTTTGCGAATTCGGGACCAACAAACTCGCGAGGATTGATCCAAAGACGTTGGAAATTACTGAATACAAGCTACCGGGAGAGGGGACTCGGCCTCGTCGCATTGCGATAGCCAATGACGACACTATTTACTTCACTGATTTCGAGCAGGGTCACTTAGGTCGATTCAATCCAACGACAGGCGAAGTCAAGATGTGGCTTTCGCCCGGCGGATCAACATCGAGTCCGTATGGAATTGCGGTTACACCGGACGGACTGGTGTGGTATAGCGAGTCAGGCGTCCTGCCCAAGAACACTATCGTGCGCTTTGATCCCAAGACGGAAGCATTTGCCTCGACAACGATTCCATCGGGCGGCGGTGTCGTGCGGAACATGGCGGTCACGCCGGACGGCCGCGTATACATCGCTTGCAGTGGGGTCAATAAAGTCGGGGTCGTAGCGGCAAACAAGCCCCGCGTATAGCGGCAGAATCTGACTTCACGCCCTAGAACAGACGCATGGGAATAACCTACGTGGCCGTGGTACTTCCATCAAACCGCCACTCATTTTCCTGGTGCATACGTCTTGCTGAAACCGTTCCGCGTATTCGTGACGGTGAATGAACCGTCCTGCTGCGCCGTCAGCTTGATCCAGTACGCCCTTCCGTTGTGGGTGGGCGGCGGGGCCGCGTCGGGCCCCGGCGCCGGCGCGGGAGCGACGGGCATTGCCGTCGGCGGCTCATCGAGCGTGTTGGCGATGAACATTCCCGGCACGGTGTACTCCTGGCCGCTCAGCAGCGAGAAGTGAAGCTGCCAGAGATCCTCGAGGCCTGGGGAGGAATGCACGGTCCTCATCACTTCCGGCTCGCCGCCTTTGCGGATACCGTTATTCATAATGGCGACGCGAGGCCGAAGCGCGTAGACGACCACTTCCGAATTCGAGCTCGCCTGCCCGTGGTGCAAACCCAATAGGACATCGACCGTGCCGATGCGATTCACCGGACACATCAGCTCAAACTCCTTGTTCTTCGTCAAATCGCCCAAATGAATGGCGCGGAATTTCCCGAACCCAATGTGGGTGCCGACGGATTGCGGGTCCTCGGCATTGTTCTCTCCCGGCTTGAAGTTGGCACAATAGCGATTGGGCGCACCGGCACCCGGCAAGGGCGTCTTGATCGTCTCGCCCGCTGAAGTCACGATCCGCACGTCAAGACCGGCCATGGGAATCTTGTCGCCCGGTTTAACGACAGTGTGTTTTGCCTTGGCATACAGCGGCGGATAAGTTTTCTGCAGAAACTCATCGGCAACAGCGCCGGGCTGAACGTTCGGACCATGATCGATGAACTCGCGAATCGTGATGTGAGAAGCGAGCTCGGCCAGCCCGCCGAAGTGATCGGCATGCCAATGCGTGATGATCAGATGGTCGATCTGTTGAAGACCGGCGTCCTTAATGGCATCCATGATGCGGCCGGCATCGCGAGCGGCGGCCGCGCCGGCGTTGCCCGTATCGATCAGCAGGGATTCGCCGGAGGGGGAAACCAAGAGCGTCGCATTGCCGCCTTCGACGTCGATCACGTAGATGCTGAGCGGTTTCGCGCTCTGCGCCGCCGGAAACGCCGCAACGCACGCCGCAAAGGCGAGAACCGATAGAAAAATCGTG
>Ga0206939_10144_pt1 | contig 20578 bp, 16 predicted proteins | sample Alteio_BWOrgHeat_10_FD_152921 | JGI IMG/M metagenome (GOLD analysis project Ga0206939, IMG submission 152921) | Enriched cells from forest soil in Barre Woods Harvard Forest LTER site, Petersham, Massachusetts, United States -... | ecosystem: Environmental > Terrestrial > Soil > Temperate forest >... | reverse complement strand
GCTTCGACAGGTTGTTCGGGCTGCGGGGCGGTCTCGTGTGTGGCCGCGGTTTCGGTAGCAGCTCTGGTCGGAGGCGGAGGCTGTTTGGCGCCGCCCGCCGGTTCCGTTTCGGGAATTTCGACGACCAATTGATCGAGGAGCAGGTCGCGGTCGGCTTCGACCGCGATGCCATCGGTGGCTTCGAGCTGGGCGAGGATTTCCTGACAGCGTTCGCAAGAGGCGATGTGAGCTTTGCGGTGCGCCATTTCTTCGGGATCGAGCAGGCGGTCGTGATAGGCAGCGAGGGTTTCGGCGTCAACGCAGTCGTTCCCCGGAGCGGCGTTGGACGAACGGAGGCTGCCGGCGAGCGCTTTTTCGAAATTTTGGTCGCGATCGTCAAGCGGCATACGGGACTCCTGAATTAGAACGGCTGGCGGCGTGGGACTTGCACGCGGCGGGAACGCACAGGTTCGCGGCGCGGCAATGTTGCTCGCGGCGGTGCCGTCGGAGATGGCGTTGACCCGTCATGAGTGTTGCCCTTCGGCCTGAGGCGGCTCCTTGGGGAAAACTTGATCGAAATTGAGAGGAGCGTCTTCGGCGGCATACTCGAAGCAGAGCGAGATCTGCTCGTCGGTCAACGCGGGCTGAGGATACGTTCCATTTTGGGACTGAAATTGCCCGGAGCGCAAAGCGGCCTCGACCGAGGCGCGCAGTTCCCGGCGAATGCGGTCGAGATTGCGAGAGACACTGGATTCGTGTTCCCCGAGTTCGCGGCCGATGGCCGCGAGAGTTTGCTGGTCGGCGTAATAGAGGCGCAGGCGCTGGCGATCGCGCGGGTCGAGCGCGTTGAGAGCCTTGTTGAGCGCGTCGGAGAAAAGCGCGAGGTAGCGAGGACGATGGGGATCGGGTGAGTTGTCGTGCGCGGGATTCGGGAAATTGGAAGCAGCGTCGATCGGTGTGACGCGTTCCCGAAATGGAACTCCACCCTCAGATGCAGCTGACGTGGATTGATCTTCGATCTCGACGAACCGACGCGACGCCCGCACCGAATCGATTTGCCGCTGCGCAAGTACAGCGCGGAGCCAGGTTTTGAGCGAGCTGCGGCCATGGAAATAGCGAAAGAGCGAACGGTCTTCGGATTTACCCGACGAAGACGCGGAGATGCCGTAAAGATCGGTGAAAAGCGAATCGGCGAGATCCTGTGCAGCGACCGAATCGGACTTGCACCGCAGAATCGCTGCCGCTGAGGCGCGCAGATATCCGCGATACGTAATCACGAAAAATTCCCAGGCAGCCGGCTGGCCGCTGGCGCATGCGGCAGCCAGGCTCAGGTCCTGCAGGTGAAGAGTGGTGAAAAATTCCTCAAGCGTTGGGCGAGTCACTTGCTCACACGAAGCGAAGCGCTTCGCGGCGCTGCGTTCGAGAGCATCTTCAAAGCGATGGCGCGAAACCGACCAAGGAGAAGCGGAAACCTCAGAGTAAAGCCGATCGACCAGATCGGAACACGAGGCGAGGAGGCGCGGCGGTTTGGCGGAGCCAGGGGTGGCACCATCCATGCCCGGAGTATTGCTACTTGATTGCGCGCACATTTCGCGGCACCCTATTCCGCAGAGCTGGCATCACAGGACATACCTCCGGGCGTACCGGAGGCAGCCAGGGAGCCCCGGTGAATGTCCCCCTGGACCTCGATTGCAGTGTTCTAGACAACGTTGCGTCCCTACCCGCAACGATACGCCTTCACCGGGTCCGTCGGTGAAGATGGTTCGCTACTAGCATTAGCGACTTAGCGACGCTAGTACCATTGGCCTATTAGGCGGTCCCCAGCCTCATCTGTACTCTACGTTGGCCATAGCCCAAGGCCTGTCCGGCCCGGCGAACACCAGAACTATCTGCATTGCCGGACGCGTGCTCGAAAACTGGACGGAAGACAACTAGGCGGACAGGATGAATACGGTAACAGAAGAAATGCCGACACGGCAGACGCGTCTCAACGTGGGTTTTGAGGCGCAACCAGGCACAAAAGGCGCAGGAGAAGCGTGGAAACGCTCGATCGGGACTAAGGGTGTGCCAGCCCGTCTGGAAATGCTCCCCGAGGGCGATTCGCGGCTCGGACGAGTCGGAATCAGCTTGATCCTGCAAATTGCGATTTTAGGGTTCTTCGTAGCGATTCCAATTTTCTTTCCCGAACGGCTCAAAGCGGTTTTGAACCAGCAGGTTGTACCCCTGGCGATGCCGGTCACGGAAGTTCCCGTGGCGCCGCCGCCACCGCCGGTCGTAAAGGCGAAGGTCGAGCCGCCAAAGCCGGCTCCGGTCGAGATCAAGCTCAACCCGAAGCAGCCGCACATCTTCATACAGCAGAAGGTGCTGCAGCCAAAGATCAACAAGGTGGAAGTGAAGGCCCCTGAACTCGCGCCGGCTCCGGTGATTCAGCAGCAGATCGTGGATCAGTCGAACCAGCCCAAGCGTCCGCGCGAAGAAGTGAAGATGGCGATGGATTCAGGCAGCGCGGCGACACCGACGAATACGAAATTGGCGCCGAAGGACGTACAGACCGGCGGCTTTGGTGATCCGAACGGATTGCCGGGCAAGGGCAACCCGAACAAGACGGCGAACGTGAATCCGGCGGGATTGCAGGCGCTTCCGGGCGGACCGGGATACGGCAACGGAACGGGCGGCGATAAGGGCGCACGCGCGGTAATTCCGAGCTCCGGATTTGGCAACGGCACCGCGGTTCAAGACGGCGGCGGGCAGAAGAAAGCCGTCGCGATGAGCGGATTTGCGAATCAGACCGTGGCGGACAACGCGCCGAAGCAAAAGGCCGTCGATTCGGGGACGACTCCGGTGGACATCACGGAGAAGCCGAAACCGGTCTACACCGAAGAGGGCCGCAACCTGAAGCTCGAAGGTGACGTGGCGCTCGACGTTGTTTTCCTGGCGAATGGCACGGTGCAAGTGACGAAGGTTGTCAGCGGACTTGGCCACGGGCTCGATGAAGCCGCCATTCGCGCCGCGCAGCAGATCAAATTTAAACCGGCGAAGCGCGACAACGAAAACGTCGATTTTCCGGCTCGAATTCGAATTCAGTTCCGACTGGCGTACTAAGCCAGGTTTTACTGAGGCCAAGCTTTTACTGAGGAGAGCACGATGCGTACGTTTGTTTTCAAGGGGATCTTAGGGCTCGCGCTTCTGAGCGGGCTCGGGACCGTGGCTGCCGCAGCGGCCACGCCCACACCGGAACCGTTTCCGGCTGATCAGCAGGCGCGGACGATGGAAGAAGTCACCGACCGCGTCATCAAAGCCGAAAACCAGATGAACAACGATATCCGCAAGTATTCGCCGCTTGTGGAGACGTACATCCAGAATCTGCGGCCGGATACCGAGCTGGGCTACGTCCCGGCCGGCGACAAGTATTTTCTCGGCAAGGCGGATTTCGGCAAGGGCGTGAACCTCGTCTCGCTGTCGGACACCGACGGCAAAGGCAGGAAGGTTCTCGGCGGCGTCGGCAATTTCTTTTCGTTCGCGATGCAGTATCTGCCCGACGGCTTCTTGCAGATGATTTTTATCGACACCAACGGATTCGACAAGCAGCACTATCACTTTGACTATGTGAAGCGCGAATTCCTCGGCGAAGTGCGCTGCCTGGTGTTCGACGTGACTCCATTGCCGAAGGCCGGCAAGGGCCGGTTCCTGGGCCGCATCTGGGTTGAGGATCAGGATTATCACATCGTCCGCTTCAACGGTGGATACGGCGGCGCGGGCAAGACCACGTATTACTTCCACTTTGATAGCTGGCGCACAAACTTGCAGCCCGGCGTTTGGCTGCCGTCGTTTGTGTACAGCGAAGAAAAAGAACTGCACTACGCGATGACCAAGAAGCTCGACTTCCGCGCGCAAACGCGGCTGTGGGGCTACAACATCGGCAAAGCGGCGCAGGAACAGGAGTTGAGCAAGATTCTGGTCGAGACGCCTGTCAACGACGACACCAAAACGGCGAACGATTTGACGCCGATCCAGGCGCAACGCTCTTGGGATCGCGAAGCGGAGAACAACGTTTCGGATCGTTTGCAGCGGCTTGGATTGATGTCACCGAAGGGTGAAGTCGATAAGGCGCTGGAAATTATCGTCAACAACCTGGAAGTGACGAACAACCTTGATATTCAGCCGGAGATTCAGTGTCGCGTGATGATGACGACGACGCTCGAGTCCTACACGCTGGGTCACACGATCGTGTTGAGCCGCGGTTTGATCGACGTCGTGCCCGACGAAGCGAGCCTGGCGATGATCATCGCGCATGAAATGGGACACGTCGTTCTGGGCCACCGGATGGATTCGAACTTCGCGTTCTTCGATCAGCTCTTGATCGACGACAAGGATTCGTTCCGACACTTTGGGTTCGCACGCACGCCGGAAGAAGAGACGGCAGCGAACGCGAAAGCGGCCGAGATGCTGAAGAAGTCTCCGTACAAAGATCAGCTCGCGAACGTGACGCTGTTCCTGACGGCGCTCGATGCTCGGCAGAAGCAAGTGCCGAACTTGATCAGCGCACACCTCGGGAACCGCGTGCCGAACGTCGGCGATTTGAAGTCGGGCACGGTGCCGGACACGAAGGCGAATCCGCAGATCATCGCGGCTCTGCCGATCGGCGGGCGCGTGAAGCTCGATCCGTGGTTCGACAACCTGGCGCTGCTCAAGAGCAAGCCGGTGGGCCTGGTGGCGGAACGCGAAAAGATGCCGTTCGAAGTGACGCCGTTCATGCCCTACTTGACGCGATTTAACCCTGCCGATACGAGCAAGCCGGTGAATGCCAGTGCAACCGACGGCAAACCACCGGAGTCGGCTAATGCTTCGCCGGATGGCGCGGCTAAGCCGTAATCAACTCCATCTACCCTCAGCTTTGCGACGGCTCGGCGACTCAATCGCCGAGCCGTTTTCCTTTTGGGCGTCTCGCTACTTTCAAGGAATCGCAGCACCGGTAGCGCCGGCATCCTGCCGGCGTTTTTTCGCCCAACCCACAGAAAAAGGGACCCGGATCTTCGATTTTGGTTGACGCTATCGCGTACTTAGTTGAACATTCAACTTAGTGAGAACAACGCGCAAACCTACCCGGGATCGGATTGTTGAGGCTGGGCTCTATCTCTTTTGGCTGCAAGGCTATGCGGCTACAGGGATGGCTGAAATTCTGTCCAGGGCGGAAGCGAATGCCGGCAGCTTCTATCACTTCTTCAAAACCAAAGAGGAGTTGCTGCTGGCTGTGCTGGAGCTTTACATCCAGTCGCTGGAGCCGATCGTCGTTCAGCCGGTGTTGGGGGCGATTGCGGACCCAGTGGAACGTGTGTTCGGGATTCTGGAGTTCTACAGGCTGAACCTGCTGAAGACGGGATGCACGTACGGATGCCCAATCGGTCGGCTGGCGCTGGAGATTCCGGAGGAGCAGTTCCGGGTGCATAAGCGGCTCGCGGACAACTTCGACGGCTGGACGGCGGCGATCGAAAAGTGTCTGGGGGATGCGCGCGAGCGATTTCCGGAAGGAACGAACTTCTCGACGCTTTCGAAGTTTGTGCTGACGGTGATGGAGGGCGGAGTCATGCAGGCGCGGGCGCATCGAGATGTGGCGCCGTTCGATGCATCGGTGGAGCACCTGCGCGAGTACTTCCGCTTGATGATGACGCGAAGTGGGGATAGCGGTGGGGCCAAAGGTCAGTAGTTGTCGGATCGAAGTGAGTCGTTCGTTCGTCGTGGATCGGATCGAATCGAAAAAATTTAAGACGGGGTGAAGTGATGAAGCGAGCGATTGTGGTGGCGGTCTTTTGTGTGGGGTTGGCTGGGATTGCGTTGATGAATAACGCGCGCGGAGTCGCGCGAAGTGCGGCGCATGGCGGAGACTCGGCTGTCGATGCAAAAAAGAAGCCGATTGCGGATTTGTCGTGGTTGGTCGGCGGCGTGTGGACCGCGGACGCGAGCAAGATGGGCGACGGGATGAAGAGGATCGAGACGCGCTACGTCTGGTCCGACAACAGTGCGTTCATCCGGTTTACGACACATTTTGTTTCGGACAAAGGTACCGCGAAAACGTACGACGGTAATTTCTTCTGGGAGCCTGCGAAGTCACAACTCGCGATGTGGTACATGGACTACGCAAACGAGATTGTTCAGGGTCCGGTCGCAATTAGCGGTGAGACAACCAAACTCTCGTTCCACGCGACAGATTTCGAAGGCAAGCCTGCGGACATGCAGGTGGATTTGCTGAAGAAATCGAACGACAAGTATCAGTGGACGCTGGAAGAGAAAGTTGGCGATGCGTGGAAGCAGTTGGCGACGTTGGAGTATGTGAGGACAGCGGAGTAAGCGCCGGGCATTAGGTTACACAATTGTCATCCAGCAGCATTTGGGTGCCGCACCCTCAGCTTTTAGAGGGTGCGGGTTTAGATTCAACACGACCAACAACAAAACGACGACTGCATCGCGACGGTCAGCAATTCGCTAGTTGGGCGACGAGAGCGCGAGGATCAGGTTGTAGTTGAACACGATGCCATCATAAAAATCCTGGACGCCGACGCGCTCGTCTTTGCCATGGGCGCGGTTGTCATTCATCTGGAAAAACATGCACGATATACCGTACGTCGGGATACCCGCAGTGCGCGTAATGCGGCCGTCGGTCGCGCCCGTGGACATCGTGGCCATGACCGGAATGTTGCCGTACAGCTGATGGGCGGTCTTGTCCATCGCTTGCGTAAGTTCCGGAATCAGCGGAGACGGCGGCACGGTCACGAGTCGAACCGTTGTTCCGTCCGCGGCATGGAGTTGCACGGGAGAGACTGTGACCTTGGGATCGGCGACCACGCGTTCCAGCGTCTTTTGAATGTCAGCCGGATCTTCACCCGGGAAAATGCGGCAATTCACATTGGCGCGCGCCATTTGCGGTAGCGCGTTCTGCGCATGTCCCCCGGTGAGCATCGTCGCCACGCAGGTCGTGCGCAGTAATGCGTTGTAATAAGGCGTTTGTGACAGACGCGCGACCGCGGCTTTGTCAGGTGGCTGCTTCGCTGCGGCTCGCAGATCGCCTGCGGCTGAACCCTTCGTCAGCTCCGCCGTTTTCAAGAAATAATTGCGCGTAATTTCGTTGACTTCAACCGGAAACGAGTACGCCTGAATTTTCGCCAGCGCGTTAGCGAGGTGATAGATCGCGTTGTCGGGCGACGGCAGCGAACTGTGACCGCCAGGATTCAGCGATTCGAGCTGGAAATCCGCGTAAACCTTCTCACTCGCTTGAATCGCGGTCAGGACGCGCTGATTGCCGCTTCTCTCGAATTCGCCGCCGTCTAGATTGATGCAATATTCCGCGTCGATCCAATCGCGATGATTCTTCACCAGCCAATCGACGCCATTGAAGTTACCGCCCTCTTCGTCGGCGCTGAGCGCCAGAATCAAATCGCGATCGGGCTTGTAATTCTCCTTCTTCATCCGCATGAAGTTGGTGACGAGGATCGCGTCGCCTTCCTTCATGTCATCGGTGCCGCGCCCGTAAAAATAGCCGTCTTTTTCGACGAACTGGAACGGATCGGTAGTCCAATCTTCGCGGCGAGCTTCGACGACATCGAGATGGCCGATGAAAAGAATCGGCTTGCGCTGCCCGGTGCCATGAATACGCGCAACGAGGTTTTTCTTGCGATCGTTGGGACCATCAACGATGACGTCACTGCCGGTAAATCCGGCATCGCGAAGCCGAACCGCCATCGCTTCGGCCGCAGTCGTGACGTTGCCAACCGAGTCCGTCGTATTGATTTCAATAAGCTGCTGAAAAATCTCCCGCGCGAGCGGATTCGGCGGTGCGTTTTGCGCGCCAACGTTGCTGCCGGCGATCAAAACAAGAAGTCCCACAAAACAAGAGTATCGAGCGAATCTCATTCGTGCTCCCAGGAAATTTTCAGCAACGCATCGCCAATAACTCTATGCCGTTGCATCGTTGTTCTCGATCGGCGGGGAAGGCGGTGGAAACGTCGGCGCCGCCAACGCCCGGCGCATGCATTCCGAAACATACGACAGCGGAAAAAAAAGCAGGAGCAGCCCGAACCCCGGATCGAGAAATCGCAAGATAAGCGCACCGATAAACGCGATACCCACTGGCGTCGGTTTCATGATATTTGCGCGCATCCGAAAATTCACAAAGTTCGCCAGCTCTTTCGGCCACTTAAAAACCCAATACAAGTTGTAAAACGGGATGAAGTGAAATCCGACGGCACGCGCCGGCGAAATCGGATGCTTCCATCCTGGCACCATCGCCAGAATCACGTGGTAGCGATAGATACACACGAACCAATACACGCCGCCAACAAAGCTCACGAGAAAAAGATAGAGCGGCGGAATGCCGGCTTCTTTCGCCAGCTCGGGATGCAAGCTCACTGCGACAAATTCGGCGATAATGGTCGCGACGCCCAGTACATACCCGATCCAGATCATCGGCAACGCAGGAAGAGCGGCAGGCGGACGGGCGGATTCGGGAAGCTCGGTGTCGGCAGGATTCATTGGGCAGAATGTCGAGAGATCTGAGCGTAACGTTGCGATGGCGGGCGCGTCAAACCGTTCAGACACGTTGAATAGGGAACGCAGATGAACGCAGCGAAATCGGAGGAAAGAACAATGGCGGCGAAGCAGTGGATTATTCGTGCGACAGCGGGTGCGGTGCTTTTCGCCGCGGGCCTGGGCGCCGGAACCTGGCACGAGCGCAGCGTCGAAGCACAAAACCGCTTCGGCCAGCCGAAGACGGTCGTTCACATGGTCGTCTACAAATTCAAACCCTACGCCTCCGAAGACGACAAACAGCAGGCGCTCGCCGGCATCAAGACGCTCGCCGGACAAATTCCCGGCGTAAAAAATATCTGGCTCAAGACCGGCCGCAATCAGATTCGCGATTTCGACGGTGTCTTCGCCATCGAATTCACGAGCGCAGAGGCAGCAGCGGACTACGCGGAGAGCCCGAAGCACGAAGCGTGGGCCAAAAAGTGGGAAGAGTTGCGCGAGAACAGCGTGTCCTTCCAAGCCACGAATCCGTAGAGCGTCCGGCAACAAATACAAGCAGCATCCGCGAAGCTCAGATCACAAAAAACAGAAGGGCGCGCTGCCCAGCGCGCCCTTCTCGACCCTCAACAATCCTCACCGAAAATTTTAGAACTTCACTCCCCAGAACGACGGGTCCGGCTTCACCAGCTCCAGCCCAACATCCCAAGCCTCGTGATCCCGCCAGACAACTTCCGCCTCTGCCTTGCGGCCGCTCTCCGGATGAATCAGCCGCACCCGCCGATGTAGCGGCAACGGTGCGCCGACCACCGCCATACAGCCCGAATGGCTTACATCGACGGTAACCGCATTGGCGCACTGTTGCGCCGACTCCTCGTCCCATTCGACGAGCAACTTCACTTTTGAAATGATCCGCTTGTGACTTCGCAGTCGAGCCCAACGCTCCTGCATGGCAGCGGAGGAGCCCGGGTTGGTGTGTGTAAAGGTGGCCATGAGTGACCTCAGGTCGCGATTTCCGCGAGAAACGGGCCGGGATAGGAAATCCCAACGTACTGCGACCATCGTACCGGGTCAATAGTACTTTTCCAGAAAATTTTCCCAGAAATCACAGGATAAACGGGTCTTTTACGACGTCTCGCAGAACAAACAAAAGCCAAAATACGAAGCTCGCCGTCTGATGGAAAGGCGTACAATTGCCCACATAGGATAGACACCAGGTTCGTGTTTCCCACAGGTTTGTTTCCAGATTTGCAGCGGTGCGCGCAAGCGGCCTTGAAGTCGCATCTTCGCGCCCGGCGACGCCCATTCCTTTCGTCCTTTAGCGTCAAAAACCTCAAAAACCCGGCGATCGCAGCAATCAGTCTGCTGGCCTGTCTATTCAACACGCCTGCCGCATTCGCCCAGGCGGGAAGGCAAATCGGTCAGCAGCCAGGCCAACCGGGATCGAGCCAGGGCGCCGTGATCGTCCGTGTCCTGTTGCCCAACAGATCTGCGTACGGCAACGCGATCGTCAACCTCAAGAGCTTTAACGGCCAGATCATGGGAACGCAGAGCTCGACCGGTCAGGTTCAAATCAAGTTCCCGGACCTGCCGGTCGGGAAATATACCGTCGAAGTCATCGCCCCCGGCTTCGAAACAGCCGAAGAAACCGCCGAACTTCTGACTTCCGGCGATCAGCTCTACATCAACGTGATCTTGAAGCCCCTGCCCGGCACAGACTTGTCGCTCGTCGGATCAGGGCCGCCCGTTCTCGCGCCCGGCCCGGCAAAGGAACTCAGCAAGGCGATGGAGTTGTTGCGCGCCGACAAGCCTGAGGAAGCGAAGAAGCACCTGGACAAAGTCGCTCAGAAGGCTCCCGCGAATCCAGACGTGAATTATTTTCTCGGCCTCTACTACGCTCAGCAAAAGGATTACGCGCGCGCCGAAGAATATTGGAAAAAAGCGATTCAAATTTATCCGCTGCATGCCTACTCGTTGTCGGCGCTGGGTTCTCTCGAAGTCAATAACGGGCATTTCGATCAGGCGATCACATATTTCAAACGCGCGGTCCAAGGCGCGCCCGATTCCTGGCGCAATGAAGCGCAGCTCGGCCAGGCCTATCTGCTTCACAAGGAATGCGCCGAATCCGTAAAGCACGAGAAGCGCGCCGTCGAGATCGGCAAGGATCGCGCCTCCGTCGCCCAGCTTATTTTGGCAAGGGCTTACATTTGCCAAAATATGCGCCCTGAAGCCGAACAGGCGTTGAACAAATTCGTCGCCGAGAGTGTCGATCCGGACGATCTGAAGGCAGCTCATCAGATGCTCGATGCGCTGAAACGTCCCGCAGGCAGCGACGTGGCAGCGGCCGCGGTAAACGCATCAACCGGTGCAGCAACGCGCGGCGCAGCGACCGGCGGTCCCGCCGATCACACCGACCACAGTGGCGAAGTATTGCCCCCATCGCCCGCCGAAGTCGCCGTCGGAAACTCCATGCCCCTCGCTCGTGCCGATCTCCTGCCGCCCTCAAAGTGGATGCCGCCCGACATCGACGAAAGCATGCCTCCCGTCGAAACCGGCGCGACCTGCCCGATGCAACAAATCAGCGACGGCACCGCGAAGCGCGTCGAGGCCTTCATCGACGGCGTCAATCGCATCAGCGCCACCGAAACTCTCGACCACGAAGTCATCGATCGCTTTGGCCTGACTTCCAAGCACGAATCCCGTCGTTTCAGCTACGTCGAATCATTAGCGGAAGTAAAGCCGGGGCAGTATCGCGTCGACGAATATCGCGACGGCACCATGGGCCTCGATGTCTTCCCCGAACACCTCGCCTCCCTCGGCCTCGGCTCGATGGTCATGATTTTTCATCCCGTCTATCGCGACGAATACGAAATGACCTGCGAGGGCCTCACGCATTGGCACGACCGCCAGGTCTGGCAAGTGCATTTCCGCCAGCGCAAAGACAAGCCGGCGCGCATGCGCGAATATAGCGTCGGCAAAAATGTCTACTCCGTCGGCCTGCGTGGGCGCGCGTGGATCGCCGCCGACACTTTCCAGATCGTCAGCATCGAGACCGACCTCGTCGCTCCTGTTCCCGCAATTCGCCTGGCCGCCGAACACATCACCATTGATTACGAGCCCGTGCAGTTCCGCAAAAAACACGAGGAATTGTGGCTTCCGCAAAACGCCGAGCTCTTCTTCGATTTCAACGGCCGCCGCGTTCATCGCCGCCATCACTTCGACGATTATCGGCTCTTCTCCGTCGACGAAAATCAAAAAATCTCCGCGCCTCCCTCCGAGGCGAAGCTCGACTCCACGCAACCTCCCTCGGAATAACGCGCTTCTCCAAACTCTCCGCTGCGCTCGATAACCGCACCCAGTATTGATTTTCCGAATTCAGGCGATGCGTTGTTTAACTTTGACTTGCCCATCCGATAAGCGCAGCATTCGCGCAACCTCGGCAACGTCGCCGATTCATTCCATCCACCTCTTCGATGAGGACGGATCACCCAGGGGCGAATATGGGCGTGTGTTGTAGCAAATCCTCGAGCTTCGGCTTCTAACTAGTTCCGAATTTCAGATTGCGCACCGGCGATTTTGTGCCGGCACACCTCTATTTACTCCAAACCTGCTGCCAGGGGCAGCTTCGGTCGGCCCATCTGTAAAAACTCGATCAGTAAGGGGAACGGGGAGATGAAAAAGTTCTTCGTAGTGACGCTGTTTCTGTTTCTAGTCGGCTTACCTGCCAAGGCCCAGACTTACCTCGGCGCTATCAATGGCTCTGTCACCGATCCTTCCGGAGCGGTCGTGCCGGGCGCTTCGGTCAAAATCACAAACAAATCCACCGGCATCGAACACGCCACCGTATCCACCAGCGACGGCGCTTTCGTATTTCAAGATTTGCCCGTTGGAAATTACTCCGTAACTGTTACCGCGCAAGGCTTTCCCATAACGACTATCGAAGGCGTTCTCGTCGAGCAAGGCGCAGTCTACACCTTGCCGGTATCGCTCAAAATTTCGCAGGCCGCAACTTCCGTTGAAGTTTCCGCCGCAGCCCTGTCTCTCGACACCACCTCAGAAACTCAAACCACGCTGGTCGGTGGCGCCGACTTGCAACAAATGCCTTTGAATGGCCGCGACTTCACCCAGCTCATCAGCGTCGCGCCCGGGTTCGCAGGCTACTCCGCTGGCGGTTTCGGTTCGCTCAACGGCACGCGCGCCAACCAGATCAACTGGCAGATAGACGGCGTCGACAACAACGACCTCTGGCACAACATTCCCGCTGTCAATCAAGGTGGTGTCTCCGACATCGCGGGCATCGTGCTACCGATCGACTCGATCGATCAATTCTCCGTGCAGACGCAAGCCGCTCCCGAGTCCGGCCGCAATCCAGGGGGCACCGTCGATCTCGCGCTCAAGTCCGGCGGTAACGATTTCCACGGTTCGGCCTACTTCTACATCCGTAACGAAGCCTTCGCAGCCGCTTCGCCTTTCGTCGACTCTAAGAAAGAAAATCGCAACCAGCAGTACGGATTTTCCGTCGGCGGCCCGGTCCTCAAAGATCGCCTGTTCTTCTTCCTATCCTTCGAAAAGCAGCGCTTCACCATCGGCCTGCCGGGTCTCGGCACCGAACCTTCCGCCGCCTATCAGACTCAAGCGGTCGCCGAGATGGCCAAATTCGGCGTCACGCCAAATCCGGTGATGACCAACCTGCTCAGCGAACTCTGGCCGTCCTACGCTCTCACCGGCCCGGCCGCTCCCGACAACTACTCCAGCCCCGACCCCGAATACGGCTACAGCTACAACGGCCTCGGCAAAATCGATTACAAGATCAACGACAAGAACACCGTCTCGTTTCACTACTTCGCCGGCCAAGGCAATCAGGTCGCACCCGTCGGCGGCACCGCGCTCTCCGAAGCCGCCTCCGAACTCAAGTATTACTACGAGGTCGCGCCGATCCACGTCTCCAACTACGCCGCCTCTTGGAATTCCACGTGGACGCCAAAACTCTCCAACCAACTACTCGCCGGCGTGAACTACTTCCATCAGACCTTCAGCGACTTCAACACCAACTTCGATCTCGCCTCCGCAGGCCTGAATATCTACAACGGCTTCAATATCCCCGGCGCTCCGAACATCATGATCACCGGCTTTGACGAAATCGGTCTGACTCCGCCGGAAGGTCGCGAAGACATCACCGGCCACTTGACCGACGTCGTTTCCTACACCACCGGCAAACATCAATTCCGCTTCGGCGGTGAATATCGCCGTGCGCAGCTCGATGAGTTCTATCATCGCCATGCACTCGCCAGCATTTTGTTCGACGGATCCCAGGGTCCCTGGTCCGCGGACACGACGGCATCCAGCAACGTGCTCGCGCTCGCCGACTTCCTTGCCGGCGACGTCAGCCGGTCCAGCGTCGCCATCGGCGATCCGACCCGCACCGTCTACGTGAAAACGTTCGCGCTCTTCGCGCAGGATGCCTGGCAAGTCAGCCAGAAACTCAGCGTCAACTACGGTCTGCGTTGGGACTACGAAGGCCCGCTCGGTAATGACAATCACGACCTTTCGGTTTTCGATCCGGCCAAGGGCGGACTCGTCTTCCAGGGCGCTGGCATCAGCAGCGTCTATCCGAAGGACTTCCACAACTTCTCGCCGCGCGTTGGCTTCGCCTACAAGATTGGCCAGAAGGGCGACTTCGTCGTCCGCGGCAGCTTCGGCACGTACTTCGATACGCCGAACCTCAACCCGTTCCTCGACAACCGCCCGAACAACGGCGCGCCCAACGGCCTCGAAGGCAATCCGGCGGGTCCGTCGCCGGTGCAGACCATTTCGAACAACGGTTTCACCATCGCCTCGGGAGTGCCACTATTCATCCCGTCGTCGATTCCCTGCCCCACCGGCAATGGCTGCGGACAAGTCTTCAACATCTTCTCCGTCAGCCAGGACTTCCGCACGCCCTACAACTACAACTGGACACTCCAAATCGAAAAATCGCTGGGCCGTTCCTTGCTCTGGCAGATCGGCTATGTCGGCAGCGCCGCTCATCGTTTGATGACGACGGCCGACATCAACCAGCCGCCCCCAGGCATTTACGCCGACGAAGCCGCCACGCAGGCAGCGCGTCCGTACTTCGCACAGTTCCCCGATTTCGGCATCATCAACCAGATCGAAACCAACGGGAACTCCAACTACAACTCCCTGCAAACCGTGCTCAAGGTCCGCGACTGGCATCGCTTCACCAGCCAGTTCACCTACACCTACTCGCACGGTCTCGACGACATGACTGCCTACCGCGGCACCCTTCCTCAGGACAGCTTCTTCCTGAAGGGCGACTACGGCAGCATGGACTTCGACACCCGCCACACTTTCACTGGCACGCTCAACTATGACTTGCCGAACTCCACGCACCTGCGCCCGTTGCTCAATGGCTGGGAACTCAGCAGCTTGATTTCTCTCCACACCGGCCAGCCGTTCACCGTCTTCTCCTCCAACGACACCAGCGGCACCGAAGAAGGCGAGCAGCGTGCCAATCTCATCGGCAACCCGTATGCCGGTGTATCGCATGCATTCAGCAAGAGCGGCGTGCAGTGGATCAATCCCGCTGCGTTCGCCGATCCTGCTCCCGGTACATTCGGTAACAGCGGTCGCAACGCCTTCTACGGACCGGGCTACGCCTCGGTCGACTTCAGCATCGTGAAGAGCACGAAGATCACGGAGCGGATCGGTTCTCAGTTCCGCGTCGAATTCTTCAATCTCTTCAACCGCATCAACCTCGCTCCGCCAAACGGCACCAATGGCTCCGGCCTCGGCATCACCGCCGACACCATCGGCGACTACAACGGTGCCCCCGGCATCGGGCCTGGCGAAGCCTTCAACATGCAACTCGCTCTAAAAATCATCTTTTAACCCCAACCTTTCGCGGCAAGCGATGCGGCCTGGACCACCGCATCGCTTGCCCCGCGAAAGCCTCCTTCGCAACACCCCGCTCCGCCTCCCCCCTCTCAACCGTAACGACCACGACCCTCGAAAAGTCCGGCCGCGGTCTCTCTGTTGCGCGAAGAATTGCCTGATCTTCCCCGTAAACTACTCATCCCTTCGCCAGACGCCTCGAAGCCCCAGCCCCTAGTGAGATTGTCATCCTGAGGCGACCGAAGGTCGCCGAAGATCTCAACGTCAGCCCAACTACAAGCCGACCCAACCAGGCTCTTGCCCCGGGTGCCGCACCCTCAGTTTCTAGAGGGTGCGGGTTCAGACGCCCCTTAACCCGGATCCATCCGCCCACGAATTCCCAAAATGGGAATCGCCCCCATCACCCCACCCCATCTCAAAATAAAATTTGACGACCCATTGCCTTCCGCGTAATATAACCCCGTGTAAAACCACGCAACGCGGCAGCCTCCTGCGGCGTTTTTCATTTTCAGCGCGTTTCTAAAGCCCGAACACCGTTAACTATCCGATCAACACTCCAAGCCGCTAACATCTTTAGATTCCGCACTTACAAAGTGTATGAAAACAAGCACCTTTAACCTGATTAGATTCCGCACATACGAGAAAACAGGGGAGGGGTATCTGGCGGCAGTATGACGACCTGACAACCGACGCAACCGCATATCGGCGATGCCAGGTACTTGGGTGCCGCACCCTTCGATTCCAAGGGGTTCGGAATTTTCGCTCCAATTTCGCAGACCGATCCGTGAGTTGCCAGTCACATCTCCTGCGCCATCGCCTCCAACCGCCGTTGCAAAAACCGCCGCACCACCGGATCGCGCTCCAACCCAATCGCCATCTGGTAAGCCTCGCGCGCCTCGCTTCCCTTTTTCAGCTTGGTCAGCAATTCCGCGCGCACCGCCCAATACGGCTGATACTCCGCCAGCCGCGAGTCTGCCGCAACCTTGTCCAACTCGGTCAGCGCGATCTGCACCCCTTCGACTTGCGCCACCGCGAGCACTCGATTGACCGCCACAACCGGCGAACCAGTGAGCGCAAAAAGCACGTCATAAAGCTTTACGATGTCGCTCCAATTTGATTCGCCGCTGCGAATGCGATGCACGTGCGCGGACTGTAGCGCGGCTTCGATCTGGAATCGCCCGGGGATTCCGAATCGACTCGCGCGCACCAGCAATTCTTCCGCTTCCGCGATCGTCTCGTCGTCCCAAGCCGAAACATCCTGTTCGGCAAGCGGCACATATTCTCCGTCCGCGTTTCGCCGTGCCTTGCGTCGAGCTTCCGCATGGAGCATCAACGCAAGCAGCCCCAACGATTCCGGTTCATTCGGCAACAGTTCGACAACGACGCGCCCAAGATAAATCGCCTCTTCGCTCAAATCGCGCCGCGCAACATCGGTTCCGGCCGGATCGCTCCACGCCTCCGCGAACCCCGCGTAAATCGCGTCGAGCACGGTGTCGAGTCGTGCTGGCAACTCCTCTTTTTCTGGAATGCGAAACGGAATGCCCGCTTGCCGAATTTTTTCTTTTGCGCGCACAAGTCGCTGTCCCATGGCCGCCGGAGACACCAAAAATGCCGAGGCAATTCGCTTCGCATCGAGCCCAAGCACGACTTGCAAAATCAGCGGCGAACGCACGCTCGCTTCAATCGCCGGATGCGCGCACGCAAACATCAATCCGAGTCGCCGATCGGGAATTCCTGACGACTCGCCGGCCGCCGCTTCGAGGCCATCCGCGATACGTTTCAATTCCGGCTCAGCCGCGTCACGTGTCTCGCGCCGTCGCACGCCATCGATCGTTTTTCTGCGCGCCACGGTCAGCAACCACGCTTCCGGATTCTCAGGACAACCATTGCGAGCCCAATCCTCAAGAGCCGAGGCGAATGCGTCCGCAAGCGCATCTTCCGCGGCAGCCACGTCTCGCGTGCGCGCCGCCAGAAACGCCACGAGCTTCCCGTAGCTGCGCCGCGCAACCATTTCCGCCGTGCGTCGCGCGTCCATGCCATCCGCTCTCGATTGCGCATGTTTCTCGCCGGATTCGTTCGGTTCAATCATTTCTGCGGGCGCCGCCTGTGATGATAGTGGTAGGGGCACGGCACGCCGTGCCCGTTTTCCGCCTTCAGCGTGCAGTCTAGTTGCAACTCAGCGCCAAGCAAGCCCCGACTTCGGGTTGATTACGATTATGCGGATTGGTACCACAGCACCACCGTGCCATTCCCAAACGCGCGAGACTTGGTCAGCTTCAGATTCGTCTTATCGACTCCGTCGAACATCGATTTGCCCTTGCCGATCACGACCGGAGTTAGCGCAATCTGGTATTCATCGATCAGCCTGAGTTGTGCAAGCTGCGAGATCAGATTGCCACTGCCCATGATCACGATGTCGTCGCCAGGCTCTTCTTTGATTTTGCGGGCTTCGGTCGCGAGATCGCCTTTGATCAATCGCGTGTTGTTCCACTTCGCTTCGTTCATCGTGCGAGAGAAAACGAGCTTCGGCTGATTGTTCATCGCTTCAGCGACGGTGGGCATATTTTGCATCGCCATCGGCGTCGGCCAGTAGCCGGCCATCATGTCGTATGTCACGCGCCCGAACGCAAGCACCGCTCCACCGCCCTTGGCATTTTCGTTCGTAAACTCCATCCATTCTGGATCGTACTTATGCGCCCAGCTCATATCCCCATCAAGTCCGGTGTAATACCCGTCGAGCGTCACGTTATTGAACACAACCATCCTTCGCATCTGGTTCTCCTTGGTATGCAAACTCGGGCACAAAATCGCGACTCGCGACGGCCTTTGTAGGGGCGAGGCTTGCCCCGCCCGGCGTAAGACTCGACTCCACGTTTTCGCGGTGCCATTACACAGCTCGCCCTTCGGCGCGTGATTTCCCTACTCGCGAAATTTCACTCGGGCTTGATGAACTTCTCGATGTCCACCGTGAGCCACGTGCCCTCCATAATCGGCCGCACCTCGACAACGCCGTGCAACGAGGTCGGTGATCGCGCCGCCCAAGCCAACGCCTCGTCGAGATTTTCCACTTCGATCAAATGAAATCCGCCTAGCTGCTCCTTGGAATCGGTATACGGGCCATCGAGCACATTCGGCTTGTCGTCGCGCACACGCATCGTCGTCGCCGTCGCCGTAGGCTGCAATCCGATCGTGTTCTTCAACACGCCGGCCTTGGTCATGGCCTCCATATAGGCTTTGTACGCGGTGAGCCAATATCTTTGCTCGTCGCGCGTCAACCGCGGCCATCCAGCCTCACCCACGTAGTCCAGCAACACGTATTTCATGCTTTCCTCTCAATAACTTGGCGCCTCAACTCAGCAACCAGAGTCCGCCTTTATTACCATGACGTTCCACCCCGCGCCATTCAGACATCGCCCCAAAGATTTAATGGAGCCCGCCGCGCGTCGCCGTGGACTCCCGCTAGAGTTGACTACCTCTGACGTGAAGCCGAGTTGAATGCAATACTTGCACGCAGAGTGGCGACTTTCACGAGGAGCGATGAGTTATGGCGGAGAAAAATTGGTTTGGGCGTCCCGTCTTTCACGTCAAGGATGTAGACGTCTCGATTCGTTTCTACATGGACCGGCTTGGCTTCACGAGCGAATGGCGTTACACCGAGGACGGCAAAGGGCACATCGCCCAAGTCGAAGGGCTAGGCTGCACCCTCATTCTCGCCGACACTTGGCCCGACAAGGTCGGCAAGGGCCTGATGTTCATTTCATTGAACGCCGAGAATATAGCGTCGCAAGTCGCCGGGTTGGATGCACTGCGCGCTGAGCTTGAGGCCAAGGGTGTCGCTGTGAAAGACGGTTCGTGGGGCTATCGGCTACTCGTGGTCGACGACCTCGACGGCAACCAACTCTTCTTCAACTACCCGAACGAAACCACGTGAGCCATCGACAAGTTGCCGGCCGCTCACATTCAGATTCGCACAGAAACATCCGCGTCACTGGGAGGGTGCGGATTTATCGGACGTCACGCTGCGTGCTTGCGCTTTAAACGTCGGTGATGCTTAGCACATTGCCGTCGGGATCTTTGAACCAGGCGACGTGCGCCGACCCATCCGGCACGGTCCAGATGCCGAGCTCATCTTGTTTGAAGCTCGGATAAATATTAAACACGACACCGTTTTCTCGCAGCGCTTTCACCGTCGCTGTCGTGTCTTGCACGCGAAAGCCGAGAATGCTGTGCTCGTGCGCGACGAAATCCGGGACTGTTGAAACGCGCAACATTGTTCCGCCAGCTTCAAAGATGGCGGCAAATCGATCTTCACGGATGAACTTCAGACCGAGCGCGTCTCGATAAAAAGTAATCGCACGCTCCCGTTCGCGCGTGCAAATCACAATCAGCGGTGTCGATACTTCGAGGATTCCCATGTTTCCTTCCTTTATTTCCAAAATTCTTCGACCGAGAGGACTTTCGAGCTGATCAATATCGGGACTCGCGAAGTCTAAATTTCACGACATCAGGATACGCCTCCGCAACAGCGCAACAACAGACCGCGGCACGGCCCCGTCAGGCGGAGTCCTTCGAACAAAAATTTTTAGCTGAACAAAACAGGAATCAGAAAAGCAAAATCAGCGAAATGAAAATCGCTGCAGCAACAAATATCAGCAAAAAACGATGACCAAATGAAAAAGGCCGCATCGCGTTAGCGAAACGGCCTTTTCTAAATTAATCCCGGCGACGACCTACGTTCCCACACAGTTGCCCATGCAGTATCATCGGCCCGGCGAGGCTTAACTTCCGTGTTCGGGATGGGAACGGGTGTGACCCTCGCGGTGTGATCACCGGAAACTTGAAACTCGCGCGTTTTTGAGGATCCATTACATTCTTATCTAGTTGAATGGATTGACTCATCGCACGCGAGTGCGACAACAGAATTTGGCTGGCATTTTACAAGTTCGACGAAGTCGAACTTAACTGCGGCAAACAAAGGCATTTTCAATTGTGCATGTTTGCACTCTCTCAAAGACGGTTTGAGAAAGTTTTATGATTAAGCCGAACGGGCGATTAGTACTGGTCAGCTTCACGCATTGCTGCGCTTCTACCTCCAGCCTATCAAAGTCGTAGTCTTCGACTGCCCTTCATAGGTCTTAAACCTTGGGAGAACTTATCTTAGGGCGAGCTTCATGCTTAGATGCATTCAGCATTT
>Ga0206939_10129_pt1 | contig 20651 bp, 19 predicted proteins | sample Alteio_BWOrgHeat_10_FD_152921 | JGI IMG/M metagenome (GOLD analysis project Ga0206939, IMG submission 152921) | Enriched cells from forest soil in Barre Woods Harvard Forest LTER site, Petersham, Massachusetts, United States -... | ecosystem: Environmental > Terrestrial > Soil > Temperate forest >... | reverse complement strand
CGACAGGTTGTGCAACTGGATTACCGCGCTCCAGACACAAAAGTGTTCATGACAACGTCCGAAGAGGGCTCAGGTCTGGTTCGCCACCTGGTCTTCAAAAGATTGATCGAGAGCGAGACGGACACCGCAGCCGGAAAGGAACGTCACGACAGCTCTATCACGCCGGCCAACTATTCGTTTGAGCTGCTCGGCGAAGAGCAAGTCGGACCTTACTACTGCTTTGTTATTCAAGCGACCCCGAAGCGGCAAGACAAATATCTCTTCGAAGGCACAGTTTGGATTGACGTCCGGGATTTTGCAATGGTGAAGATCGCCGGACATCCTGCCAAGGGACCGTCCTTTTGGATCGAGCGGGCCGACTTTGTTCGCCAGTATCAAAAGATAGGCCAGTTTTGGCTGCCATTGAAGGACGAGACCGTCGTACATTTGAGGCTCAAGGGCATCAAGATACTCACGATTGACCATGGAGAGTATGTGGTTAATGAAGGTACGCCCGACAAGCGGGAAGTGCAGAGTTCGCACGACGCAGCGGACCAGTTTGTGACCCTGCCGCCGGCCGTCGAGCGGAAGCAGCAAGAATCAGATCAGGAAGGATACCGCTAAGATGGAATCGCCCACTCAAGCCAGGGGGCTAACGCCGGTGGAACGTAGAGTGCTCTTGCGGCTGGCCGTTGTCGCCGCCTTCGCGTTTTTGGCGCTGCGACTCTATTTGTGGGGCGCTGCCATTCACCCGCGCTATCGCATCGATGAAATCCCGACCAAAACAGGCGGCGCCGCCGCCGAATGGCTTATCGCGCCAGAGGGCTCTCACGGCGAGCAGTGGATAGCGCGGGATACGGATGGCGACGGCACGTGGAACGCATTCGACACTCCCCAGGGTGCCTTTGCGCGTCCGACTTCATCGTCCCCGCGACGATGGCTCGTGGTGTGCCTCGACGGCGTTCCGCTTAGTGCAATGCAATCCCTGTGGGATGCCGGTCAGTTTCGCGAATTCTTTCGCCCCACGGCGACCGTCAGCACGTTCCCTTCAGACAGCGAGACGGCCCTGACAGCAGCGCTGCACGCCGCGCCCGTCCCCGGTTACGAGCACCGCTACTTCGATCGGGGGAGGAATGCGATGCGCGGTGGGGCTTGGGTGACGCTCTCGGGATACGGCATCCCGTATATTCAGAAGCTCGACTATGATCCTCCGGGCTGGTCGAAAGCCGCGCCCTATGTGATGTTGCGAAAAACGTATGACGCGGATTTGGGCAGGTTTCGCGAGGCGTTTCTCCGGAGCCACGAACCCGTATTCCTCGCTCACATCACTGCAAGCGATGCGTTTCTGCACGTGCGGACGGCGCAACAGGCACGCCCGCTGTTGCTCGAATTCGATGACGTGCTCAGGGAACTCTATCTCGACGCGCGAGGAAGTCTCGGTATCATCGTGTTCAGCGATCACGGCAACACACAGGTGCCAAACCGCGCTGCCCCGCTCGAGACTTTTCTGGCGGGCCACGGCTGGCGAGTTAGCGATTCTCTGCGCACGCCGCGAGACGTGGCGATTCCGCCCTATGGTCTGGTCGGATTCGCCGCGCTCTATTGCCAACCGGAATCGGTGGAGCAGCTCGCAGAAGAATTGCGCGGAATCGAGGGCGCCGATGTAATCGTGAGCCGTAGTCCCGGTGGCAAGATGGCGACGATCCGGGCAGCGGGTTCAAACGCCACCGCTGAATTGGAATGGTCCGCGGACGGCCGCCGCTATCGATATAGCCCGAGAGAAGGAGACCCGCTCGATCTGGCGGATCTCTTCGGCCGCTTACGCGCGTCGGGTAAATTAGACGGGGAAGGCTTCGCCTCCGACGCCGATTTGTTTGCGGCCACTTCCTCGGCACTCTATCCCGATGCTGCAGGACGCATTCGCGCTTGGGCGACCGGTGGGGTGCGCAATCTCTCGGATATCATGGTGAGCTTTCGCCCGGGCTATTTCTACGGCAACGGCTCTTTTCAATATATGGTGACATTGGCCGGTACCCACGGTGGCCTGGAACGAAGCTCAACGCTTGGTTTTGCCATGGCGACGTTTCCGCTGCCTGGGGCCATTCGCGTCGCCGACGTGATCCCTGCGCGTTTGCTCGATTCAGTCTCCGCGCGCAAGATGCCGAATAGATCCGCGTCCCCGCAGCCGGTGGCGGCGCTCAGCCCGAACCAGTGACCGGGAAATCGTGAGAAACGCGTTGAACACACCTCCTTATAAGTGTATGAAACTAATAGGTGATGGCTTCGCATGTGCCACGGAAAGTGGCAGCTTACCATCTGACTGGCAGCGGCACGCTGGCACCGTGAGCTGACGACCGCGTCTCTGTTCGGCAATCCCACATATAAATCAATAAGTTCGGTGGTTTCGGAAAACCGCCGAGTTTGGCATACCCGTTGCAATTCTCACGACTATGTGGCGCTTGAGCAATCCATCGACTTCGCGAGCCGGGTTCGTGCGAATGCACGAAAGTACCTCCAGCAACCAGTCACGTTTGATACGGACGCGAGAGGGGGAAACGTGATGAAGATCACCATCGCCGAAACCCCAGCGGAAATGCGATGGGTTCTGCAAGGCCGCTTGGTGGAGCCGTGGGTTAGCGAGCTCAGGACAAACTGGAAGAAGGCCTACCGAAGCCGCAAGGCCTGCACGTGCGTTGTCGATCTCAGTGATGTCACTTATGTGGACCAGGCCGGGGAAAAGCTTTTGCGCGCTATGTCCAGAGAGGGTGCGCAATTCATCGCCCACGGCCTCTACATCAAGCATGTGCTGGAACAAATGAAGCCAACAGGCAAACGTGTTTGAAGCCCTTTCCGGAGGTGACGCAATGAAACTACGATCGCAAGAGCTGGGAATAGATGACCGGATCTCCACTCGAGAGGAACTGGGCGAAGTGATCGGGCTGCTGATTAAGCTCCACCAGCTTCCATTCGAGGCCGTTTTGGACTCCGTCGAATCGTCCGAGAGCGGTTCCCATGCGGAGGACCTTGAGTTGTGGACTGATGCAGAACGCGGCCGTCGGCCAGGAGCGGAAATCGAGCCGCTTACCGACATCATTCTTGGCCGTACACACAGGCTTAACTAAGGTGGGAAAGGAACTAGCTATGGCGCCAAAGAAGAATGGGAATGTCAGTCAAGCAAGGTCCGTCCTTCAGATAGAAGAAGCATCTGTGAGCCACATACCAACTCAGGATCAAATCAGCCGACGCGCATACCAAATCTATCTCGAAGGCGGCGCCCGTCCAGGTCATGAGCTCGACGATTGGCTCCGAGCCGAACGCGAACTCCAAAAGGTCGCGCTTTTCACGCGAAGTTGGAATCGACTTTCGGCCCTTGACGAACGGCAGTCCCTGAAGTCCGTGGATTACCACGGTGGAAATCTGGAGTCGTAGGCAAGTTCATCGCGCGATTGGTGCGTGTCATACCGACGGCATGGTCGCGCCCTGTTTTCCGATGTATGCGTCACCTTCGATTGGGGAGACATCGATCACTCAAGGTTCGATCAGTCGCAACTCTCCTTCATGAAGACGACCTGTCAACGCCATCGTTTCTCAACTCTGAAGCTATAACTTCGTCTACTGCTACAATGACGCCCGTGTGATTGGGTGGCTCTGGTCCGGCATGATCAGGAATAAATGCCAGGGCGGCGTCTGCGGTTTCGAGGACTGAGACAGCGCAGCGGCAGCGTCTATCAAATCCGCGGCGTAGGAGGCCTTTGGCAAAGCTTCGTGGCGATCGAATTGCCTTCGGCGGACCGGGCATTGAACCTCGATGGACCCAGGGAGCTAAGGCGGGTGTGGGGACGGCCTACGCTACCTCCAGCCGGCTTTGGTTCACGCTTTGGAATGGCATTATCACCGAAACCTATTACCCCACAATTGACCGGCCGCAGATTCGCGACCTTCAGTATTTGATCACCGACGGTAAGAGTTTCTTCCACGAAGAGAAGCGTCATCTCAAGACGCAGATGGAGCGCCCCTGGTCGAATGCACTCGCGTATCGCCTGGTGAACTCCGACCCGGACGGGCGCTACCAGATTGAAAAGCAAATCATCACGGACCCTCACCTCTCGTGCGTGCTCCAACATACCAAGCTGAAGGGCGATCCGCAGTTTTTGTCTCAGCTTCGCCTCTATGCCCTCTGCGCTCCGCACCTCGAGGTCGGAGGCTGGGGCAACAGTGGCTACATCGTGGAAGCAGCCGGGCGCGGCATTCTGACGGCCGAGAAACACGGAACGTGGCTTGCACTGGCGGCCACGGTACCTTTTCGCCGCCTCTCCTGCGGTTATGTGGGGCAAAGCGACGGCTGGACGGACTTGAATGAGAACCTGCAGATGGATTGGGAGTTCGACCAGGCGCCCGACGGCAACATCGCCCTGATGGGAGAACTGGCCCTGGATGGCAAAGGCGAACTCACTCTGGGTCTGGCCCTGGGAGATAGTTTGCAGAATGCCGTCACCACCCTTTTGCAAGGATTGGGACTGCCCTTCGAGCAGCAACGAGACCATTACGTCGATCAATGGTCGCGACCCACCCGCAAGACATTGCCCTTGCAGCGCGCTTCAGGCGACCAGGGCCGGCTCTACGACAGCAGCGTGAGCCTGCTGCTCGCGCATGAAGACAAGAATTTTCCTGGTGCATTCATCGCTTCGCTTTCCATCCCTTGGGGAGAAATGAAAGGAGATGAGGATACGGGCGGCTATCACCTCGTGTGGACGCGCGATATGGTGCAAAGCGCCACCGCACTGTTGGCCTGCGGTCACACGGAAACGCCCTTGCGAGCGCTGATTTACCTCGCCGCCTGCCAGCAGGCGGACGGCGGGTTCCCGCAAAACTTCTGGTTAGACGGTGAGCCTTACTGGCGCGGCATTCAGCTCGATGAAATCGCGTACCCGATCGTTCTGGCATGGCGGATGCATGAATGTGGCGCGCTTGAGGGATTCGATCCGTACTCCATGGTGATGGGAGCGGCGACAAATCTCATTCTGCATGGGCCTGCCACGGCCCAGGAAAGATGGGAAGAGGCTTCGGGGTACTCTCCTTCAACGATTGCCGTAAAAATTGCCGCTTTGCTGTGCGCCGCCTGCTTTGCCCGCGAGCGAGGAGACGAAGCCACAGCGCAATTCATAGAGGACTACGCGGATTTCCTCGAGTGCCACGTGGAGGCATGGACGGTCACTACACAGGGGACTCTGGTACCCGGCATCAAGCGGCACTACATCCGCATCAACCCGGTGAGTGTTGCCGATAATTGTCCTGACGAAGATCCCAATACAGGGACCCTGGTGCTGTCGAACCGTCCTCCGGAAACCCAGTATGAGTTTCCAGCCAAAGAGATCGTCGATGCCGGATTCCTTGAGCTGGTGAGGTACGGGATTCGCAAGCCGGACGACCCCGTCATCGTCGACTCGCTGAAGGTCATAGACGCCGTCCTGAAAGTTGAAACTCCGTTCGGCCCTTGCTGGCACCGGTATAACCACGACGGCTATGGCCAGCGCAATGATGGATCGGGCTACGATCGCTGGGGCACCGGCCGCGCTTGGCCGCTCTTGACGGGCGAACGGGGCCACTACGAGCTGGCCGCAGGCCGTAAGGCCGCTCCCTTTCTCCATGCCATGGAGGCATTTGCGTCCTCGACAGGATTGCTGCCCGAACAGGTGTGGGACGCGAACAATCTGCCCGAAGCCCACATGTATCTTGGGAAACCCACCGGAGCCGCCATGCCCTTGATGTGGGCCCACGCCGAATACATCAAGCTGCTGCGTTCTGCCTCCGACGGCAAAGTCTTTGACCTGATCCCCGCGGTGGCCCAGCGTTACTTGGGCGAACGCAAGAGCTGCCGTTGCCTGGAAATTTGGAAACCCAGCCGGCAATGCCGCACAGTAAGAAAAGGCTATACGCTGCGCATCCAGGCGCCTGCCGCTTTTCGGCTTCATTGGACCAAAGACGAGTGGCAGAGCGTCCACGATACCGATTCTTCTGGAACGCTAATGAAGGTTCACTTCGTGGACATACCCGTCGCCTCGGATCAGCGCGCCCCGATCCGGTTCGCATTTTTCTACCCAGAAAGCAGCCGGTGGGAAGGATGGGATTATATCGTTCAAGTGGAGTAGGTGAACCCTCAGTTAAGATTTCGCGCTTCAGAAGCTGGAAGTACCCAGGAATTGCACCGTCGCGTTTGGGTTATCTCACCGGTAGAGCCTCAAGGCGTGTCAAACCTCTTTCAGGTGTACAATGCTCGCAACCCATTAGGAGGTGATTGCGTATGAAACGCTATATAGCTGTTGCATTCATGCTGTGTGTTGCATCGATAGGCTTCGTGGCTGCGCAGAGCAAGCCGGCCGCTACGGATGATGCGGCGCTGAAGGCGGACCGCGCATTGGCGGCGGCTTACGAAAAGGGCGACAACGCCGCCGTGAACAAACTTCTGGATTCGGACTTCACGTGGATCGATACGGATGGAATCATGTGGGAACGTCCGGATGTCTTGCGAGCGGGCCTCAAGCCGCTGGTACCCATGACAGCCGACACCAAGATTACCGAGCACGGGTATGCCAACGGCAAGGTGGTATGGATTCAGGACAACCTGGGGAACAAGTTTGCCGCACATACCTGGGTGATGCGTCCGGGAGGCTATCGCCTGCTGCAGACCAACGAGATCGCCACACGTCCGCCCGACGGGGTGCCCAACGAAAGAGCGACCTACGACATACCTTGCATCAATCCCTGCAAGGAAGTGCCGTACAAGCCGATTTCGGCCAGCGAGAAAGCAGCCCTCTTTGCTTGGCAAGATCAGGAGGGCGGAGCAGGGATGCACGACATGCACATGGGCGACAACGTAGTGGTGATCAGTTCGACCACGACTACACCTCGGCCATCACCGACGGCAACCGCACCGACGCCGGTGACTCCGCGCAAGCCCGGTCAGTTCATCACCGGGGCGGCCCCCGCATTGTGGGTGCGCACGTGGGACTTCGGCGACGCGGTGGTCGCGATCATGCTCCAGCCGACCTATGGCGGCAAAGCGTATTGGTCCAGCCGCGTGTACGGCAATCACAATGGCTTTTGGAAAATGGAGGAGAGTTATCACACCACGATTCAGGCTTCTCCTCGCATGACTGCATTGCCAATGAACGTGCAGCAGAGCGCGAACTGACGCGCTTCGGTTAGATACCGCCGGGTTGGGCCGGCCTATTTCGCCGGCTTCAACTCGGCGTAGAGCTGCGTGACGAAGCGTTCGGTGGTTTCCTTGGAATTTGGAACCCGCGCATCAAAGTCCGCTGTTGGATGCGCGGCGAGTACTTCATCCTGCGTCTTGCCTTGTGCGACCAGTTGCGCCACCCGGTCGCGAATCGCCAGAATCATATCCCGGTGCGCCATCACTTCCGCTCGCCCCACCACCGGGCCATGTCCCGGCACGATCTTTGTATTTGGGCCTGCGAGGCCGACCAGGACGCCAAGGCCGTCGATCATGCCGTTGAGACTGCCGCCGTTTGCACGATCGATGTTCGGGTACTGGATCGAACGAAAGAAATCGCCGCACATGATGACGTCCGAAGCAGGAAAGAAAACCAGAGTGTCGCCGTCGGTATGGGCGCGCGGAATCGCGACCAGCCTGATCTCCTCGCCGTTCATATGAAACGTAAGCCGCCCCTCATAGGTGACCACCGGGAGCGCGCCTGCGGGTGCCGGCACGCCCGGCGTGCCGTTCGCTGCGGGTGCGGGGTGCGCCAGCCGATCGCGCAATTCGTTGCGGGCGATAATTACCGTGCCCATCTTGGCGAAATTTTCGTTGCCGCCGGTGTGGTCCCCATGTACGTGTGTATTCACTAGAAACCGGATGGGCGCGTTCGAAATCTGCTTGATCGCGGCCGCGATTTTCGGGCTCAGCGGCGCGAACTGATCGTCCACCATGAAAATGCCGTCCGGACCCACTTGCACACCGATCGTGCCACCCTGTCCGTCGAGGGTGTAAAAGTTGTTGGCGAGTTTCGTAGTTTTGATCTCAACCTTGCTGAAATCGGGTTGGGCCTGACCCCGGGAATACGTGGAAACAGCTAGGACCGCAAACGCGACCAGCATTGCACGCCCCAATGAGACCGACTTAATTTTCATCGTTGTTGCTCCTACCATGGAGATCTATTCGGATGGTTCAGCGCTTCCGATTCCGGAGAGTATATACCTTCGTGAGGCGAATCTCTCGCGTGCGATGCAAAATGGCTCTACTCCGCCGCCTGATTGAAGTACAGGCCTCCCCTGAGTTATTTCTCTTAACGCAGGATTCGAAGCGTCAGCCTTAGGCGTATTCCGCGCCGCGATTACACACGCTTCTGGATTGTTGTAAATCCCTCCAACACTCACCATCGAAAGCACCGAATCTCACGGTGACTGGAGACAACCGATGAATCATGAAGAGCTTAAGGAAATTCTCGTGGAACAACTTAAGGATATTTATAGCGCGGAGAAACAACTCACTAAAGCCCTGCCGAAGATGGCTCAGGCCGCCACGACAAAGCAATTGAGCGGCGGGTTTGAAGAGCATTTGAAACAGACCAAGGGCCACGTGCAACGAATTGAAACCATCCTCGAAGAGTTGGGCGAGAACACCAAGGGACCGGTGTGCAAAGGCATGGAGGGACTCGTCGAGGAGGGAAGCGAAGTGATCGAGGACGACGAATTGGAAGGTGAAGCCAAGGATGTCGCCTTGATCGCGGCTGCGCAGAGAGTGGAACACTATGAAATTGCTGCCTATGGTTGCGTCCGGGCGTACGCCGAACAGCTTGGGATGGACGAGGCCGCCTCCCTCCTTGAACAGACCCTGGAAGAGGAGAAGCAGACGGATCAGAAACTCAATCAGATTTCCCAAACCCTGATCGAAAATGCCGACATGGGAACGGAAGGCGGGCCACAAGGAAAAACCGGGCGCAAGACAAGAGCTGCCCGGGCGTAGCTCGAGGCGCCCGAGGCGATTGAGCCATAGCCGCAGGCTCGAAGGCGCCGATTGACTCGCATGCTTCACCGCTATCGGCGGAGCCTGCAGGATTGTCTTAGTTCATCGATGCTACCATTCTGTGCACTGCCTGCATAAATGGCCACTGCCACTCGACCGGCGCGCACGGAACCACCCACATTACGTCGTCTATTCGAGAAGCTCGGTCCTGGTCTGATTACCGGCGCTTCCGACGACGATCCGAGCGGGATTGGGACCTATTCCCAGATAGGTGCCCAATTCGGCTACGGAATGCTGTGGACCATGCTGTTTAGCTATCCGTTAATGGCCGTCATCCAGGAAATCAGCGCGCGCATAGGGCGTGTGACCGGCTTCGGTATCGCAGGGAACATTCGGCGACATTATCCGCGGCCCATCCTGTACGTCGTCGTGTCGCTGATGCTTTTGGCCAATATCGTCAACCTCGGGGCGGACGTGGGAGCCATGGGTGGAGCGTTCCGACTGCTGGTGCCCGGGCCTTTGTGGTTCTATGTTTTGTTATTCGGAGGATTTTCGCTCGCGCTGCAAGTCTTCGTCCCGTACACGAAGTACGTGCGGTATTTGAAATGGCTTACGCTCGCTTTGTTCGCCTACGTAGCTACCGCTTTCGTCGTTCATGTCTCCTGGCCAGAGGCCATACGCGGCACCTTGGTCCCCTCGTTCTCCTTCAAGGCTGGCTTCCTTACCGCTCTCGTTGCTGCGCTCGGGACGACCATCAGCCCTTATCTTTTCTTTTGGCAGGCGTCGCAGGAGGTGGAAGACGTAACCACGAACCCTCTTGACCAGCCGCTCAAACAATCACCGCGACAAGCTCCTTTCCAGCTCCGCCGTATCCGCGCGGACACCTTCATCGGAATGGCGATCTCTAACCTCATTGCGCTTTTTATCATCGTAACGACGGCCGCAACGCTCCATGCTCACGGTGTGCTGAATGTCGAAACCTCCGCGCAAGCGGCCAAAGCACTGGAACCCCTCGCAGGGCGTTTTGCCTTTATTCTTTTCGCATTGGGCATTATTGGCACGGGATTGCTGGCCATACCTGTGCTCGCGGGCTCTGCGGCCTATGCGGTCAGCGAAGCTTTCAAGTGGCGGGCCAGCTTAGAAAAGCGCGCGGAAGAAGCTCCAAGGTTTTATTGGATATTGACTGCCGCCACGTGTATCGGTCTCTCTCTCAATTTTATTGGCATCGACCCAATTCGTGCCTTGTTCTGGGCGGCGGTTCTCAATGGCGTGGTCGCAGCCCCGATTATGGCTGTGCTTATGCTGATGGCCGGTAATCACCGCGTGATGGGAAAGTTCACCATCTCCACTCCTCTCAAAGTGATCGGTTGGTCCGCCACCGGAGCGATGCTGCTTACTGCCATAGGCGTCTTCGTTACGTTGAAGTAGGCCCGCAAGAGACGCGTAACGTTGCTCATTCCCGGTTAGTCTGCACGACGCAAGACGACACGCACCTGACCGGCCCCGCTTCTCGGTCTTTCGTTTGGGGGCCGGCCCACGCACGCACGTAAGATCTTCCCTACGACTAGGCTCGTTCCCTTCTCGACCTTTACTTCACTTACTCCTGCACGTCTGACCGCAGCACCACGCGATTAGATGGAGCCCTAGGCTTCGGGTCGTTTTCCGCGGTGACGAATACGGAGAAATGCGAAGCCGCTGTCGTCATTTTGAGTTCAGTTTTCTGATCGTCGCCGACGCGCAGCACGCCCTGATTCATAGGCTCTCCGCCTTGCTCCTGCAGCCACACGACGTACGCCGTCGCTGGCGGCGTTAGCAGCGTCGGCTTGGCCAGGTGTTCAGCTTTCAGTTCTAACTGTGTATTTCCGGCGTTTTTATCCGCTTTGGCCTCAACCGTTGCGACCGCTCCCGGTACGATCGGCGTCGCTTGCATGGTGTAAAGCTTTGCCCAGCCTGTTACAGCCAAGACAAGCGTTCCCAGGCACACCAACGCCGCTCGGTAATATCCTTTGCGTGTCATTTTCAGCCTCCTTGTTTCTGGCGTTCCCAAGGCATTGAGAAGCGCACACGTATGATCTAAAACGCCGCTTCACACGTGAATACGCCACTTTCCCTACCCAGTTAGGCGGCTCCTGGTAACACGACTGTAGATGCGACCGCGCGAATACTACCCGAAAGAACGTAGTGGCAACGCCGCCTCGGCTTGGCCGGAGCGGCGAGACGCTTTGGTGCGATATTGCTGCTGTGCTCTGCTTCTCCTGGACAAGTTTGCGTTAACTGGACAAGTTTGCGTTAAGATGTGCGCACTTACACTTAGACGTAGTGCCTGAGTGGAACTTCAATTATGGAAAAACGGCTACCCGGTTCTCTTCCCCAGGGTCATGGCGCCGAGCGCCCTCGCGACGAACGCCGCCACTATCCGCGGTTCGCTTTTAACGCTACGGCAGACGTTATGGAGCCTCAGTCCCACACACACATTAACGGGCGCACCTCTGACATTGGGCAGGGGGGCTGCTATGTGGATACGCTCAGTCCCTTCCCGGTGGGTACGCTCGTGAAAATACGCATCAGCCGGGGGAGCCACTCCGTTGAAGCTGAGGCGAAGGTCTCTTACTCGAAAGTTGGCATGGGCATGGGCCTGGCATTCATCGCCGTTCAACCAGAACACCTCAAAGTCTTTCGAAGCTGGATACTTGAGCTTAGCGACGGATTACCCGCTGACGGAAGTGTTCCTTCCCCGGAAAAGAAAGTTGCAGCCGGCGTAGGGGATTCGAGCAAGCAAGAGCAACCTCAAGTTTTGCACGAGCTCATCACCGCGTTGATGCGAAAGGGTGTGCTAACCGAAACGGAAGGAAAGGAATTCTTGAGAAGGCTCAAGGGCTGACGCCCTTCAAAACGCCACCCACCGCGCACAAGTCAGCTGCTTTCCCAGACTCCTCCCTGAGATGTCGGCGCCAACAAACTGAGCGGCGCCTGGGAACGTTGCGTGCTTTTCACCGACGGCGTCGGTGACGTCGGCCCCGGAATCGCTGCTACCTCATTTTCAAAAGAAACGGCTGGCCCCGCTTACCACTGGAACCCAAGTGTGGCCGGAATCATTCTCGTCGGGATGTTCCCGGTGGCCGCATAGTGATAACGAGCTTCGACAAATAACTTGGCCGTCGATGACCCCAGCCTGATGTGAAATCCCACCCCTCCGCTGCCTCCAACTCCTGATCGAGTGACACTGCCAAGTTGGACGTTTGTAGGAATCAGTCCAGTGAAGAGCGCATCGAAGAATGGATCGAAAATCGTGATCGGTGTCAAAGTAGGCGCTGTGAAATTTATCGTTCGGCGGTAGTATCCCACGCCACCTACTAGATACGGGTCAAACCGTCGGGCGCCTCCAAAGCGCAGCTTGGGATCCGCGGTGATCGACCAAACATGCGAGTTTGCGGAGGGCACTGCCGCTTCGGCCAAGACGACCGGTTTCACACCGAAGCCGTGATAAGTGAACTGCCCCGCGATTTCGAAATGCGACGTCATCCGAACCCCAATGCCGCCGGTGGCATGCCATCCGTTATCGAGCCGATTGCTGATTTGGCCGACGAGTGGGCTGAATCCGCCACCGACGTTGAATGTGTACCAGTGCTCCTGGGGTTCCTGCGCATATCCGGACACTGCGAACCCGACCAGGAGCAGCGCAGTGACTGCAAGCAAAACGGGGATTCTATCTCTTTTCATGTGGACGCTCCGTGCCCGAGGTGCTTTGGCCTCCACCGCGAACGCAGACTTCACGTACCCGTGGTTGGATGGAAAGGTGCGCACCCCTCAGCTACATTAAAAGTGAGGCAAGGCGAGCTAACTGGAAATCGAAGGTGGTCTGTAGGGCGAGGCGTACCTCGCTGTATTTTAGTGGCCCCGGTTTTGAGGATGGGATAGAGCCAAGCCCTGAGGCTGGGATAAAGGATGGGGAGTAGTTAAATCTACCTAAAGGCTTGACCCCTGGTCCTCATTTTTCATAAATCTACGAGTCAAACGCGCTTTAGTGCCGAGAAAGCAGGAAAGCCCTTCCGCGCTTCGGGCCTTGGCTGCAACTGCCCGCAATTTATTTCTCCACAAAGTAATAAACGAAGCCCGCTGAAAGTTCCACATCCTGCACTCGGCCGTGAATCGGAAAGAAAGGAGCAGCCGGGCTTGTAGGATTTTCGGGTAAGCCGAATCGGGGAATACCCGTGACGTGATCGCGAAAATCAAAGCGCAGCCCAAAGTGGTCCCAGGGTCTCGTTTCGATTCCCGCGCCGAAGTTGAAATTGAATTCGCTTGTAGCTGCGATAATGGCAGGCTGATTCAGGAATAGTAGCGCAGCGGCCAGCTTAGCATCTCCTGTAGGACTAAAACGGCTGACGCCCACGCCGGCGGTTACAAATGGACGAAGCAAGCTGTCACGAGCCGTGAAGAAGTACAACGCATTTCCCGTGAATTGGTGGAGGTGAACGTCAAAGATTTGCACCACCGGAGGCGCCACCTGGGTGACTTGTAAATTGTTCGTGCCAAAACTGTAAGTGCCCTCTGCACCCCAATGCTCCCTCACGTCCACAGTCCCGCGTACGCCGAACTTGACACCGTTCTCAAATTGCGTAGCGAACACGTGACTGCCGATGACGAATGTTCTCGAACCGCTTACGAGTGAGGCGCCGCCCAAAATAGTGATCCGCGGATTCAGATCCTGCGCGGATGCGCGCGGCAAGATCAGCACAACGAGACAGCCTATGAAGGCTCCCCAGTAAGGTTTTCTTCCGCCAGTAGCTTTATGAAGCATCTGAGCACCCCTGTACTTCTGATTATTGGACTCTTCCTGCTGTCGAAGAGGACACGTTGACGGCAGGCATCTTGTTTCAAAGTAACGATTCAGTTGGGATGTGACATGGGGAGGATCGCGCGGATGCCGCGTATTTGTCGCTCAGTTGGCCCCAAAGGAAAGGTATGCGCCGCCCGCCGGAGTACAAGCTCATGCATAAATCGTTCCGGGGAATTTAGCGTTTTATGCCGCTAGTTGGACCGTGGGCGCACAAGAAATCGGCATGATCGTGTCTTTGTGGTGAATCCGCGGAGAACCTTCTGGCCATGCAATCCATCGTTGGAGGGCCTTCCACCCTGAAAACGCTCGCTTGCATCCGGACGTGAGCCAAATCGAGCGGCATGCAGGAATGAAACGGCCAACGACAGCAATTAGCGGAAAGTCAGGCGAAAGCCTCCGCGCACCAGCAGCGGCGGTCCTAGCGAAAGGACCGGTGTTGCGGCGGTGGCATAACTCGCATCCGTCAGATTTTGGACCGCTAAGAAGAGTCTCGCGTGCGGCAGGACCTGACGCGAAACTTCGCCGTCTAGGGTAAAAAATGCGGCGAGCGGGAAAGTATTCAGGTCGTCGTCAAACGCCTTGCCCACGAATCGTCCCTGCAAACCAGCATCCCAAACGCGCCCGCTATAGCCGAGTGCAAAATTGAATTGATTTTCCGGCACTTCGGGAACGCGCAGGCCTTCGAGCAGCGGGTTGGCTGGAAAACGCAGCACTGTGCTGTTCGTCAAAATGTATTCGGCAGACACCTCGACTTTTTCAGTGAGACGAAGCTCCGCAGCCAATTCCACGCCGCGCGCTTGTATAGCGCCAAGATTTTGCCTTTGGCGGGTAATCAAAGCGGGTGTCGTGGAGAGCGTCACGTTGGCCACCGGATTGGAGATATCGCTCCAGAAAAGATTCCCGCGAATCGTCAGCTTCTGTCTCCAGCGCCGCAGACTGAGTCCCGCTTCGCCGCCGGTGAGCCGCTCGGCAGTAAGATTCGCGTTCGCATTAGTAACCACATTGCCGACACGAAAATTCCGGTACAGCTCATTGAGTGTGGGAGCGCGAAACGCGCGATACACCGAAGCGCTTAGTGCCAGAGAGCTAGAAAATGTGCGCAACAGGCTCACACGCGGGCTGAACGCGTTCTCTGAGCGATCGGCAAAGCTGTTTATGGCCGGCGCTCCCGACGGCAGCGGCGTGCGATCCGAGAAGCCGCGGCTATTGCGCCAGGTGTCCTCGCGCCCGCCCACGGTGAGCAGCCAGTTTCGCGCAAAGTAAAAAGCATCCTGAAAGAAGAATCCGGTGATCCGCTGTCGCCCTCCCGCATCTACAAACGCTGTAGATCGGCCGGCCGCGAAGGTCGTTTCGGCGCTGTGTCCGCGGATATTGCGATCTTCGACTCCCAGCGTGATGGTATGTTTCTCTGCAAACGTTCGCCGCCACTGCCCCGCAAATCCGACCTGCTGCGAAGGACTTCTCTGAGCGTTGGTCAGCGATTCTGAGCTTCGATCCGCCGAAATGGCGGAGAAATTCTGGTGAAAAAGTTCATCCGAGCCATATACACGTATCGAAAATGAGCCCGCGGAGGCGTTTGTCCAATCTGTTCCGATATCGACCTCGGGAATTTGCGTGCTGTTGGTCTGCACCGGAGTGCCGTTTTTCCTGCTCTCGCCAAATGTCATGGCGCGCACGAAGAAGCGCCCTTGCCCGCCCAGTTGCCGGGAGAGTTCAAGCGAGCCTGCCAAATCGCCGGTGCCCGCGGGAGTGTCCACCACTCCGCGCTGGTTCTCCGGAACGAGCACGTATCCTCTCGTGCGCAACGCCTGCCCCGCTGCCGATACTCCCCAGCGCCCCGCGGAGATTCCCGTGTCGAAGGATGTGTATTGTGTGTCCTCATTGCCGTAGGAAGCTTCAAGATGGCCGAATGTAGACGTTTCGTGGCGGGTTTCGATGTCCACCGCGCCTCCGAGTGCGCCGCCGCCATAGGTATCCGAGGATCCACCGTTCAAGACCGTCATCGATGCGACGCTGGCGTTTGGGACGCGCTCCCAGTAAACCCAGCCGCCGAAAGGATCGTTAAGCGGGATGCCATCGAGCAGCACAACCGCCCGGCTCGATCCGCTCGCGCCGATCCCGCGCAGGGACACTCCCTGCGAGGTCGGGTTAGCGAACAAGCTGCCCGAGCGGCGAAAGAGCGAAAAACCGGGCACCTGGCGCAGCGTGTCATCGAGCGCCAGGCTGCCGGAACTTTCGATCTGATTGCTCGCAATCGAATACTGGCTGCTCGGGACAGGCGAAATGCGATCTTCATCGCCCGGTGTGACCACGATTCTTTCGTTCGTGGGCGCGGGCACGAGATGGATCTGAAGATTCTCGCGGTTCGAGTCCGGCGTTAGTTCCAGGCGAACGAGCGAAAATCCAGGATAGCGAATGAGCAACACGCCGGACGCCACGGCTTCGGGCAGCGTGAAATTCCCCTGCACGTCGCTGGTCGTGGATTGTCTGCTGTCGGAGGAGCGAAATTCGATCTCGGCGCCGGCGATGGCCGCGCCGGTCCCATCCATCACCGTGCCCCGAATCGCGGTCTGCTCCTGAGCGCCGAGAGGCAAGATCAGGGCAAAGAGTAGCAGCAACCCGCAGAGCGGGATGCATATTCTCCTTAGGCGATCCAAAAGGCATCCGAACATGACGGGGAGTATATCGAAGTTGAAGCCAGTTCGAATGCCCTCTAGCTCCTGGGCCTTCTGTGGATACAATACCCGCACCGAGCGCGTAAGGCACGGCGCAACTACATCAGCTTCGCAACGAGACCGACGAAAATGAGCCGATCACAAAAGACGAGCGATTCCATGAACGTTAAATCTGATGACGCAATGGAAGACCAGTCCGGGAGGTTCGCGCGTCTGGGTATGGCCCTGGCCGATTGGTCGCAACGTTGGTTTCCAGACGCATTTGTCTTTGCGCTCCTGGCCCTGATCATCGTGTTTGTAGCCGGCATGCTTTCGGGATCTCGAGTTCGAGACCTCATCGATTATTTCGGACAGGGCTTTTGGAGCCTCATTCCGTTCACCATGCAGATGGCCATGATCATCATTGGTGGTTACGTGGTGGCTAGTTCGCCGCCCGTTTTCCGGATGATCCGAGCGCTCTCGCGAATCCCCCAAACCCCTCGAGGTGCTATCGCTTTCGTTGCCCTCTTCTCCATGCTCAGTTCGCTGATCAGTTGGGGATTCAGTTTGATTTTCTCCGGGCTGCTGGTGCGAGAAATTGTGAAAAACGTTCGTGGAATCGACTACCGCGCCATCGGCGCAGCCGCCTATCTTGGCCAGGGCACCGTTTGGGCTTTAGGCTTTTCCTCTTCCGCAACCCTGCTTATGGCCACGCCCGGTGCGATTCCTGCAATCCTGCTCAAAATCAGCGGAGTCATCCCGCTGCGCCAGACACTCTATCTTTGGCAAAGTATCGTTACGGCTGTCGTCCTGATTTGCTCCAGCGTCCTCGTCGCCTATCTCTCCGCCCCGGCCCACTCCGTAAAGACAGCGGAATGGTTTGGGGTGGCTGAAGCGGATGCACCGCGGGCGCCGGAGAAACTGGGGCCCGCAACCAAGGGTGAGTGGCTCGAATACTGGCCTGCGCTTTCGCTCGTTGTCGGCGCGATTGGATTCGCCTACCTCGTGCGGCTCATCGCCGCGCGCGGCCCCCTGGCAGCCCTCGACCTGAATAGCTATAACTTTTTGTTCCTGATGTCTGGATTGCTGCTACATTGGCGGCCGCGTTCCTTCACTCGTGCAGTGAGCAATGCCGTGCCCACCACGTCGGGCGTGCTCATCCAATTCCCGTTCTATGGCGGGATCTTTGGAATTGTGACCATGTCGTCGATCGCGCGCGGTATGGCTCATTTCTTCGTGCGTATTTCCTCGCACGGCACCTTCCCGCTCTTGGTTGCCGTCTATTCGGCGATTTTGGGAATGTTCGTGCCCTCGGGCGGAAGCAAATGGGTCATCGAGGCGCCGTATGTGTTGCAGGCAGCCAAGGATCTGCATGTCCATCTCGGTTGGACCGTGCAGGTTTACAACGCATCGGAAGCGTTGCCCAATCTGATCAATCCTTTTTGGATGCTGCCGCTTTTGGGAATTCTACATGTGCGCGCGCGGGATCTGATCGGTTTTGGCGTGCTTCAGCTGATGGTGAATTCGATGCTGGTTCTCTTCCTGGTGTGGTATTTCGCTCGTACCCTGACGTATCTTCCGCCAGTCATTCCGTAAATCGGCGCACCGGCGACCGAGCAGCATCGCTCGCCGGTTACTTCCTGGTCGTTCCCCTTGCATTTACGTTTAGTGCGGGAAAAGAGTTAGCGGAGCTTTCTTTCCTTCCGGCAATGGCGCCCGCGACACATTCATGATCATGGCCAGGGTCGTGTAGTACCCAACCAGCCCCGTCATATCGATCACGCCTTGTTCGCCAAATTTGCCCACGGCTCGCGCGTAGGTGGCGTCGCTGACGCTGTGGTTCTGGCGCAGTTCGGTACAAAAATCGTAGGCAGCTTCTTCGTCTGCTGCCATTCCTGTAGGGCGCCGCCCGTCTGCAATTGCGGTGATGAACTCTTGTTTCACGCCCGCCTTCAACGCTGTCGGCTGGTGCGCATCATACTCGTACTGCTGGGTCCACTGCCTTGCCGTCAAAAGAATCACGAATTCGGTGAGCTTTTGGCCGATGCTATTTTGGAAGCGCACGTACTCGCCCGTCTTTTGCAGCCGGCTCATGTACTCGGGGCTGCGCAGCAACGGCACAAACGGCCCGGCCATCGATCCTGCTCCGCGCGGGCCCGCCGCCAACTCGTCCGCGGCTTTCTTCTGTGCTTCGGTCATCTTGTCCTTTGGAATCGGCGGCATGCGGTCCTGCGCTGCAGCCGCGCTTATCATGGACAGCAGAATACAGCCGGCGAGAGCAAAATTGGCGAGTGTCATCGGTAAGCTCCTCCTCTGGGGCATTGATCGTAGGACCTCGATGACCAGCATCATACATGCCGCGGCCATACCGTAAACATGTAATCCGCGACAGGGCATGGCAGATCTCGGGCCGCGGATTTGACATGCGCGTCTGAAAATAACATCCTTAATTGACCGATGGCGCAATCGAATCATTTCCGATCGACTTTCGGCCCGCGGCTTTGGCGATCCCGGCGCTTTCTCCAGGCCGCGCTCGCGGGCTTGCTGGCGCTGGCGATCGTTCCCGCCTCCCCCGCGCAAGCGCCCGCCCCGGCGCAGACGCTCACCATCGGCAAAGCCGACGCCAAGCGTTACCTTGAGAGCGATAAAACGCTCAGCGCGCCTGTCATGGAAGGCCGCGGCGCCGGCACTCACGGCATCGCGCTTGCCGCGAACCTGCTCGAACAGCGTTACCGGAGCCTCGGCCTCGATCCCGCCGGAACCCAAGGATTCTTTCAGCCCTTCGCCGTGATCACCGGTGCCAAGCTTGCCGCGCTCAACCAGCTGCAACAGCAAGTCGGCGGCACCAAGAAAATTCTGAAGCTGAATGAGGACTTCGTCCCCTTCAGCTTTTCCTCTTCCGGCGATACGGAAGCTCCCGTAGTCTTCGCGGGCTACGGCGCGTCAGCCGCCGAATTTGGCTACGACGACTACGCCGGCCTCGACGTGCAGGGCAAGATCGTCGTCTTACTCCGCTACGAGCCTGCCGGCTTCGCCGCCAAGGGAGGCCACCAAGGGCTGACGCAGCACGCGGCGTTGATTACCAAAGCCATCAACGCGCGCAATCACGGCGCTCGCGCCGTCGTTGTGGTCAATGGCAAACTCGGCGACGGTGAAGATGATCTGCTGACGCGCTTCGGAACTGTCAGCGGGCCCGAAAATGCCGGCATCCTGCTCGTGCAAGTAAAAAATAAAGTCGCGCAAGAGTGGTTTGCATCCGCCGGGAAATCGCTCGCGGCCGCCCAGAATCAAATCAATCAAGCCACCAAGCCCGCCTCCTTCGCCTTTCCCGGAACGCTCCGTCTAACCATGGACGTCCATGTCGATACCCTCCGCGCCACCGTAAATAACGTGCTTGCCTATCTCCCGGGCAAGACCGACGAATACATCATTGTGGGCGCGCACTACGATCATCTGGGTTACGGCAATGCGGATTCGCTCGCGCCATCTCAGATCGGACAGATTCATCCCGGCGCCGACGACAACGCTTCCGGCACCTCTGGCGTGCTCGAGCTCGCGCGCTTGCTCGCTCCGCTCAAGGGCCAGCTTCCGCGCGGAATTCTCTTCGAATCGTTCGCCGGCGAAGAACTCGGCCTGCTGGGCTCTGCCGATTGGGTGCAACATCCCACCCGGCCGCTCGATAAAGCCGTGGCCATGCTGAATATGGACATGATCGGCCGCATCAAGGACGAAAAGGTCTATGTCGGCGGCGTGGGCACCGGCTCTACGTTCCAGGCCATGCTCACCGCTGCCCAGAAAGATTCGCCCTTTCACTTCGAGTATTCCGCGGGAGGCTACGCGGCCAGCGATCACACCTCTTTTGTCGCGCGCAAGATTCCCGTGCTCTTCTTTTTCTCCGGCTTGCACTCCGATTATCACAAGCCTTCCGACACCTGGGACAAGATCAACGCGCCAGACGCCGCCCGCCTGCTCGACTTCATCGCCAATATCGTCATCCAGTTGGATACGGCCGCCGAGCGCCCCAAATTCATCACCGTGACCGAGAACGATCCCCATAGCGGAGTCACCGGCAGCGGTGGCGGCGGCTACGGCCCCTGGTTCGGCTCCATTCCTGATTTTGGACAATCGGAAAATGGCGTGCGCTTCAGCGACGTGCAGCCCGGCTCCCCGGCCGCGAAAGCGGGCCTCAAAGCCG
>Ga0206939_10143_pt1 | contig 20827 bp, 26 predicted proteins | sample Alteio_BWOrgHeat_10_FD_152921 | JGI IMG/M metagenome (GOLD analysis project Ga0206939, IMG submission 152921) | Enriched cells from forest soil in Barre Woods Harvard Forest LTER site, Petersham, Massachusetts, United States -... | ecosystem: Environmental > Terrestrial > Soil > Temperate forest >... | reverse complement strand
AATTGTCAGGCGCGGGCTTTTCGGGCATGATGGCACGGCTTTTTCCGGTTCTCTGATCGCCACTGTCGTCGATGAGCTGATGCCCGCAATGGGCAGAAAGCGGGGCGCATGTACCAACCCGAAGCGTACGCAGCCGCGTTGGTGTTCATGATCGGCAGCATGCTCTGCTGGGGCTCGTGGGCCAACACCATGAAGCTCACGCCCGGCTATCCCTTCCAACTTTTCTATTGGGACTACGTCATCGGCATCATCGTCGCTAGTCTGTTCTGGGGACACACGCTCGGCAGCATGAACGGCGGGCCGTCGTCGTTCATGAACAACATTCACAGCGCCGATACGCGACATGTTTTGTTCGCGATTGCCGGCGGCGCGGTTTTCAATGTCGCGAATTTGCTGCTTGTCGCAGCGATCGAAATTGCCGGGCTTGCTGTGGCTTTTCCGATCGGGATCGGGCTCGCCCTCGTCGTCGGTGCGCTGCTCAATTACGCAATCTCGCCGCAAGGCAATCCGCTGCTGCTCTTCGGCGGCATTCTGTTCGTCGTGCTCGCGATTATCGTGGATGCGATGGCGTATCGCCGCCGCGAAACAACACAGCAAAAACTGAGCGCGCGCGGAATTCAGATCAGCCTCGCTTGCGGCGTGCTGATGGGAATTTTTTATCCGCTCGTCGCAAAAGCGATCAGCGGAGAAGGTTCGCTCGGTCCTTACTCGGTCGCGCTTTTTTTTGCGCTTGGCGTGGCGATCTGCGCTATTCCCGTGAACTATTTTTTGATGCGCTATCCGCTGACCGGCACAGCGCCGGTGAGCATGAGTGGCTACGGAAAAGTGCGAGGATCGTTTCATCTATGGGGCATCCTCGGCGGCTTCATCTGGTGCACGGGCGCCGTGCTGAATTTCGTGGCGTCGCATGCCGCCATCATCGGCCCGGCGATTTCGTACACGATCGGCCAGGGCGCGACGATGGTGAGCGCGGTCTGGGGAGTTTTCGTTTGGCGTGATAGAGATCGAAATAACGCACGCCATCCGCTGCTGGTAATTCCATCTGCGGACCATCGACGTCGTTGAGAATTTCAAAGCCCGCGTCCCGCAAACCCGCTGCGAATTTCTGCGCATGCGCGCACGTGCGTTCGATCAGATCGGCCAGCCCGGATTTGCCGAGCGATTTCAACGTCGCCCACAACTCGATTCCGCGTGCGCGTCGCGAAGAATCCGGCGTGTGATACAAGGGTTCGCGGCGCGCACTCGGATCGAGATACGCGGCGGTCGCCGTCATCGCGCTGCGCAAAGCATTCCCATCGCGCACGATCGCGATGCCGCTGTCATAGCCCACGTTCGGCCACTTGTGCGCGTCGGTCGCCCATGAATCGGCCAGCTCAAAACCGCGCGTCAAATGCCGATACTTTGGCGACGCCGCCGCCCACAACCCAAACGCGCCATCGACATGCACCCACGCGCCATCCTCTTTCGCGCGCGTGCAAATTTCCTGCGCCGGATCGAACGAACCCGTATTCACATTGCCAGCCTGCAAAAACACGATGGTGCGATCGTTCACCTTGGGGAATTTATCGGCACGCATCCTCCCCTGCCCATCGGCTTCGACAACTTTCACTCGCTTCTTCCCGAATCCAGCAAGGGCCAGCGCCTTCAACGCGAGCGCGTGAATCTCCTCACCCACGACAACGTCAATCGGCGGCGCGCCAAACATTCCTTCGTCGTTCACGTTCCACCCCGCCTTGGCGAGCAGCGCGTAGCGCGCGGTCGTCAGTCCCGTGAAGTTGGCCATCGTTGCCGACGTCACGACACCGCCCGCGCAACCCGCAGGCAGTTGCAGCGCTTCGCAAATCCACGCCAAGACAATTTCTTCCAGTTCCGACGCCACCGGAGACATCGCACGCATGCATCCGTTTTGGTCCCATGCACTGACGATCCAGCTTGCCGCCAAGCCGGCCGGCAGCGATCCGCCGATCACAAATCCAAAGTAGCGGCGTCCCATACTGGCGACGGTTGCAGGCGAGCCAAGTTGGTCAAGTGTCGCGACGACTTCGCTCGCATCGGCGCCGTGTTCGGGAAATGGTTCGTGGAATTTAGTCAGATCCGCCAGTGCGGCCGCGGACGGCGCAACCGCTCGGTCCGAGATCGTCTCGACATAGCGTCGGGCACGGGGAATAGCAGCGTTTAGAGCTTCCAGTGTGAGGTCGCTCGAAGAACGTGTAGTCATGGGCATCGGCGTGCGCCTTTCAATATCTCGGAAGAGTTCGGAAAAGCGCAGCAACAAGCCGCGCGGTGATTAGGCGCAGTTTGAACCTACTTCACCGAAGATAAAGAGCCGATTTGTCTGGTCGAAAGCGCTCGCCCACCGAGCGCGAAGCAGAAGAGACGAGCAAAAGCGGAGCGGAGGAGCCTGAAATGAAGCCGATTACTTGCTGCGAGCCGTCGCCTGGTCCGAAGCGACCTTGCCGTCGCGAATATAAATCACGCGATGCGCATGCTGTGCGATGTCCATCTCGTGCGTCACGACGATGATCGTATTCCCCTGCGCGTGCAAATTCTCAACGACGTCGTGATCAATCAGGTGCTGGTTTCGTTTGGCACGCCGGAGCAGACGCGCGAAGTGATTCGGCGCGTCCAGGAAGATGGCACGTGCTGGTGCGGCGGAACGGTGTGGCAGGGCAAGACTGCGATGCGGATCAGCGTTTCGTCGTGGGCGACGACCGGCGCCGACGTAGAAAAAAGCCTGCCGGCAATCGTTCGGATTGCGCGCCAGGCGGTAGAGGGAAGTTAAATTTAGTGTTGCGCTTGCAGCAGCCTATCGGCTGTGTGCTGCACTCGGCGCGTGAAACGCTGCGCGCGTCGTGGGCGAGCTCAAATATGTGCGCGAAATGCGATCGTGCCACGTGAGATGGTCTTCGTCCCACCACGACCACGCGAAACCCGCGAACACGGCCGCCGCCGACAAAACATATCCGATGCTGCGCAGCAAATATTGCCGCGGCGAAGGAGTCGCGCCGGAAAAGCTTGCCACCTGTAATCCGCGGAACATCATGCCAGGCGTCGTCCCGCCAAAAATCGTGAACAGCGCGAAGTATTGGAGATAGACGACTGCGAAGGTTGCCGCGTACACGACAGCGTTGAGCTTGGTGGCTGAAAACTGGCCGCCGAGTGAACTGAACAGCGCCATGAATCCGCCATAGGCAAACAATAGGCACGCCAGGTCGATGACCGCCGCGATGCGCCGATCTTCCAACGAGGCTACGGGATAGAGGCCATAGTGCTTGACGTTCCTTGTGTCGTCGGCGTCGCCTTCGTCGCGCTGCGCGTTCGGCGAGACGGAAACATCGATCTCCATGCGGCCATCGCCGCCTGCGGATGGAGGAGCGATGTAGCGGCCGATGGCGATGGTGAAGGAAAACTCTTCGTCAATCGTGGCCGGCGCTGCCTCGGTTGGCGTCAAGGGCTCCTCGACAGCCGTCGCGACCGCGACGTCGTGGCGAGAGTCTTGTGGATGAGCGGCGGCAGGCTCCGCAAACGGGAGACTGGTCTGCGCGGCTTCCTGCAACGGAAGTTCTTGCGTTGCGAATTCGCGCGCTCTCACCTGACGCGGCGGGAGGGGAGGGAGCCCGCGTCGGGCGCGATAGGCCTGGATGCGCTCGTCGAGTTCGCCGCGCCAGGCGCCGACTGGCGGCGCGTCATCGGCGTTAGTCGTCGAGACGCAGTTCGCCTCACGCCTTCCGGACACAGTTATTTCCGGGGCCTGCGTGGGCGCATCGTCTTCGCGCAAGATGCGCGCAGACGAGATCTCAACGCTGAAACTGGAATCGCAAAAGTTGCAAGCGCGTGCATTTGAGGGCAGCACGCAGCCACACTGCAAGCATGTTTTTGTCACCGGTGCTTTTTGCGCTGCGGACGCATCGACTCCGGTGAGGAGTGATATTTGGAGAATAGCACTGCAGAAGAAAAAGCAAGCGGAGAATGCAAGGGCAAAGACGCGAATACGGCATCATTTTCAATCTTTTTCGTCTGCGAATGGGATGGTCGCACGCCGGCTGGGCTTGTGACTGCCACATTGGTCGCGCCGCAAAGAAAAAACGCCGGCAGGATGCCGCCGCTACCGAAGTCGGTTTATGAGCGAGAGGCGAGTGGCGTCGAGAGACTACGCTTCGATCTGCTGTGCGAGTAGATCGCGGCTGAAGGCCACGCGGCGGTCAAGAGCCACCGCCGCAAAATAGGTGCAGCGGCCAAGCTCGCGTTCGGTCCAGGCGCGAACCGACGGCGCGATGCTCCGGCTGACCGTCTTAAGGAAGTTGACCATGCCGAAGTAGACGCCAATGGCGCGAATCTCCCCGCGGTCCTCAGGCCGGTCGGGGCAGAGGTGCAGGAGCTGAACCACGCGCTGGAAGTCTTCGCCAGATGCCGGCGTCGTAAGCCCAGTGACGTCCCGAACTTCCGGCGACAGGACGTGGTTCGACGAGGCGGCGATCAAAGACCTGCAATAGGGCACAAAGAACTGTAGGAAGAAAACGATCGAGCAACCGAGAACGATGGCGGCAATCATCGGGTCACCGCCGCCATGGCTAGCCTGGCCGGGCTAAGCCGCGCTTCATTGGGAACTCGCCAGAAAGCGTAAGCCCACGACAGGGGCAGCAGGCACCCCACCACCGGTATGAGGACGGAAACGCGAGAGTAGAGGTTTGGGTGAAGATTAGTCAGAGCGTAGCTGGCGGCGAAGAAACTGAAGTAGATACCCAACGATAGAACGAGCTGGATAAGCTGTGCCGGGGTCTGCCGCATCTTTAAAACAGCAGCCCATAGCACGTACGTCAGGATGAGCCCAACGAAATAGAGGTTCTGGGATAGCTCAAATGCGAAATAGGTCAGGATTTTGTGCGAGGACTGACTGACGACCGCGTAGGTGAACCACGAAGTTCCGGCGAGAAGCGCGAGAGCTCCCAACCGGAGATAACGGCCTACCTTCATCTCCTCAAAGACGGAGAGGTACAAGCTGATCAGGCTAAAGTACAGAACGATCGTCAGCAGCGCATCGGTGTAAAAGTAGAAGTAACGATAATTCAGCGAGCCGACGCCGTCACGGGCGAGGGTGTAATGACGGCCCCAACTCACCAGCGGACATAACACCATGTACAGATTGAGGACGAAGTATTTGCGAAGGATTTTGCGCTTGATCGCACACACCACCACAAGCGCTTCTAGGAAGGTTCCTAGGAAAAGAATCGCATAGCTTGCGGATCCAGGCATCTTACCCGTGTCAAAGGCCCTGGTCCGCTGTCCCGTTCGACAGCCGCTTTACCGGTTACTTCTTAGCGCCAAGGTGAAGGCGTTGGATCCGGTCCGTTCCAGGGCGATGGAGTTGGATCGGGTCCGTTCCAAGGTGATGGTGTCGGATCCGGTCCATTCATCACCGGCATAGCAGCGATCAGATTGCTATTGCTGGTGACTGCGGTCTTCAGGCCCATGGCCGCTACCAAAATCAAAGCTGGCAGCAGCAGAACGACGTGTCTACGTGACATTGAGTCCCCTCCCAAGTGATAACAACGGGAGGTACTCTATAGAAAGTCAGAAAAGCGTCAAGCAGACACAGGCGCTCGGCCTGTGACCAAAAGGTACACAACCCCCTACCCGGCATTTCGCCAGGTTTTCGCTCTGCGTGCGAGCGAAGGGGCTGCGACCGCTGGCAGCATAGAAGTCCTAGCTGTACTGGTCAACGGTACGGCAGTACTAGGGAAATCTCTGATTCAATTCGGGTTCTGTACGGTGTTCGCGGTATGACAGCTTGTTGGACGACAGACATTATGGGACACGAGCGAGATGGCGAAATGCAATTTTTCAGTCGCTTTCGATGTAGTTTTAGCCGCATTTTTAGCGGGGAAATCGCGACTTTTGGCGTTGAAAAGTCTGTGGAAATCTCGTTGAAATCCCTCTCCATCTTGCTTGCAAAACGAAGCAAGAAGGGCTCTTTTGAAATGCGGAGATGCAGCGCGAAAATCGCACTTCACCAGCGGTCCTTGACCGTCATGCAATCCTTCCGTAGCATGAATGGTCCTGTCGTGCCGGCGTAGCTCAGTGGTAGAGCGAGGGTCTCATAATCCCTAGGCCGAGAGTTCGATTCTCTCCGCCGGCACCATTGATTTCAAAGCATTTGACGCGATCCAACCCTCCGTTTCAACCTTGCATAACCGACGCTTCGGCTCGCGATGCTTCGTCGTTTGAAGAGTTTCCTTCCACTGATAGGCTGATCGCAACGAAAAGGGGAGCTCGTTCTACGATGAAACGGCTGACAATTGTGTTTGGCGCACTGGCGATCTTGACGCTCTGCGCGGCGACGTTTTCTCACGACGCGCATTCGGCCACCGTTCCTTCTGCCGGGTCCGCGCAAAACGTCGAGGCCTTTCTCGGCCGCTGGGACCTAACCCTTAAAGCTCAAGATCGTGAGTATCCATCCTGGCTCGAGCTGCGCCAGGAAAACGGCCAACTGAAAGCGATATTCGTCAGTCGCTGGGGAAATGCGCGCCCGCTGCCTGTCGCCGAAGTCACCAACGGACATCTGAAGTTCGTGTCGCCCAAGGAGGAGGAGGAGCGCAAGGACGACATGGTGTTCGAGGGCACGTTGAGCGGCGATCATCTGACGGGAACCACAACCGGACCGGACGGCACTCCGTGGACGTGGACCGGTGTAAAGGCTCCGTCACTGAAGAGGCCCGGAACGCCAACGTGGGGAAAGCCGATACCGCTCTTCAACGGGAAAGATCTCACTGGATGGAAACCGGAAAAGGCGAACACGCCAACACTCTGGAAGGTCGAGAACGGTTCCATCATTACACCGGGTAACGGCCCCGACCTGATCAACGATTCCAAGTTCCAGGATTTCAAGCTGCACGTCGAGTTCAACTGCGGTGAGAAATCCAATAGCGGCGTCTATCTCCGCGGCCGTTACGAAGTGCAGATCGAAACGGACTCGATCGATGAGCCGCCGAGCCATCACACGGGCGGCGTTTACGGATTTCTAGCCCCGACGCCGGAGTTGCCTCGCAAGCCGGGAGAGTGGCAGACGTTCGACATCACTTTGATCGGTCGAGTGGTCACGGTCGTCCAGAACGGACAGACAGTAATCGATAACAAAGAAATTCCAGGCATCACGGGCGGCGCTTTGGACAGCCACGAAGCACTTCCCGGTCCGATCTATCTGCAGGGTGGCGAAAAGGGCCGCGTGGCGTTTCGTAGCATCGTCATCACGCCTGCGGAGAAATAACTGGCTGTCGTTGCGGTGAGGCCTCCGTAGTAGTAACTGAGACGGCGTCATACAGGATGTTCGCTCTGGAGACACGTCTTCTGCCCGATGTCATTTTCTCGGGCCAAACGCCATCTTAGTGGCGATGCCCGAAAGCCCAGTCCAAGAGCACATTGAGCTCATTGCCAAGCATGAGCGGGATTTTCTATCTCGCCGAACCTGGGATGAGAGAGTCGGCGACGCTGTTTCGAGCCTCGTCGGAAGCCTGACGTTCGTCGCGATTCACGTCTTAGGCCTAATCACATGGCTGGCAATCAATACCGGCGGATTTCCGACCATCAACAGGTTCGATCCTTGGCCGTTTCCGATACTCGACCTCGTGCTTTCGTTTGAAAGCATCCTGCTTGCCAGCTTCATCCTGATGCGGCAGTCGCGGATCGCGCGGCGCAGCGAGGAGCGCAATCACCTCGAGCTGCAACTGATGCTGCTGACCGAGAAAGAGCTCACCGCGACGCTGGGAGTCTGCCGCGAAATCGCCAAGCGGCTTGGATTGGGCGGAGTGATTGACGATCATGAAATCAAACAGTTGAGCGAAGATATTTCCGTGGACCAAATGGCGGAAAGTATTCGAGAGAAATTGTCAGAGAAATAGAAAAAAAGAGCGGCCGTCGCCGACCGCTCGCTGAGTTGCGCCGCGATGCTATAAGGCGTTACTTACCCGCTGCCTTCGTCTTTTTCCCGTGATGTTCGGTGTGGAGCTTGGCCGCTTCACCGGCGTGATGCGTCGCGTGTTGCGTGTGGCCCTGGGCGGTGTGCGCGTGGTGCGCTGCGCTTTCGTGATCGCCGGCTTCGTGGTGCTTTCCGGCTTCGCGGTGATGGCGTGCTGCGTTTTCGTGATGCTCTTCTGCCTTGTTGTGATGGTTCGCTGCTTCCTTCGTCATGTTGATCTCCATTGAACGCGAATAACTGGGCGTCGAGGCCCAAGCCGAGAGTTGCACGGCGGCTTGAATCGGGGACATACGCTAGTTTCTCGATTCAGGCTTAGAGTTGGCTGAGAGATCAGCGCGCGGCGGACTGCACTCGTTGGCTTAAGCCGCTGTAGAAGCTCTCTGCGTACCAGGCAGGCTTCTCGGGACTGTCGGCGACGCGCAGCGCCAACTGGCCGACGATTGCGGTAAATTGCGCCGCCGCAACTTGTAACAACGCATCGGCGATAGTGATGCTTCCGTCGGATTGACCTACGCGAATTAGAAGAGGATCGAAGGCAGATAGGCTCCCGCCGGATCGTTGTATAGGCCGGAGGTCATCAGCGTCATTGGCTGGGTGACGCGCAGGCCATTCGACAAGCACCAGCGAAAGAGTTCTGCGTTTCGAGAGGGCACGAGAATACCCGGGCCGCCGAAAGATTCTGCCGACGCGATCAGCGCTTGCATGTCTTGATTGCTCTCCGCGGTGGCGTGGCCGAAGAAGGCCAGGTCCGTAGCGTAAGCTGTGACACTCCCGCCGCGTTCCACAACCTTTGCGCTGCCTTCTTCGATCGCGTGTGCCAGGTCGGCGCCGCGATCAAAGCCGTGCACGCGATGCGATAGTGCGTTGCAACTTTCGAGATCGGCGCTCTCCGCCTTGCGCACCGTGCAGCCCGCCACGCTGCGTTGCTGCGTTCGTCCTTGCATGCACGAAAGCGGCTCGCGAATGTCGAAGCCGAGCGACGCGTACAACGACAGCGAGCGATTGTGAAACGCGGCTTGCACCAGGCGCACGCCGACCGCGCCGCGTTCGTTTGACCGACCCAGCACCACTTCCATGAGCTTTCGACCGACGCCAAGATTTTGCGCGGAGGGATCCACTGTGATCGGCCCGAGTCCGTGAATCACCGAACGCTCATCGAGGCAGTTGCTGCCCACGACCCGGCCTCCGACTTCCGCAACGACGCAATAAAATCCGGGCGACGTGAATAGCGCCGAGATGATTCCGATTCCAACCTCTAGCGTCGGCACGTCGGGCGGAAAGTTGTGCGCGTTGCTGATGGCGCTGAAGGCGTCGTAGCAAATTTTGCCTGCGGCCTGGGCGTCGTCTTTGGTTGCGACACGGATAGTTACGGCGGCGGTCTGTGTTTGGGCCATGGCTGGGCGATGGTAACAAATCGAGGCGGGTCTATCACCAGAAGCCATGCATCTCTCAGCTTCGCTCTCGCGCTTACTTTGTGTCACAAAGTACTTGACAGCACGACCAGTGTCCGCTAGGCTTTACCCATGGCGTTGGCTTCTCCTATTCGGCCTCATCGAAACGAGCCCATTCCGATCGATGCGCGCGCCGCCGACCATCTTCGCTACATCCGCGAAACGATGGCGAGCGCGGCGGAATTTACCGCAGTGCCGGGATGGGGCGGCGTCGCCATGGGAATTACGGCGATTGCGGCTGCGGGGGCGGCATCCCGCCAAGCCTCGCCGCGGGCGTGGCTGACCGTCTGGCTGATCGAAGCGTTTGTCGCGGTAGCCATCGCGGGCGCGACGGCGGCAACCAAAGCCCACCGCGCGAATGCCGCGCTATTTTCCGGCCCAGGCCGCAAATTTTTGCTGAGCTTCACTCCGCCGATCATCGTTGGCGGATGCCTGACCTTCGCGCTGTTTCACTTCGGCGCGGTCGCTCTCTTGCCCGCGGTCTGGCTGCTGCTCTATGGAACCGCGATCGTCACCGGCGGAGCGTTTTCCGTTCGCGTCGTCCCGGTAATGGGTTTATGCCTGATGACGCTTGGCGGCATCGCACTGGTCGCGCCCGCAAACTGGGGCGACGGATTCATGGCAGGCGGCTTCGGCGTGCTGCAAATTGGTTTTGGCCTTTGGATCGCGAAGCATCACGGAGGTTAGATAAAGCAGTCCAATTTCAGGCGCTACTGCGTCGAATGATATGGCGGTAGAGTAAGAGAGAAGCGTATGGCGAAGTCATCCACAGCTCGAGACGAACGATATCCGCGACGAGAACGCGAGGCAGCGCTGCCGTCGGTTGCGCCGTCATCGAAAGAAACTGTCCCGGCCGATCTCGACCGGCTGATTCATGAGCGGGTGCGGCTCGGCATCGTCAGCGCGCTTGCGGTGAATCGCTCGCTCACATTCAACGAGCTGAAGGCGATGCTGAAGACGACCGACGGTAACCTGAGCGTGCACGCGCGCAAACTGGAAGAAGCGGATTACATCGTGTGTACCAAGTCGTTCGATGGACGGCTGCCGAAGACGGAGTATCGATTGACGGCGTCGGGCCGCAAAGCGCTGGAGCGCTATTTGAATCATATGGAAGCTCTGATTCGCGCCACGCGCGAAGGCTAGACCAGCAAATTTTTTTGTCCCCATGCTTTGTAACGCAGAGTAGTTTGCATTAGTTATTCAAAAACAGGCTCAGAAAGTTCGCCGGCAATTCGAGCGGTAGGCACGCGAGTCGAGAGAAAAAGGGACTGACAAATGTCGATCCATTCGATTCTTACGCAGGGCCAGATCACGGTGATGCCGTCGGCCGAGCTTCAGCCGGCGGCGCCGAAGCCATCGCGCAGCCTGCATGTCGCGATCGTCTCCGACGGCAATGGCCGCTGGGCGACTTCCCGCGGGCTGCCCCGCTCGGCCGGCCATCGTGCCGGAGCACAAACGGCGCGCGCCATCATCGCAGCCGCACCGAAGCTGGGAATTCACACGCTGACCATGTTCGCGCTCTCTTCGGCGAACTGGAAGCGCCCCCCAGCCGAGGTCGCCGGAATCTTGCGTATCCTCCACGAATATCTCCTGACCGAAACGCAACACTGCATCGACGAAGGCATCCGCCTGAGCATCATCGGCCGCCGCGACCGCCTCTCGGCGACTCTTCGCCAGGCGATTATCGATTCCGAGGACGCTACGGCGCGCGGCACCCGATTGCATCTGCGTCTGGCGGTCGACTACTCCGCCCGCAACGCGATCTACAGCGCCGCGCGCCGCTTCTACAAATCGACCGAGCTCTCCGAGGAATCGTTCGCCGGTGTGATGGCCGAAGCTCGTGGCGGCGCACCGGATGTCGACCTATTGATCCGCACCGGCGGCGACCAGCGCCTTTCGGATTTCCTGTTGTGGGAATGTGCATTCGCCGAGTTCCTATTCATGCCCAAACGCTGGCCGGACTTCAGCGTGGACGATCTTCGTTCAGGGTTGCGTGAATTCGCCTCCCGCGAGCGCACCCGCGGAGCATTACCCGCCGGCGAAGTCGACGCCATCGCCGGCTAAACACGTCTCAATACCGTAGCGCCGTCATCTGCCGGCATTCTTTTTCCAGTCTCGACAGCCATCGACCTTTGAAACGGGCACGGCAATGCCGTGCCCTACCTCTGCGCTCGTGCTAAACATCCTATTTACATTCATTTACAGCCGCCGAAGCCCCTCCCTGACGTTCTAGTCCTAGCCATCGTCTATACCCCAGGAGCAAGGCATGGGAACAATGGGACTTGCACTGCCCTGGGAGCATAGAATCCCTCCCGTACCGCGCGACCGGGAGAGGCGTTTGGAACCTTTCCGTGACCCCGCTTCGCAGGCCGGATTGGACCCGGCGGCGGAAGCGGCGAGGGCCGAGGACTCCGCACTGGCAGCTGCCTGCCAGGCCGGAGACTTGCGCGCGTACGAGCAGCTTTTCGCGCAGCAAGGCGCGCGGATGAAAAACCTCGCACGGAACCTGTTGGGGAATCCGCTCGACGCCGAGGACGCGGTGCAGGAGACGTTTCTCAAGATCCAGCGCAGCATTTCGGGCTTTCGTGGGCAATCGAGCTTCGTCACATGGACGTTTCGGATTCTGGTGAACACGTGCCATGATGCGCGCCGCAAACGAACGCGAAAGAAGGAAGTGGCGCACGAAGATCTCGCTGTAGGCGACGCTCCGCCGATCGAGCCGCGTGCTCCCGGTTCGCACCCGTCGCTGAGGCTGGCGCTGGAACGGGCGCTGGCGGAATTGACGCAGCACCAGCGCGACGTCTTTTTGCTTTACGAAGTCGAAGGCTTCAAGCATTCGCAGATTGCGGAGACGCTGGAGATTACGGAAGCAGCGTCGAAAAACACGCTGTTCCAGGCGAAGAAAAATCTGCGAGAGATGCTGGAGCCGCCGCGCAGCGGTGACGCAACGAGCGCAGGTTGAACAAACGGGCGCAGGGGGAACGTGGCGGAATGGATGTCGAAGATTTTGTGGAGTACGGTACGGTGAAACGCGATGAATGTATCTTGCAGTGATCGAGACAGTATTTTTGAGGACGGAACTCCGGCGCAATGGGCTGCGCTGGAGGCTCACGCGGTAACTTGCGCGGCTTGCGCCAAAGAAGTTCGCGCCTGGAAGGCGCTGAGCGTCGCCGCCGCGGAGTTGCGAGACTATTCGCCGAGCCCGGCCCTCTGGTCGCGAGTCGAAACGGCGCTTGCAACGAATGCGGCTCCTGCGCGCGCGCCATCGTTGCGCGATCAAATTTCAGCATGGCTTGGTTTTTCGCTTTCGTGGCAACTTGCGGCCGTCAGCGCGTTCGCGGTTTTGCTGCTGGTCTCGGGTGGACTGATTTACCGTCACCAGATACTGACGCCAACACAAAATCAGCCGGTGAACTCGGCGCACTCACAGCAAGATTCGCTGCTCAAGACCAAGGCGCTCGACGACGTGGAGAAAGCCGAAACCGCTTACGTCCAGGCGATCGACAAACTCGCCGCCGATGCAAAGCCGCAACTCGACAAGCCCGAAACTCCGCTCTTGGCGAACTATCGCGAGAAGTTGCAGGTGCTCGACAGCGCTATCGATGATTTGCGCGCGCAAGCAGGACAAAATCCATCGAACGCTCACTTGAGGTATCAATTGCTGGCGATGTATCAGGAAAAGCAGAAAACGCTCGAGGATGTTCTGGAGGCGAGGCGATGAGCAGCCGCCAGTCCCATTCACAGCGGTGTTCGCGGTGTCTACCGATGTTTTTGCTGGCGTGCGGCCTGCTGATCGCTGTGACAGCGAAAGCCGAACCCGGCGGCGCTGCTGCAAGTCCCGCACAAGAGCAAGTCTCGCGCACCTTTCAGAAGTCGCTGTCTCTCGGCGCCGGTGGAGGCTTCTCCATCGAGAACAAGTTTGGTGAAGTGCGCATCCATGGCGAATCGGGCCGCGAAGTGAATATCAACGCCACGATTCGCGTGCAGGCTGGTTCGCGCGACGAGGCCGACGCCTACGCGCAAAAGGTGCAGATCGATGTGCTGCAGACCGGAAACGGTATTTTCGTCCGCACCGTTTACCCCGACGAAGCGCGCCGATGGCTCCATGGCCGGGACACTTCGTATTCCGTAAACTACGACATCGCCGTCCCGTCAGACTCGCAGCTCACCATCAAAAACAGTTTCGGCAGCGTCACCACAACCAGCGTGCGCGGCCGCTCCGACATCGACAACAGCCATGGCTCGCTCTCTGTGTCGCAGTCCGGCCCTTCCAAGCTGAACAATTCTTTCGGCAGCATCGAACTGCGCGACGCGAACGGCGACAGCTTCGTGAACGACAATAACGGCTCCGTCGAAGTCAGCGATATCAAAGGCGCGCTCGATTTGCGCAATCGTTTCGGCAGCATCACCGTGAAGAACGTCAACGGCACGGCCACGATCACCGGCGGGAACGGCCAAGTAACCGTCGACACCACTGGCGCCGCAACGATTTCCACTTCATTCAGTGGCGCCGAGGTGCGCAACGTTCACGGCGACCTCACGCTGCACGACAACAACGGAAACATCGAAGTCTCATCGGTAGCTGGCGCAGCCACGATCACCAACAGCTTCGGCAATGTGACCTTCAGTGATGTGAAAGGTCGCGTCATCGTCTCGACGAACAACGGCAAAGTGGAAGGTCGCTCCATCGGCGGTGACTCGCTGACCGTGCGCGATTCATTCGGTAGCATCGAACTGGAAAATATCGCCGGGGCGATCGACGCCGAAACAACAAACGGTAAGCTCTCGCTTCGCGATGCGCGAGGCTCGGTCAACCTGCGAACTTCGTTCGGTGCAATCGAGGCGAGCAATATTCCGAAAGGAATTCGTGCGGTAACAGGGAATGGCGCGATCGAACTCAACGAAATCGGCGCCGACACCTATACGAAGACGAGCTACGGCAGCATCACAGTCACGCATATCGGAGGTAACTTCACCGCGGAGGATTCCAACGGTTCGGTGACCGCGCGCCGGATAAAAGGCGATGCTACCGTCACCACATCGTTTTCCGGCGTCGATCTCGAAGAAATCGGCGGCAAAATCTCGGTCGATAATCAAAACGGAGCGATTTCAGTCTCGTCCCGCCCACCGAGCGGTTGCCGCGACATCAGTCTCAAGACTTCGTTCTCATCGATTCGCGTCGCAATTCCTGAAGCAGGCTTCAACCTCACTTCGCACACTTCATTTGGGCGGATCAATTCGGAGGTTCCTGTCACCGCGACCGGAAATATTGGCGGCGATTCGCTGAATGGAACGATCGGGTCAGGCGGATGCCGGCTGCAGCTCACGAATTCCAACGGCAGCATCGAAGTCGTGAAATCGAATTAAGTCGAACGAATTGAGAACTTATTTCTCTGTGCGCCTCACGCGATCCATCGCAAAAGCTTTTCGCAGGATGCGCGTCGCTGTCTCGGTCAATCCGTACTTCACGAATTCATCTTCCGTGGCATATGCCACGTCCGTCACATCGCTCCCCGCTTTCGCTTCGCCGTCGATGCGTTCGCACAGGTAATCGATGATCACGAAATGAAATCGCGGGCGTTTTGTCTCGGTAGTCGCGGCGCTCGACGACCCCAAAGTGCCAGCACCCGCGGCGTCGGTTTCTTCCTCGTAGATGCGATCAAATACTTCGATCATCTCTACGATGCGCACGCTGAGCCCAGTCTCTTCCTTCAATTCGCGCACGACCCCAGCTTCGAGCGACTCCCCCAGCTCCAGCGTTCCGCCGGGAATCGACCATTGCCCGAGCAACGGCTCGGTCCCGCGCCGAATCAATAGCGCGCGCCCGTTTTCGATCACCACTCCGCCGACGCCGACCACCGGCCTGTCCGGATATTCCCGCGACAATTGTCCTCGCTAAAATCGCTTCCGCCGCACGTTTTACCGGTCGGCGCACTCCGTGCGCATGGCAGTTGACTTCACACACCCGGTATATAATACGCTCGTCATGGATGCGTGCTTGCCCGTACGCGTCGGCCCAACCATCTTACGGAGGATGTTCCCGTGATTCGCTGCCCCGAATGTTCCGCAGAAATCGACGTCGATGAGGACGAAGTCGAGGAAGGCGAAATCCTCAGCTGCCCCGAGTGCGAATCCGAGCTCGAAGTCTCTCAAACCCATCCCGTCCATCTCAATCTCATCTCCGAAGAAGGAGACGACGATGACGACGACGAAGAAGATGATGAGGAAGAAGAGGGCGAAAAGGCCGACCTCATCGACGAGGACGACGAGGAAGAGGAAGTGGAAGAAGAAGACGAGGAGTAGTCTTCTGAAGCTGCCCCGGCGCCGGTTGGTCAGCCGTTCGGACCGATTCCCATTACATCTTCTTTCCAGCAACCGCCATCTAATCTATACGATGCCGCAGGTACGGATCGGGCAGGGTGAGGACCGATTCATGCGTGTGACCCGAGCAATCTCAATCATTCAATACCTGCTGGTGTGCGTGCTGATGTGCGCCGGCATATTCGCGTGCTTGGCTGAACCGGCGAATGCGCAACAGCCTGTTCCTCCTCCTCCGCCACCCGATTCACAATCGACTCAACCCGCCCAGCAGCCGGGTTCCTCCTCTTCCGCTCCCTCGTCAACGCCGGCAAACTCATCGTCGAGTTCATCAAGCTCATCTTCCTCCAGCTCCAGCGGCAAACACAGCAAGCACGCCAACGACTTCCTCGTCATCGGTACCGTTTTCACCGACAAAGCCTACGCCTTGCCCGGCGCGCGCATCCGTGTCCGCCGCGCCAGCGAAAAGAAGTTTCGCTGGGAGGCCTATACTAATTCGCGCGGTGAATTCGCCTTCCGCGTTCCACAAGGCGACGAATATGAGATCGTGATCGTAGCCAAAGGTTTCGCTGACCAGAACCAAACGGTCAGCACCAAGAGCGGCATCAGCGAAGACACCGTCGTCTACCGCTTGCAGCCGGCACCGGGAGGCAAAAAGTGAAATTGCATTTGCGAGCGTCTTCCATCGCTCTCGTTTTCCTGCTGATTGCGGCTTTGTCGATAGCGGCGGCGCCGCAAGACAAAGATAAAGACGCCGCCAAGCACGAAGCTTCGCTCAAGTCCGTCCGCGGCCTGGTGACCGACAAGGCGGAAAGCCCCATTCCGGCGAGCGTCGTGTTTCTGAAAAACAACCGCAGCAACGCGATTCGCAGCTACATCAGCGACGACGCCGGCAACTATCGTTTCAGCGGCCTCGACCCCAACGTCGACTACGAGATTCACGCCGAAAAAGATGGCGCGAAGTCGCAGACGCGTACCATCTCGAGCTTCGACAGCAAGAAAGAAATCATCCTCAATCTCAAGATCGATAAGAAGAAGGGCTAAACTTTCGGTTTGGCGCTCCACGACCACACCGGCGGCAAGTCCAAGCCAATCAGAAGTTTACAATCTGCCTTGCAACGTGAAACGCGTGCGCAGGCATCCATTACAACTTGGGACTGACCGGAAACCTTCTCCCGTCATTTCGGGAACTAAGATATGCTGGTGTGACGCCCACTGCTCGGCGCGCGTCCCAGGATAGAGCTTCTTCAGGTTTCCCCGGAGATTAATGCACCTACGAAAATCCAGGCTCGTTGTGCTCGCGTTGATTTGTGCGAGCGCGCTGACCGCAACCGTCTCTCCGGCGAGGGCGAGATCACAGGGGCAAGACGAGCCGCAGCTTCGGTCCCCAAAGTCCCTGGTCGTAGCCTTGGACGCCCTGCGTGCGACCGCCGACGTGGACGCATCCGTCGCGGCCGAAACATCTGTCTCGGATACCGCTGGCGGCACCGAGAAGCCCGAATCTCCCGCTCCAAAAATCGCAACCGATGCCGATTTGGCTACAGACGCTGCGCAACAGACCAACTCCGGCACGAATTCTTCGCAGCAAAAGCCGACAGGCCCCCCCATCGAATCCCACCGGCGAGCAGGACGACAACCCCAAGCGTATCCTCGGATTCATTCCGAATTTTCAGACGAAAAACGACGACCCGGGCAATCAACAGCCGCTGACCGTAAAACAGAAGTACATTCTCGAATTGCATCAGACCGTGGATTTCAGCGCGCACATCGGCAACCTGTTTCAGGCCGCGCTGCAACAGGCCGCGAACGCGCAGCCGCATTATGGCGAGGGTTGGGGCCCATACGCCGAACGCTTCGGCGCCGCGGAAGCCGATCAGGTGACCTCCGCATTTTTCATGTATGGATTTTTGCCGAGCATCCTGCACGACGATCCGCGCTACTTCCGCCGTGCGAAAGGTTCCATCGTATCGCGAGCCTATTACGCCGCGACACGCACCGCGATAACGCGCAAAGATTCCGGCGATCCGACATTTAACATTCCATTGGTCGCTGGCTTCCTGCTCCAGCAGAGCATCTCGACCGCCTACTACCCGCCGGAAGATCGCTCCGCCAGCCGCGTTTTCGAAAACTGGGGGACCTCTCTCGCCTTCAACAGCGCCTACAACGAGCTGAAAGAGTTCTACCCCGACTTAATTCGCATCGCGTTCCACCGCCATCGTCACACCGATCCGGGGATGCCGCCTCCGCCCCCTCCTGCTTCGGCTAGTCACTAACGAACGCCGACCATTCGGCCGCGCGGCAAGCGCCACTGCTGCACTTGGGTGCTGTACCCCGGGTTTCTGAGGGTGCGATTTGTAAGTGGAGCGGCTCGCACTCTGTTTCAATTGCCGCCAGGCGCAACCACCTGAATCGCATTCCCTACAACCTCGATCCGCACAGGCGCCGGCCCCAGAATCTCCCCGTCGCCGTGAAACATCGAGGGTCGATCCGTCTGTAACACAACGGCGCGAGCTCTTTTGCGAACGAAATACTCATCGGGCAGCACACCACTTGCGAACAACCGCGGAATGGCGCGCGTTACCTCCGCGCCATTTAAATTCTTCAGGATCGAAACATCCAGCAATCCATCATCAACACGCGCATCCGGCGCGACCCGCAAACCCGCTCCATAAGACGGCGTATTAAGCACCGCTGCGGTCATCACGCGCGCATCAATCGCCGGCAGATCGTCATCGGGAAATTCCACGTGCACACCGAGCGGCTCGAATTCCCACCACGCGCGCAGCGCCGACGCCAAATACCGTGAACGCCCCGGCCATCGCCGATACGCACCGGAAGCGTGACGCGCTGCCTCCACATCGAGCCCGACACCACCTCCGCCCACGAACAACCGCGTCGCACCATCGCCCGTCCGCGCGCGCAACACATCGACGGATCGAATCGTCGCATCACGAAGCCGAGCGACCATTGCCGCCGGATCTTTCGGCAATCGCAGCGCCGCCGCAAAATCATTTCCCCCGCCGCTCGGTAAGACTCCGATCGCTATGGCGCTCTCGTCCAATCGCTCAGCGGCGACGGCGTTGACTACCGCTTGCACGGTCCCGTCTCCGCCCATTGCAAAGAGCAGTCGCGCGCCATCTACAATCGCACTGCGAACGCGCTTCTCCATCTCCTCGGCGCTGGCCGTCACGACAAATTCCGTTGCGATCTCCGCGCGTTCAAACGCTCCGCGGACCCGCCGCAAATCTCGCTCCGCACGCCCGGAACCGGCAACGGGATTCACAAACACAACGCTTTTGCTTTCGTGAATAAATTCAGAAAAGTCGCGCACGGTCCGTCATGCTGACGAACACCACCGCCGCTGTCAACGGCGAGCGCGTGAGATGCACGCCGGCTAAATTCCGTTACAAAAAAAGATTGCCATCGCGATAAAAAATTCTCCAAATCTCCATACAGCGATTCGACTAATGCGCTTACCGAATACACCTTATCGACGCGGCAGCTTCCACGTTGTGCTATATGCTTTCGCCGTAAATAGATCGACTCCGCTCTCCCTCCCAGTGGACCCGAATCCGTTTCCGTCGATGTGGAACAGGGGTAATTTCTCGAGGTGAATGGCCATGTTGCCTGATTCAGTCCGTAGAGTTGTGTCTCTGTGTGCTTGCTCGTTCGCGTTTTTTCTTCTTGCTGTCGCTACCTTCGCCCAATACCGCGCCGGAATTCAGGGCAGCGTGCTCGACGCCCAGGGCGATACGATCAACGCCGCCACGGTCACGCTCACGAATAAAGAGACGGGCCGCGTCGTAACCGTCACAACCGATGCGTCGGGCGTCTTCAATTTTCTGAGCCTCGCGCCTGGCCACTATTCCATCTCTGCGTCCGCTACCGGCTTCAAGAAAAAAGATCTCACCGATGTCACCGTCTCCGCCGAACAAATTCAGTCCGTCAACGTCACCATGGAAGTTGGCGACGTCTCTCAATCCATCACCGTCAGCGGCGACGTCACTCCCCCGATCGACACCGAAACCGGCCAGATCAGCGGCACGCTCGACGCCAAAGACATCCAGAATCTGCCCTCGCTCGGCCGCGATCCATTCCAGTTGCTTCGCCTCGCTCCCGGCGTCTTCGGCGACTCCGCTCACTCCAACAATGGCGGCAGCCAGAACACTCCCGGCAGCGCCGGCCCCGGCGGTACCAGCGTAAGCAGCAGCATTTTCCAAACCGAAAATCAGGTGCAGATCAACGCCAACGGCCAGCGCAACACCACGAACGACTACCAAATCGACGGCGTCGAAGTGAACAGCCTCGCATGGGGCGGCGCCGCCGTGATCACGCCCAACGAAGAATCCGTAAAGGAAGTTCGCGTCAGTTCGAACTACTACAGCGCCGAAAACGGACGCAACTCCGGTGCGCAAGTCGAAGTCGTCTCGCAAAACGGCACGAACGAATATCACGGCAGCCTGTTCTTGAAAATGGACCGCCCCGGCCTCAACGCCTATCAGCGTTATAACGGCCCCGGTGGATCGGCTGCGGATCAACGCGTCGCGAATCGTTTCAATCAATTCGGCGGCAGCGTCGGTGGCCCAATCATCAAAAACCACCTCTTCGTCTTTTTCTCGTACGAAACGCTGCGCAACAACGCGGAGAACACAAACAACACCTGGGCGGAAACTCCGCAATTCTTGGCAGAAGGCCCGACGGGCAGCATTGCCAACACACTGCTGACATTCCCCGGAGAGGGCACCGTGATCAGCCACATCATTCCGATGACTTGCGCCCAAGCGGGACTTCCGAATCCCGGCTCGTGCGCCGCGATCGGGCCGAATGGTTCTTCAGGCCTCGACATCGGCTCACCGCTCAAGGCTGGTCTCGGCACGCACGATCCCACCTTCGGCAACGCGGCAACTCCGTTCGGTGTCGGTGGCGGCCTCGACGGAGTTCCCGACATCGCCTTCGTTCAGACCCTCAACCCGACGATCAGTACCTCGACGCAATACAATGGCCGCGTCGACTGGCAGGCAACCAGCAAAGATCTCATCGCGTTCAGCATGTACTATGTCCCGAACAACTCGACCTTCTACAACGG
>Ga0206939_10142_pt1 | contig 21008 bp, 23 predicted proteins | sample Alteio_BWOrgHeat_10_FD_152921 | JGI IMG/M metagenome (GOLD analysis project Ga0206939, IMG submission 152921) | Enriched cells from forest soil in Barre Woods Harvard Forest LTER site, Petersham, Massachusetts, United States -... | ecosystem: Environmental > Terrestrial > Soil > Temperate forest >... | reverse complement strand
AAATTACCGCGACTCTAGCATCAACGGGAACTCCGGCCACGTTCGTTCATCCGTCCGAAGGGATGCACGGCGATTTGGGCATGATCACGCCGCGCGATGTCGTGTTCGCGCTCTCATTTTCAGGGGAAACCGAAGAATTAAAGCGTCTCCTTCCATCTATTCAGGCGATGCGGGTCCCTTTGATCGCGCTGACCGGACGCGCCACCTCTCGCTTAGCGCGCGCGGCGACCGTTTGTCTTTTGGTGTCCGTCAAACGAGAGGCCTGTCACTATAATTTGACGCCAACGACATCAACCACGGCAATGTTGGCGGTAGGTGATGCTTTGGCGATGGCGATGATGGATGCGCGCGGATTTCAGGAAGATGATTTTGCACGACTTCATCCCGGTGGTATTCTCGGGAAGCGTCTTTTGTGGACTGTTGAAGATGTGATGCATCGGGGCCGGGAAAATCCTACGATCCGTGAGGATCAGTCCGTTCGCGACGCGCTGCATGTCATGACGCGCACGCGATTAGGCGCTACCAGTGTCACGGACCGGAGTGGACGCTTGGTCGGCTACTTTACGGATGGAGACTTCCGGAGATTAGCGCCGAATGAGCCTCTCATTCTCCAAAAAAAAGTGAAGACAGTCATGACGACTCACCCGCATGTGGTCAAGTCCGAAACGCGCATCGGGGAAGCCGCTGAGCTCTTGCGGCGGTACCATTGTGACAATATGCCCGTAGTGGATACTAAAGGCCGCCCCATCGGACTTTTGGATGAACGCGATTTATTGTCTGAAGGGCTTCTTTGAGTTGGCGGGTCGGCGCCGCATGTTTGGCCATCGCAGCATGTATTGGCCTCGGCGGATGCGGGGAGAAAACAGCCAACGCTACTCCTGATGTGGCGTCCGCGGAGCTTCATAAGCCGACGCAGGTGTTAAAAGATTTTGAAATGACAGATTCCAAGGATAGTGTGAGGACGATGACACTTCGCTCCATTGAAGGGCGTATTTATGAGGCGCAAAATGTGGCAGATGTGGATCAGCCATTTGTTTTGTTTTATACGCAAGGCGTCGTCTCCTCTCGCATCAAGGCCCCCGTCGGCCGTGTGCAAATGGACACCCATGAGGTTGAGATGTGGGGGGGTGTTACGGTGGTGAGTTCCGATTCGAGCACGCTGACCACTGAGCGATTGCGTTATGATCCAAAGAAACGAAAAATTTTCTCGAAGGATGCCGTACATCTTGAAAAGACCGATTCCATCACTGATGGCATTGGACTTGAAACCGACCCGGAACTTAAGAGCGTTAAAATTGGACGGCAAAAAGTACGTTTTAAAAAAGGAACGCCCGCATGAGAGCTAAATGTTCTTTTCCGACGGGGATGATCCTTGTTTTTCTCTTGAGCGTCTGTGCCCGAGGTGCTGCTCCTAAGTCCGAAGCGACGATTACGAGCGATGAACTGGAAATTATGGATAACGGCGCAAAAACATTTTTCCGCGGGCATGTGATTCTAAAGCAGGATCCCTATCTTCTTCATGCCGATCAGATGGTTCGCACAAAGGCAACCTCCATCGTCGAGGCGGAGGGAAATTTGGATGGGACGTGGATTTCCGAGAAAGGGGAGAAAATTAAAGCGTACGGTCAGAAAGGCCGTTACACCACGACGCCGCAAGTGACCGATTTGTGGGAAAAAGCCCAACTGATCCGTTGGGAAAACGTCAGTGATACCGCCCCTGTTCACATCGTCGCGGAACATTTTACCGCGCATCACGTGGAGCGTGAGTTTTATGCCGAAGGACATGTCGTGATCACGCAGGCGCCGAAGTTTCTCTCTCGATCGGCCGAGGCCAATTACGACCAAAAAATTCAGACGATCCATTTGTACGGTCCGGACCGTGTGTTTGTTCACGTGGAAGATGTCAAAGGGTCGGGAGATTTTACGGGAGACGAGGGCTGGGCGACGCTCGCGCCTAAAACAGCGCGAATGACGGGCCATGTACAAGGACACATTATTCCTAGTTCCGCGTCATGAGCTTAGAAGCCAAAGGCCTCGTCAAATCTTATGGACGCCGCACGGTTGTACGCGGCATTGAAATCCATGTCGAGCCGGGTGAGGTGGTCGGTCTTTTGGGGCCAAATGGGGCTGGCAAAACCACCTCCTTCCAAATGATCATGGGTCTCGTTCGTCCGGATGCGGGATCGATTTCCCTCGATGGGGACGATGTCACTAAAAAGCCCATGTATGAACGTGCGCGGCGAGGAATCGGTTATTTGGCGCAGGAGCCGTCTATCTTTCGACGTTTGACCGTAGAAGAAAATTTGATGGCTGTTTTACAAATGCGAGATTTTCCGGGACAGGACAAGGAAAAGAAAATGAACGGTCTGCTCAGTGAATTGGGACTGGAAAAACTACGGCACCAAATGGCGTCGACGTTATCGGGTGGAGAAAAGCGGCGATGTGAAGTCGCCCGCGCGCTCGTCACAGACCCGAAATATTTGCTCCTGGATGAGCCGTTCGTCGGTATTGATCCACTGGCGGTGGCCGATTTGCAAAGTGTCGTCGGAAGTTTGAAAGCGAGGAAAATTGGGGTCCTCATCACGGATCACAACGTGCGCGAGACGCTGGAGATCGTGGACCGCGCCTACATCGTTTACGAAGGCCAGGTACGGGTGGAGGGCACGGCGCAACAAATTCTAGATCATCCGGACGCTCGACGGTTTTATCTCGGGGAAAAGTTTAGTTTGTGATAAGGAGGTTCATGTATGCAAGTTAATATTACGGCCAGGCATTTGAAGCTCACTCCGGCGATTAGTGATTACGTCCAGAAAAAATTGGAAAAAGCCAAACGCTTTTTGGATCATCTGATTTGGTCGCAGGTGGTTTTGGACGTGTCTAAGAATCGGCATTCGGCCGAAGTAATCATTCATGCCGCCGGCCATACCTTCACGGCCAAAGAAGAATCGGCTGATCTCTATGCCGCGATTGATCTGGCGAGCGACAATATTGACGAACAGCTGCGGCGTTACAAGGAGCGACATAAGGATCGCCGGCCAGAAATGCGCCGCCGTACGGGACGGGCGCACACATGGTCTAGAGAAGTCGGTATGGCGATGGCTGACCCCATTGATCCGCGCGTGAGCAGCATGCGCGTGCTCCGGCTCTTGGCCTTGTCCGTCAATGAAGCGATTTCGGCCATGGAACATTCGGACAGCGCGCATTGGATTTTCATCAATCCGGAGAACAGCCGCGTGACGGTGGTGTACCGGAAGCCGGACAAAACATTCGGCGTTGTAGAATCGATATCATAGAGAGAAATGGAGGCATGTATGCTAGCGAACCAGGAAGATAAGTGGGCACAAATGAAGATCCTTGATTTCTTGAGCGCGGACGCGATTCTGACGGAATTGACGGCGACCACGAAAAAAGGCGTACTCGAAGAATTAGTCAATCTGTTGGCCAAGCAGGGGAAAGTGAAAGACGCAAAGATGACGGTAGACGTCCTCATTGAGCGCGAAAAATTGGGTTCCACGGGAATCGGTCAAGGCATCGCTATTCCTCATGCCAAAACGGATCAAGCCTCGGAGTTGGTGGCGGCTTTTGGTCTGGCCAGACGTGGCGTGCAGTTCGACGCGCTGGACGGAGATCCCGTGAATATCTTCTTTCTATTAGTCGCGCCTCCGGATGCGGCCGCACCGCACTTAAAAGCGCTCGCGCGGATTTCACGGCTTTTAAAAGATAAGTTCTTCCGTCAGTCTTTGCGGGAAACGAAGACAGCCGCGGAAATTCTCAAGCTGATCAAGGACGAGGACAGGTTCTAAATGACGACACTGCTCGTTGCGGATTTACTCCGGGAAAAAGAAAATGATCTCCAGCTGACGCTGCTCGCCGGTTCCAAAGGCCTGCGCAAAGAAATTACAGTGTCGGAGATCAACCGGCCGGGGCTTGCCCTGTCCGGGTATCTGGATTATTTTCCATCCGAGCGTGTCCAAATTATGGGACTGGGCGAGCACACGTACTTGTCCACTTACACGGCGGCCAAACGCCGTGACATCCTGAAAAAAGTATTCACGCACAGCAACAAACTTCCCTGCATTGTTCTCACGCGCGGCATCAAGCCGCATAAGGAAGTCATTGAAGTCGCGGAATCATTGAAGCTTCCGCTCATGCGGTCAGGTCTGGTCACCGCGCACCTCATCGGCGAGCTCACGGTCTATATGGAAGAGAAGCTGGCCCCCACCACTACTGTTCACGGGGTCTTAATGAATGTGTACGGGTTGGGAGTTCTTTTGGTCGGGGATTCGGGAATTGGAAAATCCGAATGTGCATTAGAACTTCTAAAACGTGGCCACATGCTCGTGGCCGATGACGTCGTGGAAGTCAAACAACGCCTAGGTGGAGTCCTCTATGGGACAGGCGCGGAATTGATCCGCCATCATATGGAGCTGCGAGGCGTCGGGATTATCGATGTTCAGAAAATCTTTGGCGTAGGGAGTGTCCTCGACCGTACGCGCATTGAACTTGTCATCCGGCTCGAAGAGTGGAAGCAGACGGTAGAATATGACCGCGTGGGGCTATCCGACCGTACCACCTCGGTCTTGGGCGTGCGGGTGCCGGAAATAGTCATGCCGGTTCGTCCGGGACGTAATTTAGCGGTTCTCGTAGAGGTGGCCACGCTCAACGAGCGGCTGAAGTTCAGGGGTGAATTTACGGCCAAAGAGTTTAATAAAAAATTAATTTCTCTTATGGCCAAACGCTCCGCCGAAACGAAAAAAGGAAAGGTCAAGAAAAGTTCATGAAAAAAGAACCAGTACTTTTTTGGATTGTGACGGGTATGTCCGGGGCGGGGAAATCCCAGACAATCAATTGCTTTGAAGATTTTGGATTTTTTTGTGTCGATAACCTGCCAGTCGAGCTTCTGCCCAAAATGGCCGAGCTTTGCTCGCGCTCGGGTCGTCCGCTGCAGCGTGTGGCGCTCGGTATTGATATCCGTGAAGGCGGATTCTTACGCGACTTCTTAAGTACCGTCGATATCCTGAAAAAACAAGGCGTCGACTGTAAGATCGTCTTTTTAGATGCCGATGACCGCACCTTGTTGAGACGGTTTTCCGAGACGCGCCGCCGCCATCCTCTCGGCACGAGCGTGCAGGTGGGAATTAAGCAGGAGCGTAAACAGCTGCTCAAGATCAAAGAGCTGGCTGTTAAAATAATTGACACCACAAACCTCACGCTGTCTGAGCTCAAGCAACGTATTCTCGAACTCCTGGACGTGCGCCACGCGCGCTCCGAAATGCAGTTGAGCGTCGTGTCGTTCGGCTTCAAATACGGCCTTCCCGTCGACTCCGATATTGTGTGGGACGTGCGCTTTATGCCCAATCCCAACTATAAAATGAATCTTCGGGATAAAAACGGGCGGGACGCGCCGGTCCGGCGTTACGTGCTAGCGACACCGCAAGCCAAACGCTTTGGCAAGAAATTCTTTAGCGTCGTCGCCGAATCGCTTCCACATTATGTGCGGGAAGGGAAAAGCTATTTGACGGTCGCCATCGGTTGCACCGGCGGTCGGCACCGTTCCGTAGTGATGGCCGAAGAACTCGCGAAGTATCTCAAAACGCGCGGTTATAAAGTACGACTGCATCACCGGGACGTTGACCGGTGATCGCCGTGATCCTCATTACTCATGGCCAGTTCGGCCAAGAGCTTTTACGCACTGCGCAAGATATTAGCGGACGCCAGGAAGCGGTCGCCTCGATCTCCGTGACGCCTGAGATGGGACTTGATCATGTGTCGCAAGCGTTATCAGAAGCGCTCCAACGCTTTGAAAATCCGGCTGGGGCGCTCATTATGGTGGACATGTTAGGCGGCACGCCTTGCAATACGGCACTCCTCAAAACAAAAGACCTTACCGCCGAAGTGCTCACCGGCGTCAATCTCTACATGGTCCTTTCTAGTTTTACCAATCGTGAAAAAATGGATTTAAAAGCGCTCGCGGCCAAAGTCGTCGAGGACGGTAAGCGAGCCATCGTCTCTGCCAAAGATCTTTTTATGAAGAAGCTTTCCTGATGACGATTGAACTTTTACGCATCGATGATCGCCTTGTCCATGGTCAGGTGGTAGAAGGATGGCTCAAGGCCTTGCGCATCAACCACATCCTGGTCGCTTCGGATTCGGTCCAAGCCGATGAAACCCAAAAAGCGCTCTACCTCTTAGCGGTGCCTCACGGGGTCCAATTCACCAGTCTCACTCTTGCTGAGGCAGCTGAGGCCTGGAAAGCAAAGAAATGGAAGAGCGACCGCGTTTTGGTCCTGGTCTCAACGCCGGAAGATGCTCTCGCATTGCAAGAATCCGGCGCGCCCATTACTTCAGTCAATCTTGGGGGCCTTCATTACCGCGAAGGCCGTGTTCAAGTACTCAAAGGCATCAGTCTCGACGAGCGGGACGTGCGCGCTCTCAAGAAACTCGCGGCTAAAAAAATCATGCTCGAAGCCAGGCCTTTGCCGTTAGACGAGCCTGTCGACATCACTCTTTATTTGCAGCGCTGGCAGGATGAAAAACAATCATTGGGAGAGCAGCCGCGATGAACAAGGTTCATTTTATTCTTGGGGTCCACAATCACCAGCCCATCGGCAATTTCGACTTCGTCTTCGAAAAGGCCTACGTCAAATCCTACTTGCCTTTTTTGGAGGCGATGGAGCGCCATCCCCCCATTCACTGGAACATGCATGGCACGGGGATTCTTTGGGAATGGCTGGAGCATCATCATCCGGAGTACATTGATCGCGTGGCCGAGCAGGTGAAGCAAGGGCGCCTGGAAATTTTAACCGGCGGCTATTATGAACCGATTCTTCCCGCGCTACCTGACAGCGACAAAGCCGGACAAATACAAAAATTGTCGCGCTACATCCGTCAGCGTTTCAAAGTCAAACCACGCGGCATGTGGCTGGCCGAACGCGTGTGGGAGCCTCATTTGACGAAGGTGCTCGCGGACAATGATATTGAGTACACGCTCTTAGACGACACCCATTTTTTATCAACGGGCCTCTCCATGGAAGAGATGTGCGGCGCTTATCTCAGCGAGGAACAAGGAAAGACCGCGCGCGTGCTTCCGATTCGCCAGGACTTGCGCTACGCCATTCCGTTCAAGGATCCCGGTGAAACCCTAAACATTCTCCGGCAATACACGTCTTCGTCCGGGCACAAAGCTCTCGTCATGTTCGATGACGGAGAAAAATTTGGCTTATGGCCGGAAACGTATCAGCACGTCTACGACGAAGGCTGGCTGGAAAAATTTCTAACGGTGCTAGAAAGCAATAAAGATTGGATTATCACCTCGCGTATTTCCGATTACTTGACGGCGCATGTGCCGCATGGGCGCGTGTACCTGCCGACGGCTTCTTATTCGGAAATGGGTGAATGGACGCTTCCCGCTCCCGCACAGGAAGTGCTCACGGATCTCCAGAAACATATTCCACCGGAAGAGAAAGAAGCGGCGAAACGATTCGTGCGCGGCGGCTTTTGGCGTAGTTTTCTCACGAAATATGAGGAATCCAATAACGTGCACAAGAAAATGCTTCGCGTCTCTGAGAAGGTTCACAAAGTGGCGGGCGATGTTGGCGCGCCATCGGCAAAACCTAATTTAAGAGGGCAAAAACTGCTCGACGCGCTTTGGGCCGGACAATGCAATTGCGCTTATTGGCACGGCGTCTTCGGCGGTCTCTACCTGCCGCATCTGCGCCAAGCGCTATACCGTGAACTGCTTTCGGCGGAGCTTCAGGCCGATAGAGTTCTGCAAGGCGATCGTATTCAAATCACACATGAAGATTTCGACAAAGACGGGAGACCTGAAATATTAATCGAAGCGCAGGATCAGAATTTGTACTTATCGCCGCACAATGGCGGATCGCTGTTCGAATGGGATCTGCGCAAAGAAGGTATCAATCTGCAGAACGTGCTGACGCGGCGGCAGGAAGGCTATCATAAACAGCTCCTAGATTTTGTCGCTCATCAAGATGCTGCGGATTCTTCAAAAGTAAAAACGATTCATGACATGGTGCGCGTGAAAGAACCAGGGCTCGAAAAACGATTATTCGTGGATTGGTACCGCCGCACCAGTCTGCTGGATCATTTCATACACCCCAACACCAAGCTCGATGATTTCTACCGCTGCCAATACGGCGAGCAAGGCGACTTCATTAAGACGGGGTATCAAGCCGATGTGATGGAAGACAAATATCCGCAAGTGCGGCTGACACGTATGGGCGCGGTGTGGACGGGCGACCAGAAGAATATGATTTCCGTCGAGAAAACAATTTCACTCACGGAACCGCGTGGGTGGCAGGTGGTGTACCGCATCCAAAACGTTCATGGAGAAGCTTGTCAGATGTGGTTCGGCTGTGAGATGAACCTGGCGTTTTCAAGCCAGGACAAGCAGGACCCTCAAGAACATCTCCAGCAGACCCAATGGGTCCGACGCGATCATGGTTATGGCCTGGTCCTCAAGGCACAGTTTGATTTGCCGATGGACCTCTGGGAGTTCCCGCTCGAAACGGTATCTTTATCGGAAGAAGGATTTGAGCGCACTTATCAAGGAACTGTGCTTCTCGCGCATTCCAAAATTTCGTTGCAGCCGGGACAAGTGTGGGTGCGCTCCTGGCGCGTCGGAGTCCAACCCGAATGACATGGCATAAATTAGCGATCGCAGCAGTTTGGGCCGGAGTGATCTCGCTTGATTTTACGGCTTGTGGACCGTTTATGGTCTCGCAGCCTCTCGTCTGCGGCCCGCTGTTCGGCTGGCTCATGGGGCAGGTCGTGGTCGGCGTCATCATCGGCGGCATCGTGCAGCTTTTATGGATGGATCTAAGTCCGATTGGCGTCGGTATTCCCTATGACGCGACAGCGGTGACTCTGCTCGCGGTATATTGGGCCTCTCTGCCTGGTCACGGAGCATTGTCTCAAGTAGTCCTCTCGCTGATTATCGCCGTGCCTCTCGGATTTTTATTCCGCTGGCTGGATCAGCTCGCGCGCCGAATCAACACACTGATCATGCATCGCGTCGAAAAAGTCTCCGATGCAAATCTTCCTTGGGCGTTGTGGGGGGGAATTATCAGCGGCATTCTTTGGTCGTGGATTCGCTATACCGTGGCCTATGGAATCGTCTTCGGCTTGGGCCAATATGCTTGGAATCGTTTTGGATATTTCCCACGTCTCACACGCGTCGACCAGGGATTGACGATGGCCATCATTCTTCTCCCCGTAGCGGGCATGGGCGTGACACTCGAGCTCTTTTTGTCGGATGAACCGGAACGGCGTTGGATGCCATGGCGCCATACGAAATCGTCTCGGAAGGATGATCCCACCCCGTGATGATCTTGTCGCTCATCGAAACGTTCTTTCGCTCTTTTTTTCTTCAGGCGTTATGGAATTTTGAACGCATGCAGAACATCGGTTTTGCTTTCAGCATTGAGCCGCTGTTAAAACGCGCGCATCGCACGAAAGAGTCCTTCGCCACTGCGCTGCGGCGACATTGCACGTATTTCAACGTGCATCCTTATTTCGCTCCGATCGTGATGGGCGTGCTCTTTAATAAGGAAAAGAGTTTAGCAGAGTCTGATCGCACGGAAGATCCCACGCTGACCGTGCTAAAAAATACGATGGGGGGCGCGTTCGGCGCGGTGGGTGATCATGTGATTTGGGGAACATGGAGGCCATTTTGCGCCGTGATGGCGCTTAGCGTTGGTCTGCTCGTTGGGTATCCGGCTTCGAGCAGTACCGAGCCCGCTTCGATTTTTAATGCGGCGGGAGCATTACTGTGTGCGAAGTGGTGGATTGTCGGGTTCTTGTCGATGTTTAACTCAATTCATATCTGGCTTCGCTGGCGCGGGCTTCAAAAGGCGGTGTCGGATGGACCTCTAGTCGTGCGCTGGGTGGAATCCCTTCATTTGCAAAAGTGGGCGGAACAGATCCGACGAGTGGGGTTGCTCTTTCTATTTAGTATGGTCTTGGTTTACTTCTCTCGTTGGGCGAAGTCTGAGATGCTCATTTGGATGGTGGCCGTGTTGCTGGGGAGTGCCATTTTGAAACGCTGGCGGATGTCGACATTTTTTATTTTCTACCTCGTCTGCGGGTTGTCGGTGGGGATGACATTTCTGGAGATCCATTGGCCATGACTGAGAAGAATTTCATCGTCAAGAATAAGCTGGGCGTTCACGCGCGTCCCGCGGCGATGTTTGTGCAGACGACGAACAAATTTAAGGCAAGCGTCAAAGTGCGCAAAGGCGACCAGGAGGTTGACGGGAAATCCATCATGGGGATCATGATGCTGGCGGCAGAGGAGGGCTCGACCCTTCTCATTCGCGCGGACGGTCCCGATGAGAAGGATGTTCTGACGTCGTTGGATAAATTATTTACGGAGCGTTTTGGTGAAAAAGATTAAAAGGCATCATGAGTAGACCTCCCATCGTTCTGCGCGGCATTCCCGCGTCTCCGGGCATCGGCATCGGGAAAGCGTTTGTTCTTAAAGAAGAAGCGCTTTCTTACGTGTTCCGCGCGTTGTCCAAAGACGAAGTCAAAAAGGAAATTCAGCGCTTCCGCCAGTCGGTGGTCAAGACTCGCATGGAAATTATTCAGACCCGCGATAAGGTGCTGAAAGTCCTGGGCAAGTCCCATGCCTCCCTGATTGACGCTCATTTGCTCATTTTGGAAGACGCGCTCTTTACCAAGGATATCGAGAAGAAAATCGCGCAGGAGCTCATGAACGTGGAAGCCGCGCTCGTGGCGGTTCTTGAGGATATTGGCCGTACCTTTGACAAGCTGGGCGATGAATATTTCCGTCAGCGTAAAGACGACATCATGGATGTGGGTAAGCGCGTGATGCGCAATCTGCTCGGTCGCCAAAGCGGTCAACTGAATCAATTGGCTGAACGCGCTATCGTCATTTCGCGAGATTTGGGGCCGTCTGACACGCTCTCTCTACGCGACGATTTAGTGGAAGGGTTTGCGACGGATATCGGCGGAAGAACCTCACATACAGCTATTTTGGCGCAGGGTCTTGAAATCCCTGCCGTGGTAGGTTTGAAGGAAGTCACAAGCCACGTTCAACCCGGAGATTTGATTATCGTCGACGGGAATGAAGGTATGGTCATTATCAATCCCGCCATGTCCACGTTGGAGAATTACCGGAAAGTGCGGGAAATCCAGCTGGCGGAGATGCGCGATCTCGAGAAATTTAAAGATTTGGCCGCGCAAACCTTAGACGGGAAACAAGTCGTTTTGGCCGCCAATATTGAATCACAAGAAGAAATCCGCACGGCCCTCAGCCATGGCGCCGATGGCATTGGCCTGTACCGCACTGAGTTTCTGTATCTGAACCGGAAGGATTTGCCTAGCGAAGAGGAGCAATACCAGAATTATGTCGCGGTCGCAAGGCAGATGCTGCCTTATTCTGTCATCCTGCGTACGATGGATTTAGGGGGAGACAAACTTATTCCGCTCGGCGTGGCCGGGCTTACGGTGGAGCAGAATCCGTTTTTAGGACTGCGCGGCATTCGCCTTTGTCTGCGTTATCCGGATATTTTTAAAACCCAACTCCGCGCGATCCTTCGCGCCTCGGTGGAGGGAAAACTCCGCATTATGTATCCGATGATCACGAGCCTGGATGAAGTGCGTCAAGCCAATAAGATTTTGAATATTGTGAAAGGGGAACTTCAAGAAAAAGGGATCGCTTTTGACAATAAAATCGAGGTCGGCGTCATGATCGAAACGCCCTCGGCCGCCGTCATATCTGATTGGTTGGCGAAAGAAGTGGATTTCCTATCCCTCGGTACGAATGACCTGATTCAATATACGCTGGCGGTGGACAGGGTGAACGAAAACGTCGCGCATCTCTACAACCCGCTGCACATGGGTGTTCTGCGGCTCATTCGTATGGTGATCGATGCCGGCCACAAATACAACAAGTGGGTGGGCATGTGCGGCGAAATGGCCGGAAACCCGGCGTTCACGCGCATCCTGCTCGGTATGGGTCTCGACGAATTTTCTGTCCCCGCGGCCGCGGTCCCGCGCATCAAACGCCTAATCCGTGAAATGTCCCTCGAAGACGCCAAAAAAGTGGTCGAACGCATCTTCAACCAAGAAACCGACACCGGCGACGCGAGCCTCTTCTCGCGGATCTCTTAAACCCAAACATTCATGGACATCCGAAACTTCTGCATCATTGCGCATATTGATCACGGGAAATCGACGCTGGCCGACCGGCTGCTCGAGTTTACCGGGACCATTCCCAAGCGCGAAATGAAAGAGCAGATCATGGACGGCATGGAGCTCGAGCGTGAGCGTGGTATTACGATTAAAGCTAAGGCGATCCGCATGCTCTACACGCCGCCCGGATCCCAGACGAAATATATTTTGAACCTCATCGATACGCCCGGGCACGTCGATTTCACTTATGAAGTGTCGCGCGCTCTGGCGGCTTGCGAAGGGGCTCTATTACTAGTGGACGCATCACAAGGCGTAGAAGCTCAGACGCTCGCCAATGCGACATTGGCGAAAGAGGCTGGGCTCGAAGTAATTCCGGTCATCAATAAAATTGATTTACCGTCAGCGGATCCGGAAAATTGTCAGCGACAAATCGGCGAAGTGCTGGGAATCCAAAAGCAGGCGGTGCTGGCCAGCGCAAAAGCAGGAAAAGGCATCGTCGAAATTCTCCAAGCCGTCATCGACCAGGTTCCCGCGCCCAACACCGACACATCGCTTCCGCTTAAAGCGATTGTCTTTGACTCCGTTTTTGACAATTTCCGCGGAGTCGTCGTCTATGTGCGAATTTTGGAAGGAGAAGTAAAAACAGGAATGAAGCTAAGTTTCATGCAGACCGGCCGCGAGGTCGTGGCCGAAGAGGTTGGCACGCTTCAGCTCAAATACATTAAGACGGATAAACTCCAGGCAGGCGAAGTGGGCTATATGATCCTCGGGTTGAAAGAACTCAAGGATGTAAAAATGGGGGACACCCTCACGGCGCTCGACCGTCCGACCGCTGCTCCTCACCCCGGTTATAAAGAACTCAAACCTTTCGTCTTTGCCGGAATTTATCCCGTCAATCCGAGCGACTACGATAATTTAAAGAAGGCACTTGAGAAACTCCATTTAACGGACTCCGCGTTTTCATTTTCGCCGGAAACCTCGACGGCTCTCGGGTTCGGATTCCGTGCGGGCTTCCTCGGCCTGCTGCATTTGGATATCGTCAAAACGCGCATCGAACGTGAGTTTGAAATTCCGCTGATCGCCACCGCGCCAAACGTGGAATATGAAGTCATCTCCCAGCAAGGGGAAAAAATCCGCGTCGACAATCCGGCGCAGTTTCCTGATCCCGCCATCATCAAGGAAATTCTGGAACCTTACGTGACGGCCACTATCATCGTTCCCGGCGATTATGTTGGTCCGATCATGCAGCTCTGCCAGGATCGGCGCGGGGTGTTTCACGACATGAAATATTTATCGACGACCCGGGTGGCTCTCCATTACGATCTTCCGCTGGCTGAGATCGTCAGCGATTTCTACAATGAACTGAAGTCCTTGTCGAAGGGATATGCCTCCTTTGATTATGATCACTCCGGTTACTCCGCGGCGGATCTGGTCAAAACGGAAATCATGGTGCATGCCGAAGTCGTGGACGCTTTTTCTTTCATTGTTCATCGCGATAAAGCTTATGGACAAGCGCGGCTGCTCGTGGAAGCTCTGAAAGAGCTGATTCCGCGCCAGATGTTCGAAATTCCGTTGCAAGCGAAGATCGGGAGTCGTATCATCGCTAGGGAGACGATCCCGGCGCTGCGCAAAGACGTCCTGGCGAAGTGCTACGGCGGCGATATTTCGCGGAAACGTAAGCTGCTCGAAAGACAAAAAGAAGGCAAGAAAAAGATGAAGCAGATCGGGCAAGTCGAAATCCCACAGGAAGCGTTCATGGCCATTTTGAAACGGGATAAATAAAGGAGACTGCATTGGAAGCGACATTATTTTGGATCGGATGTGGATTAGGCGCGTACGGAGTAGTCCTGCGCCAAATTTTTAAACGTGACTCCTGGCTCGAAAAGAAAGCCGTTCCAGTCATTCTGCATTTATTATTCATGGGGGCCGTAGGAGCCTTGATCGGTTTTGTCTTTAGCGCCTCGACAGATTTGCATGGCCCGTCTCCGCGCTGGCCCATCGCCGGCGGCGTCCTCGCGTTGGTCTGGGGGATCATCCAGCTGGTGTCTAATAAATCCAAGCCGGATGGCCAGACGAGTTTGCTCGCCGGAGATTTGGAATGGGTGGAAACTTCCTTTTCCGCGATCCTCTTGGCTTCAGTCATCATGTATGCGATCCTTCAAGCGTTCAAAATTCCGTCCGGCTCGATGGAAGATACGCTGTTAATCGGCGACCATTTGTTCGTCAATAAATTCATCTATGGCATCCGAATTCCGTTCACGGACAAACGCGTCTTCACGCTACGGGATGTCAAGCGCGGGGAAGTCGTCGTTTTTGAAGCTCCGATGGACGCCATCGTCTCAAGAGACGAGCGCGAGCACGGTGTCAAGAAAGATTTCATCAAGCGGGCGGTTGGGCTTGCCGGCGATACGATCGAAGTCAAAAATAAGCATCTTTACGTGAACGGCGTGGAGCAGACCGATTCGCATCCTGTTTATAAAGATCCGTTCACCTATCCCGCCGCGCCATTGGGAATCACGATGAGCGACTATCAGGCCTATTGGCAATCGGGCCGCTTCGCGGAACTCCGCCGAGAACAGATTGGCGATAACTTTGGCCCGATAAAAGTGCCGCCAAACAGCTATTTTGTGATGGGGGATAATCGCGACGGATCATTCGACTCGCGGTTCTGGGGGCCGATGCCTAACCGTCTATTAAAAGGAAAGGCCTGGATCGTGTATTGGCCGCTGAATCGCATCAAGGTGATCCGATGACATATAGATTCTGGCTGATCGTTTGTGTTGGATGCGTCATCCTGGAAATCTTGCCGCCTCCGACACATTTCTTCTTCGTGTGCATGGCATTCGGGGCTTTGGGCGCATCGATCGCCGCTCTATTCTCAGGGATCACTTGGCTGCCTTGGGTCGTCTTTGCGGTTGTGTCTGTGGCTCTCACGCCGCTGATGATCCCGCTCGCGAAATTTCTTTTCACGCCGAAGCCGCATGCGTCAAATGTGGATGCGCTGCTCGGCCAAAAGGCGCTCGTGACCGAACCGATCGGGCCGCGAGCTCCGGGCGTCGTTAAAGTGCACGGTGAAAGCTGGCGCGCGGTGTCTGAAAAAGAAGAATTAAAAAAGGACGAGTGGGCGGAGATCGTTAAAATCGAAGGGGCATCGGTTATCGTGAGGAGAACATCATGAACTTTTCATTTGGATTTACGGGAATTCTGGGCATCGCGGCGATCATCTATGTGGCCCGGGCGGTCCGCATCGTCCGCCAGTTTGAGAAAGGGCTCGTTGAAACCTTCGGCCAATTCAGCCGCAAGGCCGACGCCGGGCTTGTGCTGCTCTTTCCACCGTTTCAGAGCATCCGCATGGTCGACATGCGCGAGCAGGTCATGGACGTTCCGCCTCAAGACGTCATCACGAAAGATAACGCGTCTGTCACCGTCGACGCCGTCATCTACTTCCAAGTCACCGATCCCGCAAAGGTCGTCTACAACGTCGCTAACTTCGCTTTGGCGGCGATCAAGCTCGCCCAGACAAACCTCCGTAACATTATTGGTGAGCTCGAGCTCGATCAGACGTTGACGAGCCGCGAACGCATTAATACGACATTGCGTCAGGTGCTGGATGAAGCCACCGACAAATGGGGCGTCAAAGTGGTGCGCGTCGAAATCCAAAAGATCGAGCCGCCGCAGGACATCACCAATTCGATGTCGAAGCAAATGAAAGCCGAACGCGAAAAACGCGCGAACATTCTGGAAGCGGAAGGCTTCAAGCAGGCCGCCATTTTGAAAGCCGAAGGAAGCAAAGAAGCCGTCGTCCTTGCCGCCGATGGGGAAAAGCAATCGATGATCCTGCGCGCCGAAGGGCAAGCCGAGGCGATGAAGCGCGTGGCTGACGCCGAAAAGTACAAAACCGAAGTCGTCTACCAAGCCATCCACAACGGCAACCCGACGAAAGATCTCATCGCCATCAAGTATCTCGAGACCCTTCAAAAAATGTCCGAAGGCCCGGCGACAAAGATCCTTTTGCCCCTCGAAATCTCGGGCCTCGCCGGAGCCGTTACTGCCGCGGCGGAGTTGATGAAAGATTCAAGAACGGATGACAAAAAGTAAATTCCCAATGTTTCATGTCTGAAACCTTTATCCTTGGCATTTGCGTTGGAATGCCAGTTTTATTTTTTTCCATTTTTGCATCATTTCCGTTTTTCTTAGGAAGGAAAGTAAAAGATCATTTCAATGCCGAACAAAAAATCACTGGGTCACTTCTTATCTCTAGAAAGAATGTGCAGATTGAATTTTCTGTTCCGAGTTACGGAAGATTGGGTTTATCTCCATGTAGATTAAAAATGACGGTCGAAACCCCATTATCCATCCAAATATTTCCGGCGGGTGGTTACCATTTGTCCCGACCCTATATGAGTTTTCAAGATGTACTTTCCATTGGTGATTTAACCCTTCAAGTGCAAGCCAATGATGAGGGTTTTATCCATTGGATTAAATCAGGTCAGGTGAATGATCTTTTATTCCTCGCATTCTCGTCCGCGGGCCCCGTCTCGACCAATTTTAGGCCGGTTTTTCGAATTGATAAAGTCGGCTTGGTTGTAGGGAAGTTTTGTTTTCCAAAGGGCGAAGCTGCTTACTTGGATGGTTTGCCTGCTGAATTCCGCAACTATCCACATCTTATCGAGAAGTATATCGATACATTTCTTGAGTTGACGGATAAGACGCTTTCATGGCAATCCACAGATCAGACTATTCAGAATACGCCCAATAAAGCCGCTGGCGTTGCGATGGCAAATTCAGGGAGCGAAACTCAAAAGAAAATGACAACTGAAAATCAATTAACGAATATTTTAAATATTCTCATCGGAATCTCGATTTCGCTAATGGGATTGAGAGCGATTCGTACACATTCTTGGTCATCCAATGCGCGTTATTCCTCTATTCACGATATCGCCACTGTGCGCGGTCCCCTCGCAAATATTTGCGGAATCATTTTAGTCGTTTCCGGAATTGTAATCTTCCTGGCTGCTCTGAAAAGTTATCTATTTTCTCGCCAGAGATAATGCTTGATCCGAATCTAGTGATAAAAACTTCAATAAACAGCACTTTCGTGACTGCTCAGCGAGGTTTGTACATACACATTCCTTTCTGTCATGCCCGCTGCGGGTATTGTGATTTTGTCACCTTTACGGGCAAGGAAAATCGTATCGAGCAGTATGTCGAAGATCTTTGTAAGGAAATAACTTTCTACGAAAAAACGTCCGTTCCAACCATTTTCTTCGGCGGTGGAACGCCTTCCTTGCTCGAGCCTCGCCACGTTTCCAAAATAGTAAACGCCGCCCGCGGTCATTTTACTTTTGAACCCGATGTCGAAATTACAATGGAAGCCAATCCCGAGAGCATTACGCTGGAGAAAGCGAAAGGCTGGCGCGAGGCAGGCGTTAATCGTCTCAGTATCGGTCTGCAAGTGTTTGATAACGTGCTTCTGAAGAAAATTGACCGTTTACATACGGTGGAAGAATTCTTAGCGGCCTACGCCGCCGTTCGCGAAGCGGGTTTCGACAACGTGAATATCGATTTGATCTACGGCTTTGAGGGCCAAACGCAAGAGGCCTGGCAGCACACATTAAAGTCGACCGTCGCGTTAAACCCCGAACACCTCTCGCTCTACGCACTCAAAATCGAAGAGCACACCCCTTTTGCGGCACAAGGAATGCATGTCAACGACGATGTCGAAGCGGGAATGTACGAATGGTCGAGGACGTATTTAATGGAACAAGGCTATGAGCATTACGAGATCTCTAATTTTTCTCGCCCTGGAAAAGCCTGCAAACATAATTTGATTTATTGGCGGCAGGAAGATTATCTGGGCGTGGGTGTCGGCGCCGTCGGTTGCGTGCAAGGTCTTCGTTGGGATAATCACAAAAATCTGCAGGACTATCACAAAGATATCGAAGCGAGTCGCTTGCCGATAATCCAAGTAGAAACCCTCGATTCTCAAACCCAGCGCTTCGAACGCCTCATGCTCGGCTTGCGTCTGCGCGAAGGGTTGAGGTGGGGAGAAGAACCCAATCCAGAATGGATGGCTCATCGCTCGTCCCTCGTCTCTCGTCACTTGCTCGAAGAAGTCCGCCCGGGCTATTGGCGCATCCCAGAACATGCCGTCGCCCTAACCAACCAAATCCTTTTGCCCTTCCTAGGCTGACCCACGTCATCGGTGTCAGACGTCCAAGTTTCAGAGATTGCATCATCTTTAAATCTTGAACGCCTGACACCACCGCCTTGCTAAAATACGTCACAGCGCAACCATGAATCTTACGGAATTCGCCAATCGTTATTTCGCTGTATTCTTTCCCGTCTTCTTTGTCATTATGTGGATCGCAACGACTACACTCATGGGATTTGTATCCGGCTGGTTTCGTCTTATGAAGGCTTATCCGGATCGCCAGGAGCCCTCGCTGCTTCAACTCAACTTCCGATCCGGTTGGATGGGGTGGATCAGTTTAAACGGCATTCTGATGCTGAGCGCTTGTCCCTCGGGTCTGCGGGTCGGCATGCTGCGAATCTTTGGTTTGTTTACGCGTGACTTTTTCGTGCCATGGAACGAGATAAAAGTCTCACGAACTAAAGTATTTTTCAGATCGATGGCCGAATTGCAGTTTGGAGATCCCGCGGTAGGAAAGCTCACGGTTTCGGCAAGCATCGCTGACCAGTTAGCTTCAACCGTGTCAGAACGCTGGCCAGAAAACAGAAAGGCGGTAGGATAAGTCGCCGATGTCAGGCGTCCAAGTTTTAGAGTTTGCGTCATCTTTGAATCTTGAACGCCTGACGCCGACGTCTCGGAAAAGTATGTTACGCTGAAGGGGTATCGGTGTCTAAATGTATGGGGGTGCTTCCATGAAAACTGAAACGCTGAACTATCGTTTTGACGCTTACCATGTGCTGCCAGACAGCCCTCAGATGCAGAAAGATTTTTTGTACGTCATTGCCTCTCTCAAAGCCAAATCCAGCGAACCGACTGCCGCCGATGTCGTCAGAGTCGCCAAACTAAACGCCATCCTTCCCGTCGAAGTGGAAGGGTTTCAGGAATACCCAGGACGCGGATTGGGGGGCCTGGTGACGCTTCCCAATGAACATCGCCCCCGCGCAGTCTTAATGGGATCGCGAGAATTTTTGGCGGAATGCGGCCTCGATATTCCAGCCATTTTAGAAGTGACTTGCCGCAAATGGGAAAATGAAAAAAACACCATTATCGTGCTCGCCGGCTGGGACAGTTTGGTCCGCGGAGTTCTTAAGTTCGTTTCAGATCCTGAATTAGCACATTAAATCCACTCTAAATTAAGAGCTGTATTGTTCACTCTTGACACTTTTAGGGGTGAGCTGATATAGTATTAGCACTCAAGCAGATGGAGTGCTAGTCATGAGAACCCTTGATCCTAAAACATCGGAAGATCGCAAGCGCCGGCTTTTGCAGGCGGTGATCTTTCATTATATGCAGACCGGAAAACCGGTCGGCTCTCAGGTCATTGTCGACAAATACAATTTCGGCATGTCATCGGCCACCGTGCGCAATATGCTCATGGATCTTGAGAAAGAAGGATTTCTCATTCAGCCGCACACAAGCGCGGGACGCGTACCGTCGGACAAGGGCTATAGGCTCTATGTGGATTCGTTGCTCGAAGTGCAAAGCCTAGCCGCCACCGAAGAAGAACGAATCCGTAAGGAATACGCCGCGCGCGCCAAAGAGCTCGAAGATGTCATGATCTCAACCTCGCGCATGTTGTCCTCGATGTCGAATTACACCGGCATCGTACTTTCGCCCAGGCTTGATAAAAGTTTGCTGCAGCGGCTTCAGCTCATCCCGCTGTCGAACACACAAATTTTGGTCGTCGTCGTGTCTCAAGCGGGGCTCATTCGCCATAAAGCGATCCAGCTCAGCCAGCCCATGTCGCCCGAGCGGTTGAATATGATTTCTGAAATGTTGAACGAGCGTTTGAAAGGATTGCCATTGTCTGAAGTGCGCACGCAGATCCTTCATCACATTGAAGCAGTCGAGCAGGAACAGTCCGAAGTTTTTTCCATCGCGCGGGAGTTGGCTCGAGACGCCTTTGATCTTCGCTCGGTGGATGGGGAAGTGTATATCGACGGTCGCGAGAATATTTTTTCGTTTCCGGACTCGGGAGATTTCAGCGAGCTGTCCGGGCTTTTAAAAGCCATCGAGCAGAAGAATCTTTTGTCTTCCGTTCTTGAGAAGACGATGAAGAAAGAAGGATTGTCCGTCAAAATTGGCGCGGAAAATTCGCGTCCGGAACTTCGCAGCGTGTCTTTGGTTTCAAATACTTACAAGTTAGGCGACCACACGATCGGCGTGCTCGGCATTTTGGGCCCGCGGCGCATGGAATATGGCCGCATGATCGCGCTGGTCGAAGGCGTTACGAAGGTTGTGAACCAAATGCTCGAGAAAATGGTGTCCAATGAGTGATGAGTTGGAAGAGAAATTGTCGGAGCTGGCGATTCTGCAGCAGTCCGTCGAAGAGCAAAAAGCGAAAGCCGCTGATTATTACGATCAGCTTCTGAGGCTGAAAGCGGAATTCGACAATTACCGCAAACGCGTCGAGAAGGAAAAGATCGAGTCGCGGGCGTGGGGTAAGCAGGATGTGCTCGTGCCGCTCTTGTCGCTCGTGGATATTTTTGAACAGGCTTTGGCGCAGGCGCAGCATGCCAAAGATATCAAGCAAGTATTAGTGGGACTCGAATTCCTGCATAAGAATTTTTCTAGTTTTCTCAAATCCGAGGGGCTTACGCCTCTTGAGGTGGTGGGAAAAACGTTTGATCCCCACATG
>Ga0206939_10141_pt1 | contig 21241 bp, 20 predicted proteins | sample Alteio_BWOrgHeat_10_FD_152921 | JGI IMG/M metagenome (GOLD analysis project Ga0206939, IMG submission 152921) | Enriched cells from forest soil in Barre Woods Harvard Forest LTER site, Petersham, Massachusetts, United States -... | ecosystem: Environmental > Terrestrial > Soil > Temperate forest >... | reverse complement strand
AAGAGGGCGAGGACGCCTTCGTTGCCGTAGCGCGCGAATGCGTGGAGATCGAAGCCGGCGCCGTCTACGGGAGTCTGATCGATCTTGAAGTCACCGGTGTGGATGATGACGCCGAGAGGCGTGCGGATGGCGAGCGCGACACAGTCGATGGTGCTGTGCGTGACGGGAATAAATTCGATTTCGAACGGGTCAATTTCGACGAGGCGGCCGGGGATGACTTCGCGGAGCGTGGTGGAATCGAGGAGGCCGGCCTCTTCGAGACGCTTTTTGACGAGCGCGAGGGTGAAGCGCGTGCCGTATACGGGCACGTTGAGGTCACGAAGGATGTAGGGCAGCGCGCCGATGTGATCTTCGTGGCCGTGCGTGAGGACGATCGCTTTGACCAGCTGGCGATTTTGTTTGAGATAGGTGATGTCGGGGATGACGAGGTCGACGCCGAGGAGCTCGGATTCTGGGAACATCATTCCGGCGTCGATGACGATGATGGCGTCGCCGATGCGAAGCGCCATCATGTTCATGCCGAATTCGCCGAGACCACCGAGGGGTATTGCTGTAACGGACTGCTTGGAGTTACTCAAGATGCGTGCGTGCTCCGATCTATCGAAGAAGAATCGTATCATAGGGCGGCGTGCGAAGCTTTCGCGCGCGGTGATGCGAATGCTTCGCGGTGTGTGCTGACGGGCTTCACAATTTTCCAGAGCGATGGGCGGAGGACAGCGAATGCGTGATGTGACCGGGTCGGGAGCGAACGACGGGAGCGAGATCGGCGAGAAGAGCGAGACCGCAACTGCGCAGGCGGGGGCGGAAAAGCAAATCGAAACGGATTTGACGCGGCGTCGATTTTTGGGCGCGGCGATGCTCGCAGCTGCTTCCGCGGGAGTGGCCGCGGCGCAGGAAGCAACCAAGCCGCAGCGTTCGCCCGATCACCACTTGCCCAACGAACAGAATCACGGTCCGCAGAACGCGCCGCTCGAAGCCGAAAATCCGAGCGCGGTGTGGGCGGCGGAAACGGATGCTGGAACGGTCCCTCCATTCAAATATCCGTTTGCGATGGCGCGGAAGCGGATCGAGAGCGGCGGGTGGACGCGGCAAGTTACGGCGCGCGAATTGCCGGCGTCGAAGTCGATCGCCGGCGTGGAGATGCGGCTGACGGCGGGCGGAGTGCGCGAGCTGCACTGGCACGTCTCTTCGGAGTGGGCGATCATGCTCTACGGAAATGCGCGGATTACCGCGGTGGATGTATCGGGGAAGAGTTTTGTGTCGGATGTCGGCGTTGGCGATTTGTGGCTGTTTCCTCCAGGAGTGCCGCATTCGATTCAAGGATTGGGGCCGGACGGCTGCCAATTCTTGTTGGTGTTCGATGACGGCAATTTCAATGAATTCGAGACGTTTTTGTTGACGGATTGGCTGGCGCACACGCCGAAAGAAGTGCTGGCGAAGAATTTCGGCGTGAGTGAATCGACCTTCGACAAGGTGCCGAAGAAAGAGCTGTTCATTTTTCAGACGGGATTGCCGGAAGAGTTGAAGAAGGAAGAGGCGTACGTGGCCGAAGGCACCGGGGCCGTGCCAATGCGCATGGATTTTCGAACCAGCGAGATGAAGCCGACCAAGGTGACTGCGGGCGGCGAAGTGAAAATCATCGACTCGAAGAATTTTCCGATCACGACGATTTCTGCTGCGATCGTGAAACTGAAGCCGGGCGGGCTACGCGAGATGCATTGGCATCCGAACGCGGATGAATGGCAGTACTACATCAGCGGGAAGGGAAGGATGACGGTGTTTGCGGCGGGCGGCCGCGCGCGGACGATGGATGTGGAGGCAGGAGACGTGGGCTATGTACAGCAGTCGAATCCACACTACATCGAAAATACCGGCGATACCGAGCTGACGTTTTTGGAGATGTTCAAGACGCCGCACTATGCGGACATTTCGCTGGCGGAGTGGTTGGCGCACACGCCGTCGTTGCTGGTGGATCAGCATCTTGGAGTCGGGCAGGAGATGTTGAAGAACATTGCGAAGGAAGAGGTGGTAGTTCGCCCGTCGTAGGTTGCGCAGACAAATTCGCGAATACGGTTTAGACCTTGCGGACTTGGGGCGCAGCGTGCTGCGCCCCTACATCTTTGTGGTTGAAGTGGGCGTCAGCGGTTGCCTGCGAATAGGTGAACGATGGAGACGATGATGATGGCGCCTACGGTTGCTGCCGCCAGGCTGACGAGGAAGCCGCCGCCGAAAATGCCGAGCTTCATGAAAAGCCAGCCACCGAGGACGCTGCCGACCAGGCCGAGGATGATGTCGGTGATGCAGCCGTAGCCCGCGCCGCGCGCGATTTTTCCGGCGAGCCAGCCGGCGATGAGACCGATCACGATCCAGCCGAGCAGGCCGCGCTCGTACTGCACCACGACCACGCGTTCTTCAAAAAGATATAGGGCTAGGGCGGTGAGCATTCGGCCTCCTCGGGCGACTGCGGTTGAAGATTTTTAGATGCGGCATTGTAGCTTCCAGAGCGCGGAATGCCAACTGGGGAGCCAATCGGTCGCGAACGATAGGAGCATGGCGGCCGTGCTGTGGGGCGGCTAAGGCTGCTGCTGGGTCATGCAGTGTAGCGTGCCAAGTCCGAGCACCAAATCGCGGCAGGCGATGCCGACGATTTCGCGGCCGGGGAAAAGTTCGGCGAGTTTGTTGAGAGCAACGCGGTCGTTCGGGTCGTTGAAGGTCGGTACGATGACGAGATTGTTCGCGATGTAGAAGTTCGCGTAGCTCGCCGGCAGGCGGAAATCGTCGAATTCGATCGGTGCAGGCATCGGAAGCGTTTCGATGCGGAATGGGCGTCCGTCGGGATCTTTCATCGAACGTAGAAGCTCGAGATTTTCCTGCAAAGCGGCATAGTTGACGTCGGATTTGTTTTTCTCTTCGATGACGACGATGGTGTTGGGATTCACGAAGCGCGCTAAGTCATCGACGTGGCCATGCGTGTCGTCGCCGGCGATGCCGTTGCGCAGCCAGAGCACCTGTGTCGCGCCGAGGAAGTTTCGGAAGACTTCGTGATAGTCCTCGCGAGTGAAGCCGGGGTTGCGCTCCTGCGTTTTGCTCAGCAGGCATTCTTCGGTTGTCAGCAGGCAGCCGCGGCCGTTGACGTCGATGCTGCCGCCTTCGAGCACGACTCGCCGCCCTTTGTGTGTCGGTTGCCATGTGCGATGTTTCAGCGATTTGTTAACGAGCGTCGCCGCGACCGCGTCGCGTTTGTGGTTGCTGTATTTCGCCCATCCGTTGAATCGCCAGTGCGTGCAGGCGAGCGCGCCGCTCGCATCTTTTATCGAGATCGGGCCGGAGTCGCGCATCCAGCCGCGGTCGGTCGGCACGCGGAAGAAATCTACGTTCGATAGATTGGCGCCGGATTTCGCGAGAATATCGCGAACCTTTTTCTCTTCGTTCGCGTTTTCGACGAGGAGGTAAACGCGTTCAACGCGCGCGAGATTGCGGACGATTTCTGCGTAGGCCCATGGAATCGCCGGAAACTTTCCCGGCCAATCGGAAACTTCGTGCGGCCAGCCGAGCCATGTCGCGTGATGATGCTCCCATTCGGCGGGCATTGCGTAGCCCAACTCGAATGGTGTCTGCGATTCGGGGGATGCTTCTTTGTTTCTACGAGCGCTGGTTGCGCGTGGGGAGGACTTTTTCGTCGGCATGCGAATTCGATTTAATCTCCGAGCCAACGATTCGTGATCGGGTGGTAGGCGTCGATTCGGCGGTCACGCAAGAACGGCCAGTTTCGGCGAGTGTCTTCGCTTTTCGCCGGATCGCATTCCACTACGAGAATTTCTTCTTTGTCGTTGGAAGCTTCGGCGACCAGCTGTCCAAACGGGTCGGCGACAAACGAATTGCCCCAGAACTCGAGCCCCGGATCGCCCGTCTCCGGTTTACCTTCATAACCGACGCGATTCACCACGGCGACGTAAATTCCGTTCGCGATTGCATGGGCGCGTTGGATTGTTCGCCACGCGTCAAGCTGGGCAGCGCCGAATTCCGCTTTCTCGTGCGGATGCCACCCGATGCTCGTCGGATAGAAAATCACCTGTGCGCCTCCGAGAGCCGTGAGACGCGAACCTTCGGGATACCATTGGTCCCAGCAAATCTGTACGCCGATTCTTCCGTATTTCGTGTCGAAATTCGGAAATCCGAGATCACCCGGCGTGAAATAGAATTTTTCGTAGTAGAGCGGGTCGTCAGGAATGTGCATCTTGCGGTATTTGCCGAGATAGCTGCCGTCGGCGTCGATGACCGCGCATGTGTTGTGATAAACGCCGGCGGCGCGGCGCTCAAAAAGGGAAGCGACGACAACGACTTTCTTCTCTTTCGCGACCTGCGTGAAAGCTTCGGTCGTGGGGCCGGGAATCGGTTCTGCCAGATTGAAGAGCTCGGCGTCTTCCTTGCGGCAGAAATATTCTCCGCGAAAGAGTTCGTCCATGCAGATGATCTGCGCGCCGCGCGCGGCAGCTTCACGAATCTTCTCGATCGCGCGCTGGAGATTTTCTTCCGCGTTCGTCGTCGAGCGCATCTGAATCAGGCCGACGGTAAATTTGGTCGCCATAGAAAATTAGTTTAGCATGACGCGCAACGCCGAATTGGTGCGCGAATCTGCTTTCCTTCCGCGCGCATTTGTATTATCACTTGCCGTGAAAAATCAGCGCGGCGAAATTTCAGTTTGTCACTGTTGTGTGAATGCAATGTGACACAGTGATGCGAACTCCAGGAGCGTAAATGGCAAAGCAAAAAAAGACGGTGACGGGGCGTGTGCTGCACGATCCGGTGAAAGACAAACTGCGGCCGATCTATCCGCTCGATTTGTCGAAGACGCGCACGATCGATCAGTTGGTGCGCGCGATGGGCGACACGGCGTACACCGCGCGGCAGATCGGCGACGGCGCTGACGTGCTCGAGATCATGGCGCGCGATAAGGATTGCTTTGTGGTGATGACGCTTGCTGGTGCGCTTACTGTCGGCAAGATGGGGCTAATTTTCTGCGATCTCATCGAGAGCGGCATCGTCAAAGCGATTGTTTCAACTGGCGCGCTGATGGCGCACGGTCTGGTCGAAGCGACCGGGCTCTCTCATTTTCGATACGATCCGTCGAAGATGAATGACGAAGAGCTTTTCAAGGCTGGATATAACCGCGTCTACGATTCGCTGGAGCCGGAAACGAATCTCGACCACGTCGAGGACGTCGTTGATGGCATCCTCGAACAGTGGGATCCGAACGAAGTCGTTTGCAGTTGGAAGCTGCACCGCAAAATCGGCGAGTATCTGCACAAGCAGGGTGGCGGCCGCGGGATTTTGAAATCGGCCTACGAACACAACGTTCCGGTTTTTGTGCCGGCGTTTTCGGACTCGGAGCTCGGAATTGATTTCGCTTTAAATAAAATGGCGCGTGTGCAGAGTAAGCGTCCGCTGTTGCGATTCGATCCGTTCGAAGACTTCGAGACGTTTGCCGACACGATGCTGGCGACGAAGCGTATGGGCATCTTTACAGTTGGCGGCGGCGTGCCGCGTAACTGGTCGCAGCAATTTGGCGTGTACGCAGAGTTGCTCGCGAGACGCGGGTACAAGAAGTTGTCACTGAAACGCTATAATTACGGCTTGCGCATTTGCCCGGAGCCGGTGCATTGGGGCGGATTGAGCGGCAGCACGTACACTGAAGCGGTTTCGTGGGGCAAGTTCGTTCCACCGGATGAAGGCGGAAAATTTGCCGAGGTCCTCGAAGACGCTACGGTGGCGTTGCCGCTGGTTGTCGGAGCGGTGCTGGAGCGTATCGGATATTTCAAGCGGTAATCGCAGGAGTTACCGCGAACTCACGAACAGAGCGCGTGCCCACGGAAAATTTCGTGGGCACTTTTTTCGAGGAGGTAGCGTGGCGAAGGCAGCGGCGGCGAAAACGAAATCAACGGCTCGGAAGAGCGCGGGCTTATACGATGTTCATCCAGGCGTCGCGATGGTTCAGAAGTGGATCGGCGAGTTGAAAGAAAAGACGGGACGGACAGCCGACGAGTGGATCGCGGTCGTGCAGAAGGAAGGGCCGAAGAGCGGACACAAGGCGCGCGTCGAATGGCTCAAGAGGAAGCATAAATTGGGCAACAACAGCGCCTCGTGGATCGTCGACCGGGCGGAAGGCAAAGGCGGCGAAGACGAGAGCCCGGAAGCGTATCTCGAAGCTGCGATGAAGTTTGTCGCGGAGATGTATTCAGGAAAGAAGCAAACGTTACGTCCGATGTATGACCAATTACTTGAGATGGGGAAGTCCATCGGCGACGACGTGAAGGCGTGCCCGTGTCAGACAATGGTGCCGTTGTACCGGAATCACGTTTTCGCACAAATCAAGCCGACGACAAATTCGCGAATCGACATGGGATTCGCGCTGGCAAAGCACAAAGGGAAATTGCCGAAACGGTTGATCGATACGGGCGGGTTGGCAAAGAAGGATCGCATCACACATCGCATCGAGATTACGGAAGTGGGTCAGATCGACGACGAAGTGCGGAAGTGGATCAAGACAGCCTACGAACTCGACGCGGAATAGTTCTCGATATTCGTGTCGGAAATAAGTAAAGGGCGCAAAGTTTCTGCGCCCCTTATCTTGTTCTCGCGACTTGTTTCGATCAGTCGTCTTCGCCGATAAGAATCGCGGCACCGAGCACCGTCGTCCACAGCCCGCGCTTATCGCCTACCGCGGATTGCGTCACGTTCATCGTGCGAACAATTTTATTCGAGATGCGGTAGACCTCTTTTTTCTCGTCCCACGAAAGATCCGGATCAAACTCCACGTTGAGGGTCGTGGCGAGCATTTCGGCGGCAAGTTCCTCCGCGTATTCGCCGGCAACTTCTTCCGTCTCGCCGAAAGAGTGATGCTCCGACAGGTAACCGTACATCGACTTATCGCTCGGAAGCGCGAGGCCGATGCTCGCTGCGATCAGACGATGCGCTTCCTTGGTCGAATTTTCGCTGATGACCGTGAAAGCGACTTGTCCGGGCTTGATGTGCTTCAAACCTTCGCTGCGAGAGATCAATTTGCAGTTTGGAGGGAAGATCGAAGAAACGCGGACGATGTTGCACGCAGCAATACCCGCATTTCGGAGAGCCAACTCAAAGCTCGAAAGCCTTTCCCGGTGTTTTCCGACGCCTTTGGTGAGAAAAATTTTCTTCGCGACGAACGCCATGGGTCGGTGTGGGTGCCTCCGTAAGTTGGGCTGAGAAAAAATTTTCTGCTGCTGTGGAAAAGTAACAAGAAGGATTTGTAGTGTCAACGCATTTAAGGTCGAGAAGCGAATTTGGATTGGCGCAACGCGGGGGAGAAGCGCGTTCAATTGTGAACGGGAGATGAACGAACTAATCTTTGGCGACGTGTTGCAGCAGTTTGCCGAGTGGTTTGCACAGAGCGAGCACTTTTCCGAGATCGGCGGCGGTAAAATCGGCGCCGGCGCTCCCGACGTTCGGTCCTTTGCGGCTGATTTGAATTACGCCGATCACTTTGTCACCCGAAAGAATCGGCGCGCTGATAATTTTTTGAATTGCTTCGCCGGCGTCGACGCCGCTGGTTTTCACGCCCTCAAAAACGGTCGCGTGACGCGACGCAGCGAAACTATTGTTGATCTCGGGACGACTTTCGCGAACGGTACGCGCGGCGAGGGCGGAATTACTCGTCAGCGGGATGAAGCCGACGTTCCGCAGCGCTTCCGGAAAAAGAAAATAAAGATGTCGCCACTTTTGGGAGAGGCCGAGGATGCCGACTTCCTCCGGCTTGACGTTGAGATTACGAGCGATCCGCTCGGCGACGGATGTCCACGCGATCGGTGGCGCTTCGGCGTTGGCGTTCGAGTCGCCAAGAGCGTCGGCGAGGCGTTCGAGTTCCGTTACAAGGCTCAATCCATCGTCTCGCTGTCAGTTTGTGAGTCGTGACGGGACCATGGGGAAGGCGCCCGCTGACTGCTAATGAATCGAGAATAGCATGCGAGTTGAGGGTGCTTTGTAAATTCAGACGGATTTAGCAGTTACTGTTTGGGCGCAACTTCGAACGGCTCGCCCAAATAGCTGAATTCACGTCAATCTCACAAATATTTGTCGTCGGTATTTTATGTGGATATTTTGCATCACTGGTTCCGCCTGCTATAATTTGAGTTGCCGCGATTCTGAGCGCCGAGAAGGCAAGGATGCGGCGGAGAGGGCATGTCCGCTACGGCAACCCGGCCAGATCCAAGCTATTTCTTCCGCAAACTCCATTCGTTAACCGGCATTGTTCCTGTCGGTGCATTCCTTGCTGAACATTTTTGGTCAAACAGCACCGCTCTGGTGAGCGCGCAGAAGTACGACGAGACGTCGCAAACTCTTCAAACGATTCCGTTTCGCCTGATTGTCGAATGGGGCTTCATTTTTCTGCCGCTGCTGTATCACGCCGGATACGGCATCTATATATGGTTGCAAGGGAAGTCGAACGTCTCGGCTTATCCCTGGGTGAAGAACTGGCTTTTTACTTTGCAGCGCTACACGGGTTTGATCGCGTTCGTTTATATCGCGTGGCATCTTTACACCGAGCGATGGCTGACACACGGAAGATCGACCTACGCGACCGTCCAGCACGACATGGCCAATCCGCTGTATCTGACATTTTTTCTGATTGGCGTGCTTGCCTCGTCATTTCACCTGGGCGTCGGGATCTGGAATTTTCTGTGCAAATGGGGATTGGCGGCGACGGTGCGCGCTCAACGAGCCGCGGGGCAGCTTGGTGTGCTGGTCGGAGTCGTGTTTAGCGTTGTCGGGGTGCTGATCATCCTGAGCTTCCGTTTCGATTGGCATCCGTTCGCGGGATACATCACTTCCAAATGAAACATCCGAAGATCATCGTCGTAGGTGGTGGCCTCGCCGGCTTGATGGCCACGATTCGCGTGGCGGAGTCCGGCGTGCCGGTGGAATTGTTTTCGATCGTGCCGGTGAAGCGCTCGCATTCTGTTTGCGCGCAGGGCGGAATTAACGCTGCGAAAAATCAAAAGGGTGAAGGCGACACGACGCAGAAGCATTTCGATGACACGATCTACGGCGGCGACTTCTTGGCGAATCAGCCGCTCGTTAAGCGAATGTGCGAGGCGGCGCCCGGCATTATCGATCTGCTCGATCGCATGGGCGTGACTTTCAATCGAACGCCCGAAGGGTTGCTCGACTATCGCAGGTTCGGCGGCACGCTCTATCACCGCACGGCGTTTGCCGGCGCCACTACCGGGCAGCAACTGTTGTATGCGCTCGATGAACAGGTTCGCCGCCACGAGGCCGAAGGCCGCGTTACCAAGCGTGAAGGGTGGACATTTCTCTCCGCTGTGATCGACGAAGCGGGAGTCGCGCGCGGCATCTGTGCGATGGATTTGCGATCGATGGAAGTCAAAACCTTCCATGCGGACGCAGTTATTTTTTGCACGGGCGGCGTGGGCGCAATTTTCGGGCGCTCGACCAACTCTGTCGTGTGCACCGGGTCGGCGCAGTCTGCGCTCTTTCAACAGGGCGTCGACTATGCCAATGGCGAATTCATTCAGGTTCACCCCACCGCGATCCCTGGCGAAGACAAGCTCCGTTTAATGAGCGAATCGGCGCGCGGCGAGGGCGGCCGTGTTTGGGTTCCGCGAAATCCTCAGGAGAAGCGCGCGCCGCGAAGCATCCCCGATGCCGAACGCTTCTACTTCCTCGAAGAGTGGTACCCGAAATACGGAAACCTGGTGCCGCGCGACATCGCGACGCGCGCGATTCACCGCATCGTGTATCAGGAAAAGCTTGGGCTCAATGGTCAAGCTGCCGTTTATCTCGACGTCACGCACATCCCGCGCGAAACGCTCGACCGCAAGCTCGAAGGCATTCTCGAAATCTACGAAAAATTCCTCGGCGTCGATCCACGAGACGAGCCCATGAAGGTTTTCCCCGCAATGCACTACACGATGGGCGGCATGTGGGTGAACGCCGAAGACCAGGCGACCAGTATTCCGGGAATTTTCGCCGCAGGCGAATGCGAATACCAATATCACGGTGCCAACCGGCTCGGCGCAAACTCGCTCGTAAGCTGCATCTTCGGTGGTGGCATCGCCGGTCCTGCGGCGGTGAAATATGCACGCGGGCTCGAAAAGGGAACTGAGTCCGTCTCTCACTCGGTCTTCGAGCACGAACAAAAGCGCCAGGAAGCCAAAAACGCCGCCCTCATCGCTCAGGACGGCACTGAAAATCCCATCACGATCTGGAAAGAGCTCGGCGAAGTGATGACCGAGCATGTCACCGTCACGCGCATCAATAAAAATCTCGAACTCGCTTACGCCAAACTCGGCGAACTGAGCGCGCGGTATCGCAAAATCAATCTCAGCGATCGCACGCGGTGGTCGAATCAGACGCTCAACTTCGCCCGCGAACTCGAAAACATGCTCATCCTCGCGCGCGTTATCACCATCGGCGCGTTTTATCGTAATGAATCGCGCGGTGCCCATTACAAGCCGGACTTCCCGGATCGCGACGACGCCAACTGGCTGAAAACCACGCGCGCGAAGTGGGTTAACAACGATATCGAGCTGACGTACGAGCCGGTCGACATTTCCCAGATTCCGCCGCGGCCGCGCCGTTACGACGCCGCGAAATAGCGCAAAGATTGAGCTGACCATGGCCGAAAAACAAGTCATCCTCCGCATCAAGCGCCAGCAAAGCCCGAAAGAGGCCGCGCGCTGGGAAGAGTTCGCGCTCCCGTGGCGCCCGTCGATGAACGTGATCATCTGCCTGCGCGACATCGCTGAAAATCCCGTAACGCGCGACGGCAAGAAAACGACTCCGATCTCCTACGATTCCAATTGTCTCGAAGAAATCTGCGGCTCCTGCGCGATGCTTATCAACGGCAAAGCGCGCATGGCCTGCTCCGCACTTGTCGATCAACTCGAACAACCGATTCGCATCGAGCCGATGACGAAATTCCCAGTCGTCCGCGATCTCGCCGTCGATCGCCAATTCATGTTCGAAAGTTTAAAACGCGTCAAGGCATGGATCCCGATCGACGGCACTTACGATCTCGGCGAAGGCCCGCGTCTCTCCGCCGAACAACAGGAAAAAGCGTATCCGCTTTCGAACTGCATTACGTGCGGAAATTGCCTCGAAGTCTGCCCGCAGGTCAACGAGAACAGTAAATTCATGGGCGCCGCGATTTTCAGTCAAGTTCGTCTTTTCAACATGCACCCGACAGGCGCGATGCACGCCAAAGAGCGCCTGCAGGCCTCGATGGGCAATGGCGGCATCGAAGACTGCGCCAACGCGCAAAATTGCGTGCTCGCCTGCCCCAAAGGCATTCCCCTCACCGAATCCCTCGCCGAAGTCCAGCGCGACGCGTGGAAACAAGCGATGCTCGGCTGGCTGATAGGGTAAACTCTCACCACTTTATCCGTCGTTGAATTGGAGAAGTCGAGTCGGAGCTCAGGGAGGCTCAGATGCGCTTAGCCCGCGCTATCGCCGTGTTTGCATTCGCCGTCGCATGTCTCATCGCAACGAACGCGCTCGTTCGCACACCGCACGCAAGTGTGAGCGCGAATACAGGCGCGAGCGCCGCCGCTGACGACATCGCCGCGCGTGCGCACAAATTGCATTTTTCGACGTACGTCATCGACACGCACGACGACACCACGCAGCGCTTCCTCTCGAAATCCAACTTCGATCTCAGCAAACGCTACAACGACGGATCAATCGACATCCCGCGGATGCGCGAAGGCGGAATGAACGGCATCTTCTTTTCCATCTGGATCGATGGCAAAACGATGGGGCCGGAGGCGATCCGCCAGGCGCTCGATCAGATCGATCTCGTGCGCACCAACGTCGCGAAATATCCGAAAGACATTGTTCTCTGCCGCACGGCCGAAGAGGTTCGCCGCGCCCACGCGCAAAACAAAATCGCCGCGCTGATGGGTGTCGAAGGCGGTCACATGATCGGCAACGACATTCACATCGTCAACGTCTTCGCCGACCTCGGCGTTCGCTACATGACGCTCTCTCATTTCTACAACACCGAGTGGTCCGATTCTTCCACCGACAAGCCGGCGCACAATGGCCTCACCGATTTCGGCAAAGAAGTCGTCCGCGAAATGAATCGCGACGGAATCATGGTCGATATTTCGCACGTCTCCGACAAAACTTTTTACGACGCGCTCGAAATCAGCAAAGCACCGCTCATTGCGTCGCACTCCTCGTGCCGCGCGATTTGCGACCACGTGCGCGACATGAGCGACGACATGATCAAAGCTCTCGCAGCAAAGGGCGGCGTCATCCAGATCAATTACGAAAAAAGTTTCATCGACCAGGCCTATAAAGACGCTTACGCCAAGGCCTCAGGCGGCGTCGTGCAGCACCTGGACGAGCTAAAGAAGAAGTGCGGCGATGACGGCGAGTGCTTCGAACGCGAAATGAAAAAGGATGAAGAGAAGCTTATTGCCGAAGGCAAGCTGCCTCACGTCACATGGGAAAAAGTCGTCGAGCACATCGATCACGCCGTAAAACTGGTCGGCGCCGATCATGTGGGGCTCGGCTCTGATTTCGATGGCGCCAACATGCCCGAAGGTCTCGAAGACGCCAGCAAGCTACCCATAATCACCGAAGCCCTGATGCGAAAGGGTTACTCCGACTCCGACATCCGCAAAATCCTCGGCGAAAACACCCTGCGCGTAATGGAAGCCGCCGAAAAAGTCAGCGCCGAAATGAAGGCTCAGAATCCATAGCGCATTTAGCGACGTTGCGACCCAATCGATCGGTACCGTCATCCATCCGTGCCGTCATTACAAAAACGCTGTCATCCTGAGGCGTCCGAAGGACGCCGAAGGATCTCAGCCTAAACCCGTACCTCGATGTAAACTGTGTGCGTGAACCAAAGCTCCATCGCACCGTGAGCCATTCACAAGAAGAATGTCCCGTGACAAATCGATCCCCGCGTTGGCGACGCTGTTTGCAATTTCGCTGGCACTCCTCGTCCTCGGCCCTAGCACAATGACCAGCCAATCCACCCGCCCCGCCATTTCCGAGAAAGCGCGCCAACTCCATTTCTCCTCCATCGTCATCGACACTCATACCGACACCACCCAGCGTTTCATCGACGGCGACTTCGACCTCGCCCCTCGGAACGAAAAGGGAAGCGTTGATATCCCCCGAATGAAAGAAGGCGGTGTCGACGCCATCTTCTTCGCGGTCTGGATGCCCAGCAAAGTCCGCGGCCCCATCGCCGTCGAGCGCGCGCAGAAACAAATCGAAGCCGTTCACTCTCAAGTCACAAAACACTCGAACGACCTCGTCTTCGCCACGACCGCCGATCAAATTCGCGCCGCCCGCGCACAAAAGAAAATCGCCATCCTCCTCGGCATCGAGGGTGGCCACATGATCAACAGCGATCTCGCCGTCCTTCGCAAATTCTCCGCCGAAGGCGTCCGTTACATGACCCTCACCCACAGCGGCAATTGCGAATGGGCCGACTCCTCCACCGATAAGCCCGTACATAACGGCCTCAGCCCCTTCGGCAAGCAAGTCATCGCCGAAATGAATCGCCTCGGCATGATGGTCGACGTCTCCCACGTCAGCGACAAAACTTTCCACGACGTCCTCGCCGTCAGCAAGGCCCCGGTCTTCGCCTCCCACTCCAATTGCCGCGCGCTCTGCGACCATCCGCGCAACATGTCTGACGCAATGATCCGCGAACTTGCCGCCAAAGGCGGAGTCATCCAGATCAATTTCCACGTCGGCTTCCTCAGCCAAGAATTCCGCAACGCCGAACGCGCCGATCCAAAGATCAATCAAGCCATTGCGCTTGAAGTCCAGAAGCGTTGCGGCAACAAAGAAGGCTGCCAGCTCATCGAAGGCGATCGCATCACTCGCGAATACGTCGAAGCCGGCAAACTCCCGCGCGTCGACTGGACCAAAATCATCGACCACATCGACCACACCGTGAAAATCGCCGGCATCGATCACGTCGGCATCGGCTCCGATTTCGACGGCGCCAATATGCCATTCGGGATGGAGGACGCCTCGATGCTTCCGAAAATCACCAACGCCCTGTTGCAAAAAGGCTACACGGAAGGTGACGTAAAGAAGATTCTCGGTGAAAATACTCTTCGGCTCATGGCCGATGTCGAACGCGAGGGGAAACAACTGCGCGGCGAAAAGTAGCAACCAACTAAAAAGTTTCGATCCAAAACTGACGGAGAGAAAACGAATGACGAACAGCACTTCGAAAACAACTGTCCAGCTTTCGAGGTTCACGAAGTACGGTCTCGCAATCGCTTCAATTGCAGCCACCGCATCGCTCGGATTCGCCGTGTTGGCACAGACACCTGCTCCAGCCGCAGCACCGAAATCCAGTTCACAGAGCAGCACCACCGCAACGAAAAAGCCTGCCACCGCAGGCGCCGCAACGCACGCCCCCACCTACGATCGCGCACTCCTCCATCCCGCGCTGCTGAAAGACAAAGCTCCCGACACTTACGTCGTCAAATTCGTCACCACGCGCGGCGACTTCACCATCACCGTCAACCGCGCCTGGGCGCCTCTCGGAGCCGACCGCTTCTACAATCTCGTCAAGCACCACTTCTATGACAACGCCGTCGTCTTCCGCGCCGTTCCCAATTTCGTCACGCAGTTCGGCATCAGCTCGTATCCGGCCGTCAGCACCGCATGGAAAAAGACTGAGATCAAGGACGATCCCGTTATCCAGTCCAACAAAAAAGGCGCGATCGTCTTCGCCACCGCAGGACCGAATACCCGTACGACGCAAGTCTTCATCAATCTTAAAGACAACGCGTTCCTCGATAAGACCGGCTTCGCCCCATTCGGCACCGTCGACGGCGATGGCATGAAAGTCGTCGAAATGTTCTACGACCAGTACGGCGACAACGCTGGCATCGACCAGGATCAAATCGAAAAAACCGGCAAGCCCTACCTCGACAAAGGCTTCCCCAAACTTGACGTCATCAAGAGCGCCACCATCATCTCGCCCGTTCCGGCCGCAACGCCGTCGGCGAAGCCAAAACCAGCCACGACGGCCAAGCCGGCTTCCTCCACGCCAAAACCCAGCTCAACTCCAAACCAATAACGAAACTCGACTAGGGGCGCAGCAGTGCTGCTCCCCTAGTCCGCAAGCATTCATTCCTCGCGCAAATTCTGGTGTTCTGATCGTTCACGAACGCAACGAAACCCACCCCTTGACTATCTACAACTGCTCGTGTAGATCATCATAGTATGGGCAAACCCAACGATCTCGTCCAAGGCATGCTCGACCTCCTGATCCTCAAAACCATCTCGCTCGAGCCCAAGCACGGCTGGGCCATCGCCAAGCGCATTCAACAAATTTCCAATGAAGTGCTCCAGGTCCAGCAAGGCTCGCTCTACCCAGCCCTCCACCGCCTTGAACAAAAAGCCTGGATCAAAGCCAAGTGGATGGAAAGCGACACCGGACGAAAAGCCAAGTATTACTCGCTGACCGCCGCCGGCCGCGCGCAGCTGGAAAAAGAAGCCGCGAACTGGAGCCGCCTCTCCGGCGCCATCAATCTCGTCGTCCAGTCCGTCTAAGAACAAGGCTTTTTCCCCGATAAGGCTCGAACTATAATCCCGCCGCGATAATTCCTCCTGCCTGGGTACGATTGTCCCCAGGCAAGATCCGATCCGTCTTTCCTTCGTGTAACAAATAGAAGCCGGCCCGCAGGACGAAGCGCCTGCGTTCAAACCACGAACCCGTTGTACCGGAGATTCTTGAATGAGCAATCGACCGCGGATCTTTTACGGCTGGGTAATCGTGTTTACAGCAGGCGTCGGACTTCTACTGGGCTATGCGCCGGTCTTTGTGTATTCGTTCAGCGTATTCATCAAATCTCTGGCTCAGGATTTCCATACAAGTCGTGCCAGCATCTCGTTCGCGTTTACTCTCGCCAATGTCATGCAGAGCGTAGGCGCGCCTCTGATCGGGCGATTAGTCGATCGATTCGGTGCGCATAAAGTAATCGTTCCATCGACCGTGATTTTTGGCCTGGTCATAATATCCTTCAAATATTTTTCAACGAACCTCTGGCAGCTATATGCTTTTTTCATCGTGATTGGATTCATCGGCACCGGGGCGGCGCCTGTGCCTTACGGCATCGTCGTCTCGCGCTGGTTCGATAGGAGACGCGGGCTGGCCCTCGGTCTGATGATGATGGGGCTTTCCTCCGGCGCGATCCTCATGCCTCCCATCGCACAGCACTTGATCATCCTGTTCGGGTGGCGCACTTCCTACGCGATCGTCGGCTTCGTGGTTCTGGCGATATCCGTACCGGTTGTCGGAATTTTTCTGAAGGATTCCCCAGAAAAAATGGGCCTGCAGCCTGACGGCGAGCCGGACCTGAACACAGGATCGACAGCGCGGAAGAACGAACAAGGGGTGAACTGGAGTGTTGCTCGGAGGGAACCCACTTTTTGGTTCCTCGCGAGCGCGTTCTTCTTGCTGGGAGCCAGTGTCCACGCCTGCGTCATCCATTTGGTGCCGATGCTCACCGATCGCGGGATAAGCGTCGAGCGCGCAGCGTTCGCCAGTTCCTTGCTGGGAGTAGCTCTGCTGATTGGAAGAGTATTCACCGGATACTTTCTCGACCGCTTCTTTGGACCGCACGTGGCGATGCTTCTTTTCAGCGGAGTCGCGGTCGGGATTTCGTTGTTTTTGACCGGGGCAGGCGGAAGCCTCCCGTTGCTGGCAGTCTTCCTTGTTGGCCTCGGAATGGGAGCAGAAGCAGACATCATCGCGTATTTGACGAGCCGCTATTTCGGACTGCGATCGTTCGGCGAGATCTATGGCTATTTGTTCGCTACTTTCACCTTGGCGGGAGCACTGGGGCCGGTCTTGATGGGAGTCGGTTTCGACCATTTGGGTTCCTACCGCGCCCCCTTGCTCTTCTTCCTCGCGGCGACTCTAGTGGCGACAGCGCTGCTCAGCCGCCTCGGCCCCTACATCTATCGCCCGACCCGCAGAGAGTCCGTGTAGGGGGTCCCTTCAGGCGCCCAGGCACAATCACAGCCTTCGAGCGACCTCCTGAAGCCCAACCCTTTGGAATGGCGGGTAACGCAGGTTAGAATCGCCCCCATGAAAACCACCTCACATCGACTCCTTGCGTCTTTCTCCGTTGCGGTCGCGATCATCTCAACTGCCTCTCCGATTCCCTCGTCGAACGCGGCGCGTACTCCCGCCTCCGCCGGTCCAGGCCTCACCAATCAGACTCCCTCCGTTGACATGGCCGACCAGCAAGCGGTCCTCGCGCCGATAACACAAATGTTCGACGGCATGTCCAAGCGCGACGCCGCTCTCATCAAGAAACCGACTCTAACTGGCGGCACGATGGTGCTCATGCGGGACGGCAAGCCAACGCAGATGACTTTCGAAGATTTCGCGACCCGAGTGGGCAAACCCGGAACGACGAAGATCGAAGAACGAATTTACGATCCACTGGTGCGAATCGACAACGATCTCGCGGTGGTCTGGGCGCCGTTCGAGTTCCTTGTCGACGGCAAGGTGGACCACTGCGGAACAGACCTGTTCAATCTCGTGAGAATGGACGGCGCGTGGATCATCGCCAGCGTCGCCGATACGGGGCGCAAAGATTGCGCAGGGAAGTAACTTAACCGCCCCGCATCGACGCGGTTTCAGGTTCGTTCGTTACTGTGCCGCAACAATCTGCACAGGCTTGTCGAGCTGAAACGTCAGCAGCGACTCCGCCGGCACTTTTATCGCGCCACCCTTGGTTGCGACCTGGCCGATCACTCCCGCCCCCGCACCGGCTCCGGCTCCGATAGCCGCGCCTTTCCCGCCACCCGCAATCGCGCCGATGATGGCGCCAAGTGCAGCTCCGCCGCCCGTGAATTCCGCGGTCCTCTTGTTGGCGCCCACTCCTTGTCGTCCCTTTTGCTGCAGATCGGTTGTGCTGACCAGATATTCCTTGCCGCCAACCGAAATCGACTGCAGATCGAGTACAAGGTCGGATTGCCCGTGAAAGCGATTTCCCTTGGTGGCTGATCGAATGATGACCTGCGCGTTGGCTCCGCGGGGCACGACCGTGTCTCCGTTGGCGTCGGGTACATCGTCGGCGATTTCGGCCGCATAGGTCTGTCCTTCGGCTGCGGTGCCCGAATCAATCGTCTCTTCTGTCCGCACCGGAACTCTGGAGCCTATGGGCAACACGTAGGTCTTCGTTCGAATCTGGGCCTGCGTCGGGTGATAGTGATGTTCATGTTCAGCGTCGTCTGCTCGAGACGCCGCCGAGCGCGGCGGAATGGGTGCCGCAGCGGGCGTCGCATTGTTGGCGGCGGAAGTCGGTGCAGCCGCAGCGGGAGGCGTTGAATTGTCGGCAGGCGGTGGCGTCTGAGCGGCCGCAGCCTGCGCGTCGTCGTACTCGATCGACTTCACCTGTGCCATCGGAACGGTATGCGTGACTTTATCGTCGCCCGCCAACGTGATTTCCGTTGGCGAAGTAGCGGTGACCATGCCCGCCAGCGTCGAGCCGTCGCGCATCAGCACGGTCGCGTGCTGCCCGGATGCCGTCTGGTTGGAACAGGACGCCAGAAACAGGAGCGCTGCGACAATTGCGCTTACGAAGACTCCTCGCCATCCGAAAGTTAGTGTCGCCGTTTGTCTACTCGAAATTGCGTGATTCACAGTGCCCTCCAAAAGTCACACGCGTCGTCGTTAAAACCGTGCCTTACAGAAATCTTAAAGCCACTGTGGAACAACGCATCGACCTTACGCAAGGGTATAGTGAGTGCATGTCGCAAGACGATCTAGTCGTCGTTCAATGTTACGGCACGGAAGGCGAAGCCGCCGTCGCGAAGGGCATCCTCGAATCATCCGGCGTCGATGCGATGATCCAGGCCGACACCGCGGGTCGCATGCGACAGCATCTCGCATGGAGCGGTCTCGGACATCGCGTGCTCGTGCGCGAAGAAGACGCCGCCGAGGCACGAAAGCTTCTGGCGACGCCGCAAGACGATGAACTCGTGGTGCTTCAGCGCGCGACGGAGATCCAGGTGGAAATCCTGCAAGGAGCCCTTTTGTCGGCAGACATTTTTGCAACGATCCGCTATGACGGCGTCTATTACCAACTACTCGTGAACAAAGACGACGTCTCAGCTGCACGTAAGGTGCTGGACGAGCTCCCAAAAGGCCAACGATAGCGAATCGCTTGCTACGAGGTGCTAATACGAAGACGGCTCAGCGACGCTGCAAGGGTGGCCTTCCGAATCCAGGAACTGCGCCAAAATTCCTCCGTAATCCTGTTTCGTAGGAGGCATGCTGAACACAACGCCCTTATCACTCATTTCCTTATGAAACTTCCCGAGGTTGGCCACATTGAATCCGAGTTCGATGCTTCCTGCCGAATTCCTCTCTGACGCGGGATGCAAACTGAGGGACGTTTCGCCAGTCGAGAATTCGCTCCAGCCGGGCGACTGGAACTTCAACGACAGGCCAATGACATCACGGTAAAATTTCACGGCCTTATCCATGTCGCTCACAAATTCGATCACGTAGTTGAGTTTCATTGTCGCTGCCCCTCCTTATGGTCGAGAGGATAGACCTTGCGCCCGCAGATTCCAACATTCTGCTGCCGCGACTACTTCTGGGCCTTGGCACAAACAGAGCTCACTGGCGTCACTTGTCATGAGCTTGCGCGAACTGTCCAGATGAAGCTTGCACGACTACTGCCGCTACTGAGCGGCGCTCGATTTAGAATCTCAATCTGTAACATCGCAAAACCTGATTTGACTCCCCTCCTCATCCGCCGTATTCTTTCTCTGGAAATGTCCATTCTCTGCCAGACCATGTGTTGTCCGCTCACGTGCAACGCTGCGTGTCGTAACGCTGCGTGTTGCAACCCACACATCTCTGGCCTCCCGAGCTATCGAACTTAGCTAGACCTTAATTTTTCAAGTTCCGAAGCCCACGTGCCAGAGTCCAGGCAACGTGGGATTTTTGTTTTTAGGGCGGGCTCTTCTCAACGAGGAAGACGGCAAATGGCTGATAACACAACAGAAACAAAGGCCCAAAAGGTCGAACGCCTCAAACGCGAGAAATACGCGTGGGCCCGCTTCGACGAAATCAAAGACATGGCCCGCCAGGGCCGCGCCGCGGTCACCCCGGAATGGGCCGGCACCTATCTGCGCTCGTGGGGCATTTACACGCAAGGCGACGGCGTTGGCGTCATCGGCGGTAAAAACGGCGAAGGCAAATCCACCGAGTACTTCATGGTGCGCATTCGCATCCCCAACGGCCTTCTCACCAGCACTCAGACGCGTGCCATCGCCGACCTCGCCGATCGCCACGCACGCGGCATCGCCGACATCACCGTCCGCCAGAACATTCAGCTTCACTGGGTCACGGTCGAATCGCTCCCCGAACTCATCGAAACGCTCTGGTCCTCCGGCCTCACCACTATCGGCGCCTGCGGCGACGTCGCCCGCAACGTTACCGGCTGCCCGCTGGCCGGCTTCGACGCACACGAGTTCTGCGACGCCTCGCCCCTCGCGCTCGAAATCAATCGTACGCTCGGTGGCAACGCCGACTATTACAACTTGCCTCGCAAGTTTAAAATGTCCATCACGGGCTGCCGCTCGTGGTGCAACTATCCCGAGATCAACGACATTGGCTTCACGCCGGTCACGCGGAGGCGCTCGCGCGGTCTCGAAACCGGTTTCTCGGTTCGTGTGGGCGGCGGCCTTTCGACAAATCCGCACCTCGCCGTTCGCCTGAACGCATTCGTCTCCTGGAATCAGGTCGTCCCGGTCGCCCGCGGTATCGCCGAACTCTTCCGCGCCCAGGACGTGCTCCGCGAAAATCGCGAGCGCGCCCGTCTCAAATTCCTCTTCTTGCAGCACGGCTGGACGCCCGAGAGCTTCCTCGCCGACCTCGAGGAACGCATCGGCTTCAAGCTAGATCCCGCCGAGCCGGAAGAAGTCCCATCCGACGTCCACCGCGATCACGTGGGCATTCACGCGCAAAAGCAGCTCGGCTTCTCTTACGTCGGCGCGAACGTTCTTAGCGGCCGCATCACACCCGACCAGCTTCGGCTCGCCGCGGATCTTTCCGACCAATACGGCGATGGCCACATCCGCAACACCGTGATGCAGAACCTCGTCATCGTGAACATCCCCGATCGCAACGCCATCCGCGTCGCCGGCGAATTAACGGCCGCTGGCCTTCCGG
>Ga0206939_10061_pt1 | contig 21335 bp, 14 predicted proteins | sample Alteio_BWOrgHeat_10_FD_152921 | JGI IMG/M metagenome (GOLD analysis project Ga0206939, IMG submission 152921) | Enriched cells from forest soil in Barre Woods Harvard Forest LTER site, Petersham, Massachusetts, United States -... | ecosystem: Environmental > Terrestrial > Soil > Temperate forest >... | reverse complement strand
CGACACGACGACGCCGCGGCGGGTCATCAAGGCGGCGTTGTAAGGAACCGCGTTCCACGCCTCTTCCTTGTAAGACCACCAATCCGAGAACGTCGAAGCGCCCACTCCCGCGGCGGCCAACTCGTCCGCGACCTTATAGCCTTCCAGAACGTGCTGGAGCGTGCGCACCTTGAAGCCGAATTCCTTCGCCACGCGCAGCAGCATCAGGATCTCGTCTTCGCGGTAGCAGTGAGAATGAACGTAGCGCTTCCCTTCCAAAACTTCGACGAGCGGATCGAGCCGCAGATCGCGGCGCGGCGGGATCAAATTCTTTTCGCCAGAGGCGCTGCGCTTGTTGTAGTCGTCCCACTTCGCTTTGTAATCGCGCGCCTCAGAGAAGGCGCTGCGAATCGTCTCCTCGACGCCCATACGCGTCGCCGGATAGCGCGCTTCGGTTCCGCGGCCACCGAAGTTGGAATGCTTGGGGTTTTCGCCGAGTGCAAATTTGATGCCGGGCAGAGCGCCTTCAAACGGAAGCTTCGACGCGGGCTGTCCCCAGCGCAACTTGATCACAACAGTTTGCCCGCCGATCGGGTTCGCGCTGCCGTGCAGGATGTTCGCCGTGGTGACGCCGCCCGCGAGATCGCGATAGATGTCGATGTCTTCGGGATTCAGAACGTCGGCGGTGTTGGCAATCGACGAGACGGAGATGCTGCCTTCGTTGACGTTTCCGTCGATGGCGATGTGCGAATGGCAATCGATTATGCCGGGCATCACGAATTGGCCGTTAGCGTCGATCACCTGCGCATCTTTCGGCGCTTTCACGGAATCGCCGACTTCTGCGATTTTTCCATCCTTAATAAGGATGGAGCCGTGTTCGATCGTGCCGTGTGAAACGGTGAGGATCGTCGCGTTTTGAATCAGGATGATCGGCGCGGCTTCGGGAGCGGGCGCCGCTTTCGGTTCGGCGGCAAATAAATGCGAAGAAATAGGCGCGGCGACAATCCCGGCAATAAGAACAGTCAGAATCAGAACAAGTCGCTTGTTCATCGCGGGCTCTCCATTTCGGCCTGTGCTTCTGCCTCGGCAGCGCTCATCGATTTCTCGCTTGGCTTTGCTCCTGTGAAATCAATGTCCACGCCGACGCTGGCCACGTGAATGTTCCCTTTCATCGTTTTGCCGTCGAAGGTGCCGGAGAAAATCACGTCGCTCGGCGAGTCTTCGATGGGAATGTTGATCTTGAAGCTGAATTTATCGGCGCTCAGATAGCCTTCGATGATGCTCGAAGTGCCGCGCTTGCTCGCAACGGAACCTGAGAGCGAGCCGTCGCTCGCCATCGAGATATCCGCCGTCGCTTCGTCGGGACCTTCGGGCGAGGTAAACGATAGTTTCCATTTGCCGGTCAGATCGCCCTTGGGTGGATCTTTTGGTTTTTCGGGCTCGTGAATTGTGTACTTGCGCCCATCGACGAAGACGTATTTGATTTTTGTCTTTTCGCCAAAGATGTCGCCATCGGTGATGACGAGATTGGCGATTTTGCCGGTATCGATCGATCCGAGACGATCCGACACGCCGAAAATTTCGGCGGACGAAAGTGTCAGTGCGCGAATCGCCGCGTCGGCGGTCAATCCAGCGTCAATCGATTTCTTCGCGGCCTTCAACACGTCTTGGGGGCTGGCGGCTCCGCCCGAATAAAACGCGAACTTCACGTTTGCTTTCGCCAACGCTGCCGGAGAAGACGGCGCGCGATCGCGGAAGCGAAGGACACGCAGCGTCGCAGCCTTGTCGGGGTCGGCATCTTTCTCAGCTTCGGGCCATTTCAAATTCACGAGGACACGCAATTTCTTCGCGGCGATTTCGTCGGCGACTTCGTAGCTCATCTGTCCGCCGTAAAGAACGGCAGGAACCTTCCAGAGATCGACAAGTTCAAAGGAGCGGCGAATCTGAATCGTGGTGTTTGCGGGAATCAGCACGACGGCGTGATCGTCGAGCGCGTCGGCGAGAGCGGAGTCGGTGCGGTCGTAGCGAGGCCGCGCCATCCCTTTTGGATTTTTGTCGTAGATCGATTCGGCGTGTCCGCTCCATTCGGTGTCGAGCCAGACCTGATGCACATAGCCAAGTGTGCCCATCAGCGAACCGGGGAAACTCGCGAAATTTCCTGGCGGCTGTAGCGAAACCGGAATCGCCACCGGCGATTTCACGACGAGATCGCCGTTGCGTTCGCCGCCCAGATCGAGCAGCGCCGCTTGGCCTGGGAAAACTCCGCCTTTGTGCGCGGAAATCACGGTGGTGAAACCGCCGTCGCGCCACGTTTCGATGCGCTTATCGCTGAGCGTCGCTTCGCCGGCCGCATCGCGCCACGGCGTCGATGCTGGGCGATCCTCAGGGCCGCGGGCAGAGGGCGCTTGCTGGCGCCCGCCTTCCGCTGGCGGAGAAACCAAGCCGATGTCGGTGAAGGAGTCGATCAGGCCGGGGTACACCGTCAGGCCTTTGCCGTCGATCACCCAGGTTTCCTGCGGGAAGTTCACGTCTTTGCCGACGGCCGTGATCACGCCGTGGGCCACGATCACCGTGCCGTTTTCGATGCGCGGCCCCGAGACCGGCACGATGGTAGCGCCGCGGATAGCGAACGTTTGCGGCTCCCCTCCCTGCGCTGCGGCGCGATTCGGGACGAGCACGATAGCGAGCAGCGCCGCGAGCACGGCAATCCCGACAATCCTAAGTGGCATTGGCAAACTTCGACGCATGGCACGGTTCATTCCGACTCCCTCAGTTGGGTTGCGTGGAGGACGCGGACCCGGACGTTGGTTTGGTAGACGGATGAGGCTAGTGGGAAGTTACGGGAGTGTCAAGACGCGGCGGCGCGACCGGGACGATTTCAGTTTGAGCGGCGACGCGACTGGACGATTTCAGATTGAGCGGCGGCGCGACCGACGAATTGAGATTTCGAGCGTCTGCACTTTTACGGAACTTTCGTCGGGCGCCTTCCGTATTGCTTTCCAATAGGAGTAGTGGCAGCGTGCTATGGGTAAGCCATAGGAGGGGTCGATGGGCGAGAAAACCGACGTTTGGCAGGGGACGCTGGCGCTGATGGTGCTGAAAACGCTGGAGATGCTCGGCCCCCTCCACGGCTACGGCATTGCGCGGCGGATCGAGATGACGAGCGGGGATTTGCTGTCGGTGAACTACGGGACGCTCTACCCCGCCCTGCTCAAGCTGGAGCAAGAGGGGTACATCGATTCGGAGTGGGGCGTGTCGGACAACAACCGCAAGGCGAAGTTCTACAAGCTGACGCGCGCGGGGCGAAAGCAACTGGCAAGGGAGGCTCGCGAGTGGTCGCAGGCGACGGCGATTCTGGCGCGATTTCTGGTGGCGGGCGAGGAGAGGTCATGAGAGGAATGCGAGCGTGGTTTCTGCGGCTGCGGAATTTTTTTAGTGGTGCGCGGGGCGCGGAGCAGGACTTCGCGGCGGAAATGCAGAGCAATCTGCAACTGCACATCGAAGAGAATTTGCGGCGCGGGATGGGTGCGGAAGAGGCCCGGCGGAATGCTCTAATGCGGCTCGGCGGCGTGGCGCAGACGGAGGAGATCGTGCGCGACCGGCGGAGTCTGCCGTGGATGGAATCGTTTGCGCAGGATTTTCGATTTGCCGTGCGGATGCTGCTGAAGAATCCCGGATTTACGGTTACGGCTGTGTTCATTCTCGCGTTGGGCATAGGCGCGAATGCGGCGATGTTCAGCGTTGTGCGCGCTGTGTTGCTGCGGCCGCTCGCGTATTCGCAGCCGGATCGAATCGTTCGCGTCGCGACGCTTTGGAAAAACTCGGGGCACATGGGCTCCGTCTCGGCGCCGGATTTTCACGATTGGCATGACCAGAGTTCCGCCTTTGAACACATGGCGATTTACCGCAACGACGAAATACCGGTGTCGGTAGGCGCCGGCGCCAACGCCACCGCAGAATTTTCGATGGCCACGGCGATTTCTTTCGACTTTTTCGAGTGTTTCGGTATCACGCCGGCGGTTGGCCGCGAGTTCACTTCGGATGAACTGAAAGTCGGCGGCGCAGGAGCCGCCATCATCAGTTATGGATTCGCCGTTCGCAATTTTGGCGAACCGCAACTGGCGCTCGGCAAAGCGGTCGTGGTCGACGGGAAATCGCTCGATATCGTCGGTGTGATGCCGCCGGGATTCGCCTTCCCCGAAAAGACCGATGTGTGGCTAACGGCGGGAATCTTCGGCGAAGAGACGCCGTCGCGGTCGGCGCACAACTATCGCGTCATCGGCAAATTGAAGGATAGCGTGCAGCTGGCGGAAGCGCAGACGCAGATGACCGCGATCGGGGCGCGGCTCGAAGCGCAATATCCGGATTCCAACAAGACGAAGAGCGTCGCGGTCACACGGCTTCGCGATTTTCTGGTGAGCGACTATCGCCTGACCTTGCTGGTGATGCTGGCCGCGGTTGGATTGGTGTTGCTGATTGCGTGCGCGAACCTGGCGAACATGCTGCTGGCGCGCGCCGTCGGGCGGACGCGAGAGATTGCGATTCGCGCTGCGATCGGAGCGGGACGAGGACGCATCGTGCGGCAACTCGTTACCGAGAGTGTCGTGCTGGCGCTCGGCGCTGCGCTTGTCGGCGTTGCCGTCGCGTATTGGGGCGTGAAGACGATGGTCGCGTTGGCGCCGCAGGACGTGCCGCGGCTATCCGAAGCGGGCATCGACGGAGGCGTGCTGCTGTTTGCGCTGGCGATTTCTCTGCTTGCGAGTCTGGTGTTTGGGCTTGCGCCTGCGCTGCAGGTTTTGCGAGTCGATTTAAATTCGGCGCTGAAACAGAGCGTTCGGCGCGCAGGTGGCGGGACGCTTGCGGATCGCTTGCGGCAGGGGCTGGTGGTCGCCGAGATCGCGCTGTCGGTCATTCTCGTTGCAGGCGCTGGGTTGCTCATCAAAAGTTTGCTCGCGCTGCAAAATGTGCAGCTTGGAATTACGTCGGAGCGGATCGTGATGGCGGAGACGAGTGTGCCTTCCGTCGATCTCGATTCTGCGAAACGCGGCATTCGGTTCTACACGCAATTGTTGTCGGAGCTGCGCGCGGTTGCTGGCGTGCGAAATGCGGCGGCCACGACGATGATCCCGGGGTACACGAGCTCGAACGGAATCTATTTCGTTGATCACCTACCGACCAACTTCGACATCACGGGGCCGAATGCGATCTTCACTGTTATGACGCCGGGTGCATTCGCGACGATGGGAATTCCATTGCACGCGGGGCGCGATTTTACCGATGCCGACGGTTACGACGCGCCGTTCACGGCGGTCATCAATCAGGCTTTGGCTCGGCGCACGTTCCCGAATGAGGATCCGATCGGGCACGTGATTTTCTGCGGTCTGGACTCGATGAATCCGATGAAAATTGTTGGCGTCGTCGGCAACGTTCGGCAGGATGGGCCGGCGAGTGAGCCTGAGGCGGAGATTTACATGCCGTACCTGCAGCATCCGCAGCCGGCGACGAATATGCGGGTGATCGTGCGGACCGACGCGGAGCCGGGCGTGATCACGGCGGCGATGCGAGAAAAGATGCGTGTGATTTCGCCCGATGTGCCTGCGAAATTTTCAACGATGGAGCAGGCGATGTCGGAAAATATCGCGGCGCCGCGCTTCCGGACTTTGCTGCTGGGGATTTTTGCGGGGCTCGCGGTGTGTCTCGCGCTGGCCGGAGTTTACGGCGTGATGTCTTACGTTGTAGGACAGCGCGCGAACGAGATTGGGTTGCGCATGGCGCTGGGCGCGAGTCCCGGCGAGATTTTGCGGCTTGTGTTGCGCCAAGCGCTGATGCTCGCGGGGTTGGGGATTGTGATTGGGTTCGCGGGTGCGGCGGCGGTTACGCGGTTGCTGGCGAGCATGTTGTTTGGGGTGAAGCCGGGCGATCCGGCGACATATGCCGCGGTGATTGGGATTGTGCTCGCGGCGGCGCTACTGGCGAGCTACATTCCGGCGCGAAGGGCGATGCGGGTCGATCCGATGGTGGCGCTACGATACGAGTGACCACGACGACAAGCGAAGTAAAGACGCAACGAAGTAGTGAAATAGCGAAACATCTCAAACCTGGGCCCTGACCCCCCGGGGTTTTGTGCAAGGTGTTGATTCTGCTGGGTTTTAAGTCCTTTAGTTTCCGCACATCGCAAGTGCGGAAACTACGGGAGTTACGCGGACGAAAAGGCTAACGCAGAGACGGTGAGAAGAGCAGAGTTGCACGGAGAATTGCCCGGCAAATCTAAAATCATCCTTGCGGGCACTCCCGCAGCATTCGCCGGCGAGAAGATGCGTTCCAAAATGGAACGAGCGGCGGGGTTGGCCGCCGCTCGCAGTATTCCACAACGGTTATATTACCATCGCGGTACTGCCGGAGTCAAGTCCGAAAGACAAAGAGCAGTAGGGGCAACTCGAGTCGACAAGATGGGTAGAGTGTCGTGCATCGACCTGTTGGGTTGGATTTTCGCGCCGAGTTACTGCAGCTTGGCGTATTCCCGATTTGACTTGCTGGAGGGTCGGCAGCCCGGCATCGGCGTCTTCCACAACGCCAGAAAATCTTTATACGCAGCCAGCGCCCGCGTCCGAGCGATATCGGGGACGGAGCGACCGAGGTGTTGAGGTTTAGGGCCAGGTGTTGGGGCGCGGCGGTGCTGGGCCCGTACGACGGATTCGCGTTGGGAACACTCCGAGGCAAGACGCGGTGGCCGGGCGGAGCGGAGCATGCCCAGCCCTGTAAAGTCAAAACCGCCGGCAGGATGCCGGCGCTACCGGCTCGAGACGCGGGCACTTTTGCGGACACGGGCGCAGTACCACCGCAGCGAACCGCTTCGTACTTAGCTCGATTCGGGTTTGATGTAGACTCCCCCGCGCCGTTACAAGACCCGATAGCCCGTTCGGAGGACATTCTTGAAGCTACTATCGATTCTCGCCTTGTTGCTTCTCACCGCTTTTTCGAGCGTTGCGCAGGTGGCGGATGGATTCAAGCCATCTGATACCAACGTGTGGGGCGCTGAGTATCCACGCGTCGATGGCGCCGGCAAAGTGCAGATTCGAGTGAAGGCTCCCAACGCGACTACCGTGAAGCTCAACTTCTGGAGCGGACCGAAAGTAGATATGGCGAAACAGGCAGACGGGTATTGGCTGGTGACGACGCCGCCGCTGGTTCCTGGCTTTCACTACTACACGATTCAAATTGACGGCGCAGATGTGAGCGACCCGAGTACGCACGCCTACTTCGGCGGAGGTCGCCCCGTGAGCGCCGTAGAAGTTCCGGAATCAGGCTCGACCTACTATTCCCCGCAAAACGTGCCGCACGGGGGAGTGCGCGAGGTTTGGTATTTTTCGCAGGTCACAGGAAGCTGGCGGCACGCGCTGGTGTACACGCCTCCGAAGTACGAAGAGCAATCCACCGTGCGTTTCCCGGTGCTTTATCTGCAGCATGGAGCGGGTGAGGATGAAACCGGATGGATCCGGCAAGGCCGCGCGAACTTCATACTGGACAATCTGCTGGCAGCGGGGACCTGCAAGCCAATGATCGTGGTGATGGCTTACGGGTACGCGGCTCGCGCCGGACAGCCGTTTCCGGATTTCATGAGCAAACCCTTCGGCTCGCCAGAAATGCTCAAAGGCATGCAGGACATGGCTGCGACGTTTGAGGACGACGTAACGAAGGCGCTCATTCCGTTCATCGATTCGAACTTCAGAACATTAAGCGATCGTGATCACCGCGCGATGGCAGGGCTTTCGATGGGTGGCATGCAGACGTTCCAAATCACTCTCGATCACCTGGAGCTGTTCTCATACATCGGTGGATTCAGCGGCGCGGGCGGAATGCTCGTTTTGGGCGATCGCAAGCTCGATCCGAGTAAAGACTATAACGGCGCGTTTGCCGACCCTGCGGCGTTCGCGAAGCGTGTGCACCTGCTGTGGCTCGGGGTAGGCACGGCGGAACCTGAGCGCATGCGCACGGGTCTCCAGCGCCTGCATGCCTCGCTCGGCGAAGCCAACATCGAGCACGTCTTCTATGAGTCTCCCGGAACCGATCACGAATGGCAGACGTGGCGACGGGACTTGAAGGACTTCGCGCCTCGGCTCTTCCAGTAACATCGCTTGGGATCAGCCGGCACTTTCACAAATAGCGGCGAAGTGCGGCGAACTCATCTCCTACAACGCGACTTGTTCTTCGGGCCCGAAGAACTCTTTGCCGAAAATGAACAATGTACCGTGTGAATAGAACGCGGATAGCTCCAACAGCCTGCTGACGAGCTCGGTTGAGGCGGTTGGTTAGTTGGGCTTCTTTTTGCCGAAGAGCCCGCCGAGTTGCTGGATGGCGCCTGCCGGGTTTTGCTTGGCTCCGGCGCCGGTGAGGCCGCCAGGTACGGCGCCGCCGACGCAGCCGAGCTGCGACTTCAGCATGCCTGCGGCGAGGCCGCCGACGTCGGGGATAAATTTCGGATCGCTAGTGGTGCCTTGAATCTGGAATGGAACGGTGGTCGAGCTCTTGCACTTACTCGCGCCGCCGCCTGCGCCGCCCATGACCTGGCCGAGAATAGAGCCGGCGCTGCCGACCGGGCTGGCGGCCGCGCCGAGCACGTCGGTGAGTGTGGCGGCCATTTTGAAGTCCATCTGATTTTTTGCGTTGATGGTGCCGCCGCCGACCAGAGTTCCGAGTTGCGGCATGACGGCGTTGAAGCTGTCGGCCTGGATTCCATCCGGCGCGACCTTCAAGTTCGATGTCATTTTTTCGATGTTAAGATCCTGGCCGGTTTTCACACCGGTGAGGGCGGAGATCGATGAGAGTTTTGAGCCGAGGTCGAAGCCGGCGAGTTTCGCGCCGAAGAGGCCGACGTTGCCGGTGGTAATGAGTTTGTCGGTCGGGCCGTTCAGCTCGAGTGAAGTACTTAACGTACCGGACTGAAGCGAAGCGCCCTTGGGCAAGTTGATCCCGAGTGCCGGTAGAAACGATTGAAGATCCTTCGCCGGCATCCCCTGTCCGATAACCTTGAGGTGCAGGACGGCTCCCTGAGCGGGAATTTCATAGGTGCCGGATAAGGTGCACGCAGCGGTCCCGATCGAGAGGACGGACGGATTGAGAACGCCGGTATTTTTAACGAGGTCATATTTGGTATCAAACTTCACGGTGACCGGCTCGTTTGATGCGGTCCCGCCAGCAACTAATAACGCCTTGGAAAGCTTTGTGGTTCCTTTGGTTGAAGCGGAGCCATTTTGCGAGGAGATGTTGCCGTCGAGATCGAGGATGCCGCCGAGGCCAGCGGATGGATCGACGAAACCGGTGGATGCGAGATTGAGAGAGCTGACAGTGATCTTTGCGTCGAGGGGAGTGAGGACGGAGTTGGTTTCGTTTACGGGGCCGGCAGTGCCGTCGACTTTGAAGTTGCCGCCGCCGGGGAGATCGGCGGTGACAGTTACGGGGAATTTAGAAACGAGCGAGACGTTTGAGGCGACTACACCAACATTGGAGTAATTGCTCTTTTTGGCGGAGCCGACGGAGCTGACGGTGATTTGTCCGTTTTTCAGCTCGAGTTTCTGAACGGTAAAGGCTGGCGGCGCGCCGGAAGGTGGCGCTGCCGATTTGGCAGCAGACGCGGCAGGAGTGGCAGGCGCTGCGGCCGGAGCCGTTTGGGCTTGCGCCTTTTGCGGCGATGCGCCGAGCGTCGAGTAGTTCCAGTCGCCCGCGGCGTTTCGAATGAGCGAGACCTGCGGGCTGTCGATGACGACGTCGGTGACGTTCAACGTCTTGGACATAATGAGAGGCATCATTTCGACGCCGACCTTCAGAGACTTCGCGGTGAGAAACGGAGCGGAGCTGAATTTCGGGTCGTCGGCAATTGCAAGATTGTCGGCGCCCAGCGAGCCGCTGAAGAGCGACAAGCTGAGGTTACCGACTTCGACTTTGCGGCCGAGGGCTGCGGAAGCCTGTTGTTCGATCTCCGGACGGAAATGGTTGACCGGGATGAGGAACGGGGCGATGACCACCAACAAAATCAAAACGACAATCACGATACCGATAACTTTCAGTGTGCGACTCATGGGGACCTCCGAACGAGGTGGGAATCGAGAAAGCGAGTCCGTTGAGTGGCAGATAATAGCACACAGTTTTGAACGAAGATGTATAGGGGAAACCTGATAGGCTCGAAGGCGGGTGATAAATTTTGCGCCAAGCCGAATGGGCGATGCCGTGCATCTAAGTGCAGGTTCGTCGCAGGACTGATTCTTCGCGGGAAATTTTCGTTTTAGCGGGGAATTGAGCTGATTTGGCGGCGCGAATACGGCGCTTGCGATTCTGGGGGAGCTTTGGGGGACCGGGGATTTCGAATGGGTGAAGTTTCGTACTGGCGCGCCGTGGTGCTAGCGGCGATTTTGGCGATTGCGGTGTTCGGAATTGCAACCGCGACTGAAGCGCAAACTGAGCCGCAAACTGGGGCTCAAACCAACGGTCAAGCGACGCAAGGCACGCAGCAAGACACGACGCAACCCGCCGCGTTGCCGGACGCGCCGAAGCCGCAGACTCCCGCGCAGGATCAAGGGCCGAAGGCGCAGCTTAAGCAGACGATGCAGGTGCTCGGTAAACGGTCGATCTTCTTCCCGGAATTGGCGCACGAACGAAAGCCGCTTACTTCGAAACAGAAATTTCAGCTGGCGGTGGATGAAACGATCGCGCCGTCGCGATTCATCGGATCATTGTTTACGGCGGGAATCAGCCAGGCGCGCGATTCGCTGCCGGATTATGGGCAAGGGTGGGATGGATACGGGAAGCGGTACGGGTCATCGGTGGCGAGCAATGCGTCGAGTCATTTGCTTGGAACCGGAGTGATCCCTTCGCTGACGCACGAAGATCCGCGCTATTTCGTGAAACTTTTCGGGAGTCCGAAGAGCCGGATTCTGTACGCGATGTCGCGCGTGTTGATCACGCGGACGGACGATGGACGGTCGACCTTTAATTGGGGCAATGTGATGGGCGGGTTGATGGCGGAAAGCCTGGCGGTGAGTTATCTGCCGGACAGCGAGCGGACGGCGGGAAAAACGTTCACGCGATTTGGAGTGCGGCTGGGGTTCAGCGCGCTGGACAACGTGGTGAAGGAATATTGGCCGACGATTTTCAAGAGTTTGCGAATCAACAAGCTTGTTCCACCGGAGAGAAATGATCCGGGCACGGTGACGCCACAAGTTGGGCCGCCGGCGCCGCCGCCACAGAAGGACGATAAGCCATAAGGTTAGTGCCGATTGGAATTCTCCGTCGAAACAGCAAGTCGCCCGAATCGGTGGCAGAAAGAGATCAACCCTTGCACCCCGCCGTCCCGCGCGACACTCCGCGACTCGCCATCTTTTTAGGATTGCTTGCGCTGGTCGCTGTCTACCTGTCCCCAGGCAAACTGCTCGCGAATCAGGATGCGAAGCCACAGCAAAGCGGCGATGAATCAGTGCGGGTGTCGGTTCACAACGTGAAGTATCGCTTCGCTGAAAACGTCAGCGTGCAAATCAACAATTTGAGCGGTGCTATCGTGCCGATCGGCCAGCACGCAGTCCCGGTGTTCGACGACAAGGAGTCGTTCAAGGTTCGGATTGATTCGGCGGAGGTCGCGATGAGCCTCCAGGATCTTGCAAACCTGCTGAACCAATTCGTGTTCGAACGGCCGGGGTCGCAGCTTTCTGGAATATCGGTGACGACAACGGGAAAAGGACACTTGAAGGTGAAGGGACGGCTCAAGGATAAGGGAGACATCCCGTTTGAGACGGAAGGAGCGCTGGTACCGATGCCGGACGGCAAGTTGCGTCTGCACGCAGACAAAGTGAGGGCGTTGAAGATCCCGGTGAAGGGACTGATGGATGCGCTCGGAATCGAAGTCGATAACGTGATCAAGTCCGGCAAAGTGCCGGGGTTGACGGTGGAAGAGAACGACCTGATGTTTGATCTGGAACAAATTCTGCCGGCGCCGCGCATCGAGGGCAAAGTGACGAAGGTTCGCGTCGAACCGGACATGATCGTCGAGACGATTGCGGGCGATGCGAAAAACGTGAATGACGCGAAGCCGATGCCAAAGTATCCGGGGAACTACATCGCGTTCCGAGGGGGGCGCGTGGAGTTTTGGAAAGTGGCGTTCGCAGAGTGCGACATCGTCGTGTCGGACATGGACCCGGCCGATCCGCTGGATTTTTTTCTCGATCATTATAGAGAGCAGGTCGCTGCGGGGTACACGAAGGTCAGCGAGAGCTTCCAGGTGCGGACCTTTCTCAAAGACTACGGAAAGCTGGCGCCGCGCAAGAGCACCCCGAGCGCGAAGAGCAAGAACTAACGCGGCCCAAACGCAAACAAGAACAAACGGTTGACACAGAGGCGGTAAGGCTCTAGTTTTTCGAGCGCTGGTAAACGATTACTTGGCGCTGTGTGTGATGCGCCATCGCATTCAGGAGAGTTCGCTATGCCACGTGCGTCCCGACGATCATTTCTGAAGACTACCGCCGCAACTGGATTGGCCTGCTCGGCGAATCTGGTACTCGGGCGCTCTGCGTTGGGTCAGACGTCGTCGGGAGCGGCGCGCGTCTATTTCGATACGCGGCGGACCGTTTCGCCGATCGATCGGAATTTGTTCGGTTCGTTTCTCGAACATCTTGGGCGGGCGATTTACGAAGGAATTTACGATCCGGGGTCGAAACTTTCGGATTCGAACGGATTTCGCAAGGATACGCTCGAAGAGATTCGAAAAATTAATGTGCCGATCATTCGCTATCCGGGCGGCAATTTTGTGTCGGGCTACAACTGGCTCGATGGGATTGGGCCGAAGAAGGATCGGCCGGTTGTTTTAGATAAGGCGTGGAATTCGCTCAATTCGAATCAGTTTGGCACGGACGAATTCATGGCGTGGTGCAAGCTGGCGAATACAAAGCCGTTGATGGGGCTGAATCTTGGCACGGGCACGCCGGAAGAAGCAGCGGCGCTCGTCGAGTATTGCAACGTCGATAAAGGGACGCGATGGAGTGAACTACGGCGGAAGAATGGTGCGGCGGAACCCTACAAGGTGGAGCACTGGTGCCTGGGCAACGAGATGGATGGTCCGTGGCAGATCGGGCATATGTCGGCGACAGAGTATGGCTACAAGGCGGCGGACGCGGCGCGGCAGATGCGGTATGTCGATAATTCGCTGAAGCTGATTGCGTGCGGGTCGAGCAGCTCGGGGATGCCTACGTACCTAGAGTGGGATCGGGAAGTCTTGGAGCAGTGCTACGAGTATGTCGACGGGCTGTCGCTGCATCGGTATTTCGATAATTCGGAGACGACGGGCGGCGACTCTGCTCACTTTCTGGCGATGAATCTGACGATGGACCGGCAGATCACCGAGTCGCTCGCGGTATGCGACCTGGTGCGAGGGCATAAGAGGTCGCCGAAACAATTGTGGCTATCGTTTGATGAGTGGAATGTGTGGTATCGCGAGCGGCGCGGTGATGCGACCGATGGTCACAAGACGTCGGCGCCACATTTGCTCGAAGAGATCTACAACCTGGAGGATGCGCTGCTGGTCGGTGGGTTGCTGAACACGCTGATTCGGAATTCGAATCGAGTGAAGATCGGATGCCTGGCGCAGTTGGTGAACGTGATTGCGCCGATCATGACAAATGCGGATGGGATTTTCTTGCAGACCATTTTCTATCCGTACAGTTGGGCGTTGCAGTATGCGCGTGGGGCAGCTCTGGATGTGCTGGTGGAGTCGTCAACTTATGATGTGAAGGGGCTGTACGGGAGCCGCGACGAGAAGACGACGAGCGTGGCGCATCTCGATGTGTCGGGTTCGTACGACGCGAGCAGCGGGACTGCGGTAGCGTTTATTTTGAATCGGGACTTGGCGAAGGCGCATGACGTTGAGATTGTTTGGGAGGACAAGGCGCCGACGAAGGTGCAGGCGGCTTGGGTTTTGACGGGCGATGATTTGAAGGCGGTGAACAGTTTTTCGGCGCCTAAGAAGGTTGTGCCGAGCGAGTTTGCGAAGCCGACGACGAGCAATGGGCGGACGAAGTTTGAAGTTCCGGCGAAGAGTTACACGATGGTGCAGTGGGGGATGTGAACGGGTTCGCTGGGGAGAGTAGTGCGGGACGATTGTGCTCGGAGTTAACGTTGAGATCCTTCGGCCGCCCTTCGGGGGAGCTCAGGATGACAACCCTACTAAATACATGACGTGGTGCCGAGATGGGGCGCAGCGTGCTGCGCCCCTACACATTTTCGCGAGGAAGACGACGATTGCTAGCGGGCGGAGAATTTGAAGATTGTTGTGGTGTGATACTTTTTGCCCGGCTTTAGTTCGGTGGTTGGGAAGTCGGGATGATTCGGTGAATCGGGGAAGTGCTGCGTTTCGAGGCAGAGAGCTGACCGCTTTCCGTAGGAGACGCCTCCCTTCCCTTTTACAGTGCCGTCGAGAAAATTGCCGGTGTAGAACTGGATGCCGGGTTGGTCGGTGAGAACTTGCAGCACCCGGCCAGTCGTCGGCTCGTAGACTTCAGCCGCGAGCGCGACTTTTCCATCCGTCGAATCGAGAACCCAATTGTGATCGTAGCCGTGGCCGAGCTTGAGTTGCTCATCGTCGGCATCGATGCGCGCGCCGACGGCGGTGGATTTCGTGAAGTCGAAAGGTGTACCAGCTACGGGCTTCAGTTCGCCTGTCGGAATCAATCCCGCATCGACTGGCGTAAATTTTGAAGCCTGCAGCGTGAGCATGTTGCCGAGGATGTCGCCCTTGCCCTGGCCGGCAAGATTGAAGTAAGAGTGATTCGTTAGATTGACGACGGTATCTTTGTCGGTGGTCGCGGAATAGTCGATTTTGAGTTCGCCGCCGGCGAGCGTGTAGCGGACGACCGCTGTGAGCGTGCCAGGATATCCGGCTTCGCCATTCTTGCTGACATAGATCAGCTCGACACCGTTGGGTATTTCCTTACCCTTCCAAACTTGATTGTTGAAGCCGTGCGGTCCGCCATGGAGCGAATTGGGCGCGTTGTTGATCGGCAGGTTGTACGTTTTTCCGTCGAGCGTGAACTGACCTTTGGCGATTCGGTTCGCGTAGCGTCCGACAAGCGCGCCGAAGAAAGCGCCTCCCTTCGTCGCGTTGCTATTGCTGTAGTAACCGTCGAGATCATCGAAGCCGAGCACGACGTCGGCGGAGTTGCCGTTGCGGTCGGGCGTCTTGAGAGAGACGACGATGCCGCCATATGTAATGATCGTCGCCTCGACGCTTCCGTCGGTGAGCGTATACGCCTCGATCTGAGTTCCATCGGGCATTTTTCCAAACGGCTGTGTCGTCACGGTTGTCTTCGCCCCCGCCAGAGTTGCGCACATACCGAAACAAAGGATTCCGATCGCGATCGCTTTCAACATTGTTCGTGAGCCTCGGTGTCGGCCGGCCTCGGTGTCGGCCGGCGTCGGAAACTTCGCCAAAGAATGGAGTGCGTAGTACGACTGGGCACTGTAAGGCAGCGAGGCGGCGGTGTCAATTTCTCGTAGGTTACACATTTGCCGGGGCTTGCGGTGGCCAGGCCGAGAGCGTCGCCAAACCGTTACCCCTAGGGCGCATTTGATGGAATTCCTGTATTCGTTGGCCTCCCCCCGTACCTCAAATTAGTCAGGCCTGAAAGGACGTTGGAGGAACAGGATGAGTTTGAGAATCATGGTGGTCGATGATTCACAGGCCACACGGCGGGTGGTGTCGGCGCTGCTCGGGTCGCGCTGGACGGTCTGCGGGTCGGCGGAAAATGGAAAGACGGCGTTGAAGAAATTTGTCGAGCTGAAGCCGGACCTGGTGCTGCTCGATCTCGGAATGCCGGACATTGACGGAATTGAAGTCGGGCGGCAGATGCATGCGATCGATGCGTCGACGCCGATGATTCTTTTTACGCTTTCGGATCCCTGGGGATTGGAAGGGCCTGCGCGCAAGGCGGGGTTCACGCACGTGATTTCGAAGTCAGAACCTTGGAAGCTGCTGGATAGTATTAAAGAGCTCGTGGCGGAGATTGAGCGAGTGCACGATGCGGCCGGCGGGGATGCCTCCAAGCGCGGGCGTCCGTCGCGACGCGATCCTTCTGTTCACTAATCATTGTTGATCGGCGAAACGAACCAACCTCAGATTGATGGGTATTGAGCCGACGGCGTTTGCGATTCGTCCGATATCGCGATTTGCCAGACGCTCGGCGCTGCGCTATAACCACTTGACAGAAAGTTCGTCCCAAGGCGAATCCCCGCTCGAGGCTGACCGTGCAAGACCCGGTTGTGGAACTCAAATCGAATTTACATTGCGTTCATTTCTTCGAGCCTTCCCGATTCCCGGCGCTCGAAATTGCCAATTTTCTATATGACGGTCTCAAGCAAGGCGAAGGCGTGGTTCTGATCACGTCCCGGGAACACGCATCACAGATCGAGTCAGAAATCGAAAAACGCGGATTGAACGTTCGAAAATTGAGCGGTGCGGGCCTGTGGGCCCTGACGGAGGTCCGGGAACTCGTTCAAGCGCTTGAGTCGGGCATGACAACAGCGACGGTTGTCGAAAGCTTCATCGAGTTGGTCGTCAGGCCGGCGCAAGGGCAGTCCGAGAAACAACGCGTGCGCATCTACGGTGAGTTCGTTGACGGAATTTTGACTCAGCTTGGCAATGCCGAGATGGCAATGGAAGTGGAGCATTACGGAAACCAGCTCGTGTCAGAAGGAGTCGCAACTGTTTATTGCGGCTATTCCACCAATGCATTTCCAGACGCAAGCTTCGCCAAACCTTTCATCAAGTTGTGCCGGCTCCACAATCAGGTTCATAACGGCCTGAAGGATCGCGACGATTGGCGCTTTCAGATGGCGAATAAGATGTCGGCCGTATAGCAAAGCCCGCTTTGCACCCACCAAACTTCTGTCATCGAAGAAAAACAAATCGGATGTAGACTGTGCGGCAAGATTTACATCGCTCCGGTCGGAGACAGATATGAAAACGCGCGTCCTGGCAATCGGATTTCTGTTTTTGTGTGGTTTCGCGGCAATTCTTGTGCACTCTGCGCGAGCGACGGCTTCATCGTCTTCGCAGGAGCCTGCCGTCGCGACGCACAATTTTTCGAAAGACACGAAAGTTTGGGTCAGCAATTTCGAACTCGACGCCGGCGACGTCAAGACGGACAAAGGCGGGATCATTGGTCAGGCACGGCCCGGAATTCTGGAGAGGCCGAGCAAACGCTGTGAGCGCGATCCCGAATGTCAGGCGAAGAAGATTGTCAACCTGATGGCGAACAGCATCGTCTCGGATTTGCAGAAAGCGGGATACAAGGCTGAGCGATTGTTGCCGGGAGTTGAGAAGCCGCCGACGGGCGCCTGGCTGCACGGCGTCTTCACAGAAGTGGACGAAGGCAATCGCATGCATCGCGCGATGTTCGGGTTCGGCTCCGGCGAGGCCAAGATGCAGCTCTATGTGACGCTCACTGATCTCGCTGCGCCGCAGAAACCGCTCTACGAAGCGGCGGACAAGGGAGACAGCGGCAAAAAAATCGGCGCGGCGATCACGATGAATCCTTATGTCGCGGCGGCAAAGTTTGTGATGGAAAAGAACGCGCCGGAAAAGACCGTGAAGAAAACGGCTGCGGAAATCGCGAAAGAGGTCGAAACCCACCTGCAATAGTGTGGGCGAACAGCTGAGAGTTCTATTGCTTGGGCTTCGCAGAAGCTAAGATCGCTTCGAATCGTGGGTCGCCGTGAAATGGCTTCCACTCATCATCGGTGCGCACGGTTTCAACATCGGTATAGCCATGCTCGAACGTCTTCTTTAATCGATCGAGCGCGACTTCACGATTCCCTTCGACAGCAGCGCCGGTCGCGAGCCCGTACCAGGCATTTGGCACGGCAGTGGCGATCTTCGATTTCTCCGCCATTTTTAGCGCCTCATTCAGCACTTGGTCCGCTTCTTTGTTCTTGTGCTCGTGGGCAAGTACTACGCCGAACTCGTCCAGTCGCTCGATCGTCCGCGGATGATCGGCGCCGAGCACTTTCGGATCCAGCTCTCGCGTCTCGCGATAACTCTTCTCGGCTGCGGCATAGTCGCCTTGCGCCGACAGAATCTCAGCAAGAGCGACACGCGTCGAGAGTGTCAATGGATGATCCTCGCCCAAGACCTTTCGCTGAATCGGTAGCAACTCTTCATACATCGCCTTGGACTCGGCATATTTCCTATCGTCTTTCAGCGTCGCGGCCAGGTTTCCCATTGCCAGCATTGTGTCGGGATGATCGGGTCCTAGCTTGCGTTTCTGGATTTCGTACGCATCGCGTTGCAGTTTCTCCGCGTCCGCTTCTTTGTGCTCGCTGCTCAACGTATTTGCCAACAACTGCATCGACTCCATCGTGTCGGGATGCTCAGGGCCAAAAAGGCGAGTTCTCGTCGCCAGCAATTCACGCTGCAACGGCTCTGCTTTATCGTATTGCCCTTGTACCTGATAGGTCGCCGAGAGATTCGCCATCGCGCCCAGCGTGTTGCGGTCTTCGCTGCCCGAAACTTCCCTTCTCAATTGCAGGACTTCGCCAAAAAGCTTTTCCGCTTCGTCGTAATGACCTTCGTAATACTCATCGATGCCGACTGCGTTCGTGGCGTCGATCGTATCGACATTGCGCGGACCGAGAACGCGACGCCGAATCTCGAGAGCGCGCTGGTCGAGGCGCAGCGCCTCGGTCGAAAGCCCCAAATTTTGATAGGTCTTCGCCATGGTATACATCAGCCGCGCCTGGAGTTCGGGATCATCCGCCAGCCCGGTCTCGATGTCCTTCGACGCTTTGTCTAAAATCTCTCGCGCCGTAACGCTGTTGCCTTTCGCTTCGCTCGGATCAGAAACGGTGAACATGTTGCGCATGAAGTCGCTGACCCGCTTGGACGTGGCCGCTTCGCGATTGGCGCGGTCGCGCTCTTTGGCAATGCGCCGTGCCTGAATCGCGACCGTAACCGCGAATGCGACCAGGAACACAACGAGCAACGTGCCAATCGCCATTCCGAAGCGATGACGCAGAATAAATTTTCTCGCTCGATACGTCGCGCTCGGCGGCCCGGCGAGTACTGGCTCATCCTTCAAGTACCGCTGAATGTCCGTGGATAATTCGGCTGCGGATCCATAGCGGCGGCTGCGCTCTTTTTCGAGCGCCTTCATCGTGATCCAGTCAAGCTCGCCCGACAGGCGATGAACAAACGTGCGTGGCTCTATCTTTCGCTGCTCCGCCAGAGTCTTCGACATGTCGCCGAGCGATTTGATTCTCGTGCTGGGCCGCGGCGGATCGACTTCACGAAGCTTCTGCACGATTTCTTGCGGGCTCGTGCCGTGCAACGTTTCGTTTTCGAATGGCAGAACACCCGTCAGCGTTTCGTAGAGAATCACGCCCAGCGAATAGACATCCGTTCGGGTATCGACTCCGCCTTGGCTAAAGTCGGTTTGCTCGGGGCTCATGTACTCCGGCGTGCCGACGACTGCGCCGACCTGCGTGAACATGGTTTGGTCCGCGGGGCGATCGGCACTGGCGATCGCCTTTGCCAATCCGAAGTCGATGATCTTCGCGACCGGCTTGTCGTCGCGTTCGTGCACCAGAATGTTCGATGGTTTCAGATCACGATGGATGATCGCTTTCTGGTGCGCGTGCTGCACTCCGTCGCAAACGGCCATGAACAATTCGAGGCGCTGCTGCAGCGTCAGTTCGTGTTTGTCGCAATAGCGATTGATCGCGATTCCCGGCACGTACTCCATCACGAAATATGGCCGGCCCTCGGGCGTCGAGCCGCCGTCGAACACGCGCGCGATGTTCGGATGATCCATCAGCGCGAGCGCCTGGCGTTCGGACTCGAATCGCGCGATCACCGTTTTCGTGTCCATCCCCGCTTTGATCAGCTTGAGCGCCACCGCGCGATGAATAGGCTCGTTCTGCTCCGCGAGCCACACTTCGCCCATGCCGCCTTCGCCGAGCAGCTTCACCAGGCGATACGGTCCGATTTTGCGTTCCGTCTCGCTGGACCAGTCAATGTTGAGAGTGTGGTTGGATAAAGCCTGCGAGTCTTCGCGGTCGTCTTTACGAGCGTCCATCCGTCGCCTTGCTACATCGCCGTGGGAAGAGGTCGAGTAGCGATAAGAACATAAGGACTGGCGAACGGAAAAGCAACTGTGCTCGGAAATAGCCTTGATCGTAATTGAAACACGCGACGAAGCCGCCAAATGCGCCATAAACGACGGCGAAAAATCTGCGATAATGCCCTCAGTGCGCCCGTAGCTCAGATGGATAGAGCATTTCATTCCTAACGAAAAGGTCGAGAGTTCGACTCTCTCCGGGCGCACCATAGATTACGGCCCCACGCCAATCCATAGCGTGGGGCTATTTTTTTTCGGGTTGCGACAGCTCGCGTCCATGTCGAAAGTTCTAATCTCAAATCCCGAGTAACGTTTTCGCCGCCACGAGGTAGCCTTTTTCATTCTTCCGGCGTCCTATTTAGTGACATATTGAATGAATTGTTGCCCGTTACCCGCCACGCGGGCTTTCGTTTCGTCTACCTAGCCGTTCTTGGGCCGGTTCAATACCATCGAGAGAAGAGGCGCATGTCTACGCTGCGAATTGCTGAAACTATCGGCTCTCACGGAAACGCTAAATCATTTCACCGCGGGGGCCTCGCGCTCCGCGTCACGCATTGGAGCTTTCTCACGCTCGCTGTGCTGCTTTTCGTCGCGGCCGCGCTCGTGCCGCCTTCCCAAAGCCAGACGCCGAAAGCCCAACCCAAATCTCAAGCTACACCGCCCGCGAAACCTGCGCAGCCCGCAACTTCGCCCGCGATCGCACCCGGAGCTTCGCCGGCACAACTCGATCGCGACGCCATCCTCCATCACCTCAACGAAGTCATAACCTGGTATCGCGACGTTACCTCCAAAGTGAAACCCGCCGGACTCCCCAGCGACGCCATCTACCAGGACAACACGCGCAGTCTCGCCTCTGAAGCCGTTCGCCTGGCGTTTCAATCTGCCCGCGCCGAAGCCGCGATCATCACCGCGATGAACAAAACCGGGGGCGCCTCAACCACCGATTCTTCGCCGGCGAACAACGCTCAGCCTACGCAACAACAAAATCTCGCCCAAACCGCCGCAAAAATCGCCGCGCAAATCGACGACACACAAACGAAACTCGACGCCGTCAATAAACAACTCGAATCATCGCCACGCTCGAAACAAAAAGATCTCCTCACACAACGCGACCGCCTACAGGGCCTCCTCACGCTCAACAAGGCGCTGCAAGACACAATTCAAAAAATGGCGTCCTTCGTCGGCGGAGCAACCGAGAGCGCCGAGGGC
>Ga0206939_10140_pt1 | contig 21432 bp, 12 predicted proteins | sample Alteio_BWOrgHeat_10_FD_152921 | JGI IMG/M metagenome (GOLD analysis project Ga0206939, IMG submission 152921) | Enriched cells from forest soil in Barre Woods Harvard Forest LTER site, Petersham, Massachusetts, United States -... | ecosystem: Environmental > Terrestrial > Soil > Temperate forest >... | reverse complement strand
GAGATGGATATGAACCAGGTGGTCGGCCATTACACCTATATCTTCGGAACGCAGTGCGCGCACGGGTCAAAGAGTTTTGAAATCACCTATGTGACCGATCGAAGTCATTGGCGCACAACCGATATCCCGTGTGATCCCCAGGCGTTCCAGGCAAACACCTGGCATCACTTCCAGATTGCCACCCACCGGGACAATGCGCACCACATTACCTACGACTACGTTGTGGTCGACGACAAGAAGACAGAGTGGAAGGACGAGACCGTGATTGCGGCAGAAAGACTAGGGTGGGCCCCCGGGGACCTGGTACCAAACTTCCAACTGGACGGCGTCGGCTCGGGCATCATGACGGTCTACTACGACAAGATGCACGTATGGCGCTGGTGAAGCGGAGCAACGCTCTTTCCCAAAGTGTCAGTCGCGTCTGATCCCCTTGGGCTTGACGAAGTCGAGGATCTGCTCGCGCAGCGTGGAGTAACGGTCTGTGTGCCCGCTGTGGGTGTAGGCCATGGGGATCGTGGCCCGCGACGTGATGATCGTGAGGCGATAGACTGGGACGCCTGTGTCTCCGGCTTGCGTAGCTTGCGTGCCGATGTCGGTAATGTCGTCGAAAGGAATTTCGCCCGATTCAGCCTTAAAGACCTTGCGGCCGTTCCAGCGGACGATGCGCTGCATGGCGTCAAAGGTGAAGGTTTTGCGGAGATGCATGAGCAGGGCAAATAGCAGAAAGATGGCGGTTAAAAAGAGGCCTTTCGGTTCGCGGCGGGTGATCACGAAGTAGAAGGTGAAGAGTGCGGTGGCTGCGCAGATCGCGGAGACCCAACGGGTGCCGGCTACGACGACAAGTTCTTGTGGCGTCTGGCGTGCGATGTGCATGGAAGAGCCCTTGGCAAAAACTATGACATGGAATCGCTGCAACTAAAAAGCAGAATGTGCATGGTGGCCATAATGAGAGCCCAGGAGCGGCATAACCGTTTTAACCATGGTCTTTGCGCACGAGAGTTAAAGTCGTACCTCAGGGCCTAAAGCCCGGAAAAACTCACGCTTTGAAGAGAAGAAGGCTATCCCCCAGCGGCTAAAGCCGAGGTCATTTCAAAGCAGTTATGTACGGCCTAAAGGCCGTACCCTTCAACCCAACGGAGTTTTTTTCGCAGCCTTGAAAGAGGTGGAATTTCTCGAGACCAGCGCTAAAGCGCAGGATGCACATGTTAGTTCTTTCCCGCATGAATGCGGGGGCTTGCACTCCTCTTACTGCATGCCGGTGATTTCACCGTGCTCATCTACGTCGATTCCCAGCGCTCGGGAGACTTTGGGGAGTCCTGGCATCAGCATCATTGCGCCGGAGATGACGACGAGGAACCCGGCGCCGGCTGAAAGCGCAATGTCGGTTACGTGGAGCGTCCATCCTGTCGGCGCACCCAGGCGCTTGGGATCGTCGCTCAGCGAGTATTGCGTCTTGGCGATACAGATGGGCAGCTCACCAAACCCCCAGCGCGTGAAGCGGGCCAGGTTTTGCCTGGCACGTTCGCTCAATTCAATCGCGTCCGCACCGTAAACCTGCTGTGCCACCTTGGTGATCTTTTCGATGACGGGGTCGCCAGGTTCGTAGGTGGTCGTCGGCTCGGGGTTCGGGTTGGCCTCGATCACCTCGACGACTTTGCGCGCCAGCGCCGCCGCTCCTTCTCCACCCTTTGCGTATGCCTCGGAAAGGGCGAACTCGGCTCCGCGCGCTTCGCAGAAGGCGCGCAGCTTGTCGAGCTCCGCTTCCGTATCGTTTGGGAAGCGGTTGATCGCGACCACCGCAGGAAGTCCAAAGCCGCGCACAATGGCAATGTGTTTTTCAAGGTTGGCGGAGCCTCGGTCCAGGTCGCCTTCGCCTTGTTGCTTGAGGCTCTGCACCGTCGTCACCAGCACGGCAGCGGAGGGTTTGTTGCCGGACATGGGGCTTACAAGATCCATGTACTTTTCAAAACCCAGGTCGGAGGCGAAGCCGGTCTCGTTGACCACGTAGTCCGCCATCCGCATCCCCATCTTCTGCGACACAACAGAGCTGGTCCCGTGGGCGATGTTTCCAAATGGCCCGCAATGCACCATCGCAGGCGTGCCTTCGGTGGTCTGCACCAAGTTCGGCAACAGGGCTTCGCTCAAGAGGGCCATCATGGGCCCGGTCGCGTTCAGGTCTGCGGCGCGCACTGGATTGCCTTTACGGTCCTGCCCAATCACGATCCGCGCTAGCCGAGCGCGCAGGTCCTTGCGGCCGGAAGCGAGCGCGAGGATGGCCATGATCTCGGAAGCCGCTGTGATCAGGAAACCGCTATGACGATTGCTGCCGTCGCGGTGCTTCTTGTCCGAGGCTGTGACACTGACGGTGATGTGACGCAGCGCGCGGTCGTTCATGTCCAGCGTGCGCGGCCAGGTGATGCCGTTGGGATCGAGGTCAAGTTCATTGCCGTGGAAGAGGTGCGAGTCGATCAGCGCGGCCAGAAGGTTGTGCGCGGAGGTGATGGCATGAAAGTCACCATGGAAGTGAAGATTGATCTTCTCGGCAGGCTCCACTTGCGAGCGGCCACCACCGGCCGCGCCGCCCTTCATGCCGAAGACCGGGCCCAACGAGGGCTCACGCGAACTAAGCACCGCGCGCTTACCGATCTTCTCCAGCCCTTGCACCAGCCCGATGGAGGTAACGGTCTTGCCTTCGCCGGAGACCGTGGGCGTGGTCGCCGTGACCAGCACCAGCTTTCCACCACGGTTAAAGCGCGGGTCTTGCAGCAGATCCAGACTTAGCTTGGCGCTGACGGGGCTGCGCTTTTCGTATAGGTCTTCCGGCAGGTTCAGTTTGGCGGCAATGGCTTCAATGGGGAGCAGGTTCTTCTTCACGCAATGTCCTCAGGATGGGCGAAGCTTCGCCCATCCGGCCTTCATAGAGGCTACAGGACATTGGTGGTTTTGTTCCAGGTTACGGTTTGACCACGATGACGCTCACCGCTTGCGGAATTGAATACGGCGAGCCTGATACTTCTTTGACGCTGCTGGAGGTCGCCGTATAGACATGCAGGTTGGTGCTGCTGAGGGCGTAGAGATGGTTGTCGCTGTCCCAGCCGAATTGGACGAACTGCTCGCTTTCATGCTGGATCCCGGTGTACTTCGTGATGGGACTGCCTCCGTTGAAATGGAATACCTGGAAGCCGCCTTGCTTTGAACCGACACCGCCGTTTTCCGAGACGGCGAGCAGCTTGGCCGAAGGCGATATGCTCAGCGCGGAAACATAAGGAAGAGCCGTATAGGGCATGTTCCCCACTTTACTGGTGGTGTTCAGGTTGCCGTGCGAATCGGCGGTATAGGTCGCGAGCTGGGCGGGTTTATAGGTGCCCGGGTCAATGAATTCGTAGACGGCGGAGACCACATGATCGGTTGGGTCCACGGCAAGGATGGGTTGGTGCACATAGTAGCTGAGGGCCATTCCGGTGGACACCGCCTCCACGTTGATGGGCGCTGCTACCAGGGCCCCATTGCTCTCGCGCTTCATGCCGAAGGTGTAGGGGGTGTTTAATTCGCTGCCTTCCTGATAGGCGAACTTGTTGTTGCCCAAAACTTCTACCTGGGAGAGACCGCCCTGCAGGCCTTCGGCATTGGCGAGGAATTGCAGGTCACCGTTGCTTTCGATTTTGAAGGATTGCGTATAGGCTGAGCCGTTCTCGCAGTTCGAGTCGTAGTTATAGAGAGAGGTACCGGTGCGATCGAGCTGTATCGGTCCTAAGGCGGTGCAGGTAGAAGGATCGTACTTGTGTGGATTGGTCGCCGCGACTTGCTTGATCGAGCCGTTCGAGGCGATGGCGAAGGTGTAGATGTCCTGACCGTTGTCACCGGAGCCGAAGAGGAACTTAGTGGTCGCGGAGAGGTGAGAGACGGCGATGTTAGCGAAGGGCGATCCCGGCACCGGCGTGAGCTTGCCGCTGGAGGAGACGGCGAAGCCGTCAATGTGGGTTGGCCTGGCGACGTAGACATAGGCGGTGGGCGCAGCGGTGGATTCAGTTTTAGCGTTTTCAGTTTGAGCCAAGGTTGCTACCGCGCAGAGCGGCGTGAGGCAGACTAGAAACTTGAGGCAGCGCGTCATTAGATGATCTCCCTTGTTATCTATCGAGGCCCGCGAACTTAGCGATTCTATCCCGGCATGTATAAAGATGTCGCCTATGGGAAGGTTTGATGCCCGGCTCACTTTTTTTGTAGCTGCTTTTCTCCCTTCGCTTGGGTACGACCGGGAGAAAGGTAACCTTGCGGTTGTATTACTCGGGGAGATCCAACGTGCGGTTTTTTTGAAGCTGAGGTTGCGTGGGAACGGCCCCACTCAAGCCGAAACACGGCTTGAATGGGCCACCCCGTCGACCCCGTCGGTCCATGTGTGCGCTCAGAAGAGGCGGAGGTTGAGGAGCAAGAGCCCCATGCAGAAGACCGCCAGCATTCCGCCTCCTACGATCATCAACTGCGCCCGCATTCGCTGCATTGCATTGACGTCCGGACCGGCCAGGCCAGAAATGAGGTAAGTGGGTTCGTTTCGCCCCTTCCTAATAAGGTTGCGGTCGTTCTCATCCTTGGCTCCGGGATTCTCGGTGCAGGTACCAGTGATGTCGTATTCGTGGTCAGGCAGGATGCAGCGCTCGGTCAAGCGATACCGGCCGGAGGCGGAGGGAAAGCCGGCAACCGAGGCTTCGACTTCGTCCGTCGGCGGGGGAGGCGGAACAGGCAGGGAAATCTTGGTCGTGAACGGACTCTCCTTCTTATGCTGCGCCTGCAATTTGGTGACGCGTTGGAACCCTTCCGCATATTCAGGGCTCCAGAAGGGATGCTTATAGAGTTCGATCTGGGCGAGCCGTATCTCCTCGCGTAAGGGATCGGACAGCGGCCCTTCGGCCTCCAAGCCTTGTATCATCTTTGCTTCGCCCTGCATGACCTGAGGGAACAGCTTCCGCATCATTTCATCCGGGGTGGTTCCTTTCTTGGCGTACTTGGACATCGCAAACATCATCTGCTCGGCTTCGAGATTGTGCCGGGACCCCGGCGCCTCCGCGCTGGGTCCAACCCGGGCCACATAGCTGAGCAATTCCGCGTCGGAAGCGCCGCGGGGAGGAAAGCTCGAGGAGCTCGGCGCCTCACGCACGCACGTGCTCTCAAGGTCATACTCTGCTCCCCGAGGATCGACCAGCACACGCCCCGAACTGTCTTCAAGGTAGAAGCTGACGCCGTTCGCCTCCGCCCCATAGTGCAACCACTTCCCGCTCTCGCCCTCGTCCTTCCACTTCTCGATGTGCACCTGGTAGAAACCGCAGGGTGTATGGCTGATGGGACTGTCGACGAGGTGATCCCTCGTGACTTTGCCGTGAATGCGCACCAGGCCCATAGCAATGCTGCGGATGGGCATCTCGGACGTGCCCTGAAGCAGTAGATACTTGCGGTAGGCGCGGAAGCCCCTGAAAAACGTCCCGACCCCTCCGCAGAAGCCCAAAAGCAACCCAAGATCGAGACTACTCATGGCCATGGGGTCTTCTCCGGCTACGTCAGCTTCACTTCCACGTCCCGGCGGTCTTCCTCGGTCACCTTGAAGAGTTCGTGCGGCCGGAAGTTCATCAGCCGGGCGCAGCACCTATGGAAATCGAGTTTCGCAAGCATTAGAACAGACCAAGCACTGCGGGCGGAAGGAATATCCCGCGTGGGAACGGCCCCACTCAAGCCAAAACACGGCTTGAATGGGCCACCCCGTCCTGTCTTGTTGAAAATAAGCATGCGCGAAAAGCGCGATAAGCCAGTTTGGGGCAAAGCTTCGTAAAAGCGGTTTCGCAATTACTTGGCCTGATAAAGATCGCGTTTGTTTTATCAAGATGCTCAAATTTATTTATTTCCCGCCCCTTGGCGAGAGGCCGGGACATGCACGCAATCCATAGGGAGCCCTCAGGGGCTAAAAGCCCTGTTAGTTTTTGCTGAGAATATGTACGGGATCAAGGCCAAGGAAACTTGACCGGTTGATGTCCGGGCTAAAAGCCCGGACCTACCCAACCGCGGAGTTCTCACGCAGGCATTCAAGCCCGTACCCTTCGATTTGACCTTAGACACGCTAACTGTATAGATACCGTTTGGAGCCGTTTAGTTTAGTGGAGCTGGGCTTTATTTTGAGTAGGACCGGAGCCGACGCGGCCGGCGTGGGAAATGCCCACTCTGCCGTCAGGGTTTAAAGCGGGGCAGAATCTGAACGGCGAGACCCAGCGGAAAGCCCTCTCCATTGGGTAGAGGCATGGGTGACCCGGGAGCTTCGACAACGCTGGTCGGGGTAATGGTATAGACGCGCAGATTCCCGTCTGGGTAAATAGCATAGAGGTGGTTGTTGTTGTCCCAGTAGAACTCCGATACCCCGCCATCCGCGCCGGCCTTTTGGTTGATCAATCCTGTGAATTTGGTAATAGGATTGCCCCCATTGAAGTGAAAGACCTGCAACCCCAAGTCTCCGCCGACAGCGAGAAGCTTGCCGGATGGGGACATATTGAGGGTGTTCACAAACCCAACTTCCACCCTGGGCATGTTCAGGTAAGTGCTCTTAGTGGTCAGGTTACCCTCGCTGTCCGCCGTGTACGCGGCGAGCTGCTGGGCTCCGTCCGGGGCATAAAATCCGGGCTGTTTCAGGGCTTGAAAGCCAAAGGCAACGTGACCGCTTGGGTCAGCGGCTGCGATCTCGTCAGGACAGAAGCCGTCTGATTCCGAGGTCAAAGGAAACGATGCAGCCAGCGGGCCGCCTATCAAGACGCCATCACCGAGACGTTTGTAGCCCACGAGGCTGAGGTTGAGGGTGTTGCAAATCGCAGCGTAAGCGTAGAGGTTGTTTCCACTGAAGGCGAGCGCGGGACTAAAAGCAAAGCCGCCGATCCGGCCGGTATAGTTCAGCTCGCCTGTCTCCTTCTCGATGTTGAAAGACAGATAGAGGAAGGCGTTGCCTAGGACGCCGACGTACAGGGTTTGTCCTGTGTGGTCAAGGACTATGCTATCTATGCCTACGAAGTTAACCACCCGGCCGGCGACGTTGGTCGTACCGACCTTCTTGAGAGAGCCGTTGGACGCCATCAGCCAGGTGTCGACATTGGTCGATACGCTGTTTGGGTTCCCATCGCCGTCGACGACGAACAGATACTTGCCGTTCACCACCATACTGGCTAGAAGGGCGTTCTTGCCGCCTGAGAAGGGAGAGCCTGGCACCTTGGTCAGCCTACCGTCAGAGGCTGCATTGTAGGCATATATGTCAGTAGGGGTAGAGAGGTAAACCTGGGCAACCTGAGCCACTATTGGTAAAGGCAGCAACGCGGCGACCGAGCAGACGAGGAGTTGGATAGAGCGTTGCATGAGGGAAATCTCCTGTTTTCTTGGGGGCCTCGAATTTTACGCTGTTCCGAAGTTACGCGCGAACAAATTCACCTGGTCAGGGGAGAAGCCCCGACCAGTTTTGAGGGAAGTCGACGCGCTGAGTTCCATGGTCGCTGCCGAAAACTCGATCAGAGTTACTGGAACTAAGCTCCGGACGGTTTACCAGTTCCGTAGGTTTCTTGGGGATAAGAAGCGGGGACGACAGCGAAAGGGATGAAACGATAGTATGCTGGCCGTCACAATGAAACTTATGCGAAAGATATTCTTGCTGGTCTTTGTCCTCGGCGTATCCTGCGCGGCGTTCGCCCAGACCGATCGAGCATCCTGGGCAAATCTAAATGGCTTGCGGCCAGGACAGAAGATTCAGGTCGTCGGGGTGACCTCGAAGAAACATTCGGGAAGCTTCCTGAGCGTCTCCGATACGGCGATCTCGTACCGGGAGGCCACTGGCGAACAGAGTATTCCGAAGCAAGATGTTGTCAGCGTGAAGCTCATGGAAAACAAACACCGTTTGCGTAACACCCTCATCGTGGCCGGAGTAGGCGCCGGTGTGGGAGCCGGAATCGGCGCAGCACTCCACAAAGGGTGCTCATCGCAAAGCTTCTGTCTGGATATTGGCGGAGCCGCCCTACCGGCCGCAGTCGGCGCGGTGGTCGGTGGCCTGGGGGGCGCTGTCACCGGGGTTCTTTTGCCCTCTCACAGCACGATTTACCAGGTGAGTCCGCACTAGTGCGGTAACCGCATAGCTTTAAGCAAGCGCCAGCTTCCACCAGCATAAATGCCACGATGAAGCCGCGGTGTTCCTCTGAACTCCCGATAGGCGGGGTTCTCGGGAAATGGCTAAAAAGGTACGTACTAACGTACTAAGTCCTAGGACAGGGGGATTTTTTTGGGTTTCTCTTGAGTTCCTGATGCTGCGGAGGCTTTCCCAAAGGGTAGGGTTTGCGCGAAATGACTAAAAGGTGCGCGGTATGCGCGGTATTCCTCGGGCAAGGGGATTTTTTGGGTTTCTCTGAGTTCCTGATGCTGCTGAGGCTCAGCAAATTGGTGAAACCAGTGCCTGACCTCTCGGGGACTTCGCCCGGAGGGCTACGCAGCGTCGTATGCGTCCGCATATCTCCCGGGATCTTCTTGGCTTACCCGTAGCAAGTTTTGAGCAAGCGTATTCAGCCTTTTCGATCGGAGGCTAGCGTAGGCAGGGTGCGGTGACCTGAGCAGTTTCATTAACTTTCCTTCAGAATTCGCATGCCAACTGCGTTACATGGTTTGGACCATCAACGGGAACAGAAGCGGTTTGAGGAAATTGCTATTTGGTCAAGACGGTCCCGGTGTTGTCTTCCGGCAGCTTGAGCAGCAGACGGATCAATTCACTCTGCCGCCGAGTGCCGGTTTTGAGAAAGATACTTTTGAGTTGCGAGCGCACGGTTTCTCTTCCGACATGGTTCAGATCCGCCGCCTCCGATAGCGATTTGCCATCAAGGAGAACCATTGCGAGTTTAGTCTCCGCCCGACTAAGACCGAAGAGTATGCGGAGCGCCTCGGGTCGCGCCAAGGGTCTCTGGTCCGGATCGGTTATAAAGACAACAGCCGCAGTCCTCTGAGGTGTGGTCAATGTTTCCGGCCAGCAAGGAACGGCCACGATCTGCAGGGGTCTCTTCCCGGCACGGGAGATCATCGTTGGCCGTGCGTCTGGCGCTGCCTCTCCCTTGCGCGCGCTGATTGCGTTGGCCAACGTTGCGCGTAGCGCAGCCTCCTCGGTATCCGCTTGAGCTTTCAGACTGCCGCCGTCAGAAACCAAGCCGACATGGCAATCGAGAATGGCACGGGCGTTCCTGTTGGCAAACAGAACTTTAGCGGTGGCGTCGACCAGCACCAAAGGAGCGTTGAGGTGATTTAGAGCGGTTTCCATGTCAGAAACTCTCGACTCCAGTTCCAACAACATTCTGCGAGTATAGAGGGCAGTCCGCAGATGAGGCAGAATTTGCTCCAGCACGGCAAACTGTTGGCGATCGAATTCGTCCTCGCCTGGCCCACGATAGATGCTGAGACCCTCCAAGATGCCTGATGGCCCAGCAACGGCAACGCACGCCATCTGGCACACGTCTACTTTCTTCAGGAACTCGTTGTAGAAGGTGCTCTTGAGCAATTCGCTCCGGGGCCATAGATCCTCCCCCTGAACAACCCTTTCACTGCCGCTGCCAGGGAAACGCAACGTCCATTCGTCGAACTGGCAGTAGACCTCCTCGTAAAGGCGGACGTTTTCTCTGTCGTTGATAGAGTCGCCCAGCGTGGCAAGTATCCTGTGGTTGTTCTGAGGAAGGTGATGCGAAATGAGTGCCGCCTTGTTTACACCGCTCGCAGTGCCAAGTTCCTTCAGGAGGACGTTCCACATCGCGGGTTTCGTCGGGGCCGCGCATAGGGCGGCAAGTACTTCGCCGAAAGGGTTAGCCTGGGTCACGGAGCCATCCTCAGAGAGGATTCGGCCTAAAGGGAGTGAACGGAGCTTGTTATAGGCCGGGCACAATCATACGCTACTTTCACCCAAGTGGGTGATGCTCCGCGGCGGAGTTAGTTATCCATTTCCGCCTTAACTGAAGTAGGGCATCCAGATACATGATTTAGAGAACGTCGTAGCGCTAAGTGGACAGGAACAAGTAATTTGTATCTTTCACCCGTTTGGGGGATGCGTAATGGTTTTTGGGCTGCACTCCTTGTCCGCTGGCATGGAGAAAGTAAGCTCTGCAGAGCACATCCGGCGGAGGCATCTTAGCAAATGTCGCGTGTTAGCAACGGTACCAATGGGCAACCATCCAGAAGGTATGGCCGATCCAGATGAGCACCGCCGAAAGAGCAGGGAATTGCGGGATTAACTGCTTCCAAGGCGTTGTTGGAGATCGGACCTGAAAGCGGAGGTCTCGGGGCGGGCCCTTCGCCCTTGCTGTCGTCTGCGAAGAGCTTCTCGAGGTCAGCTCTCGGAGCCGATTCCCCATTCGACTTCGCTCAGGGCAGGCTCTCCGGTTTCTAGGGGGTCGTGATCGAACGCCATTGAAATCATGTTCCGGGTTTAGAAAATGGCATTGTTTTAAACCCAGTTAGGGTATGTACTGGATGGACCATCGGACCACCGGTATCTATAGGTAGATAGCAGAGGAGGCACTGAGCTATTCGACGACCTCGGCTCCGGGGGCTGCAAACCACGATCGCTCTTGCATATTAGTTGCCGCTCTCCCGCGAACGGAGCTCGTCTAGGTATGATCGTTCGATAGGTCACGGCTATCTTTCGATACCCACGGAGTTTGCCCTGTATTTTCGAATGCAGAGTTCGCGTGCGGTCTGTTTTCTGTATACCCTGCCTTCGGGTTATCGCACTTCTTCCGTAGCTGTGCAGCGTACATCGCTTCGCCGCATGTTCCCGCGCCGTTGCGCATCCGCAACTGGCCCACTAGTAAAACCGGGATCAGTTTGTAAGCCAAGCTGGCCCGTCTAACTGTAGGAGATAGCAAGAAAGACCGGTTGTGTTTTAGGCTAGGTCATTGCGTATAGGAAACAGCATTTATGGATGTACCGACCCAAGAGGACTCACTTAATCCTCATTAACGTTACTTCATAATTGCAAACTCAGCGTGAGTGGGGACTAGTTCACCAGCATGCGGATGACCTTCTCTATCTGGGTAGGCTACGAGTCTGCCTAGCAACCATTTTGCAGGCAAAGAAATATTGCTTGACACATAAGCACTGTGTGTTACAAACTCGCTTCGCCTTTAGAAATCGCTCAAACGAGTAGTGGTTGTTCCCGATCGATCCGTAAAGCAGTGGACGCCATCGCAGCTTAGCTATGCTTGCGAGAGCTTCTGCGATGGTGTGTTTTGTGTATAGCTTATTGTGTTGTACTTTCGAGAGTGTACCGGCCCTTCTCCCCCTTGCACTTTAGGACCTACATACTTGGTCAGGTTGGTGTGAATGCATGTGACCGTCGCATTGGTGGCGGCTTACAAGTACTGCTAATCAGCGCCCGCAGGGAAACAGCAAGGAAACGGGATGCTTACGTCGTCTTGTTATGAATACGTTCCGTCTGTCCCCGAGTTATTCCGTCTGTCCCCGAGTTATTCCGTCCCCGAGTTATTCCCTGTCCCCGAGTTATTCTCGGGTTATCGTCGTCCCCGGGTTATCGTCAGGCTGTGGATCAACGTTAGGATCGCAGGTCAGTCGGCAAGACTTTGCCTTTACCGGTGTTACATGGTGCGGAGTGCCGACGACAAGAAACGGGAGGAACACGGTGGCACGAGCCGAACACCTAAGAGAAATACGTTCCGTCTGTCCCCGAGTTATCCCCCGAGTTATCTCGCCGATCTGGGTCTGCCCGTCTGTCCGGCTATGCCAGCATTTTCAATCTTAAAATCATTGGTTTTCCACAACATTCACCTTAGCATCTGCGAATATAGTTGACGACCGATATGTATCTTGAGATAAGTTAGTTTCACTGCGGCTAGCTCTTCAGGTGCTTAATGACAATCCTAAAGTTCATTTCATTATTGTCCATCCTGATCTCTTGCACACCATTGGCAACCGGAGATGACACCGGCAGTGTCTCGATTGTTGGCAAGAACGTGGATTCAAGTGATCCAAAGGCATTCGGACTCCTGCTAACGCTGGCCAGTAAGGCGTGGCAGGAGTTCGAGCCAGGGAGCGCAACTCACTTTTTCGTGACGAAACGCGGCATTTATGTCTATGTCCCCGGAACTAAAACGGTCTTACTCTGCAATACGACTGACCTTGGCGCATGTATAAAGAACAAAGACTCGCAAGCGGGCCAATTGCTTCCAATCGATCCATCGAGCGCTAAAAAAGGTGACCATGGCACCGGAGAAGCCGAAGAATCCGGTATTGCCTTTTCGTGGAATGTGAACTAGTGTTTCCCGCTCCGATGCCGCATGGAGCCTGCTGTTGACCAAAGCTTAGCACCTACATGTTTGCCCCCGAAATTCACCGAATGATAGGACTCGCATATGCTTGGGTCTCTTTTGCAACCCACACACCTCCTGATCCTACCTTTGATTTTGATTTTCCTTTTTGGAGGAAGACTGTTTGCGAATTTGGGCAAGGGATTTGCTGGTGCAGTTGGGAACTTTAGGAGTTCGATCCGGTCTTTGGGCGACCGTGGTCGATCAGACTAGTGACTTTCCACTGTGCAGTCCCATATTGCAAAATGTCTTCTTCCACTTCACCGTGCCGCCAGTAAGCTATAGACCTCAAAAGAATTCCCTAGCAAAAGCTTCGATATATTGCATGAATTTCTCGCACAAAAGAAGAAAGCGGAGGCGGCGGCTAAATACCCAACTGAGCTCATAGAGTCGATGGATCTCGACGGCGCGTGCGTTACCCGAGTAGAACGGTCACCTGGCGTATTCGCGGCGAAGATCGTATACCAAGACGTTCGTAGAAGATGTTCCACGGACGGACTTCGATGAGAGGCTCGCGCGGTGCGATCGGTATGATGGGTGTCTTTAGAGGAGCTTTGGAGGAAGTTATGGCGTACACGAATGCAGTCATCGATATTTCCCACCACAACGGCACTCTCGATCTCAGCATTGCTCAGAGTGCAGGTGTCGTTGCAGTTGTTCAGAAAGCGACACAGGGAACTACTTTCGCTGATCCGACATATCAGACAAATTTTGGGCAAGCTCAACGGCTTGGTCTCATGTGGGGCGCGTATCACTTTGGGAATGGGAACGACGGGGTTTCACAGGCGGAATTCTTTCTCAAAACAGTTCAGCCCGCCACATCAACTCTTCTGGTTCTGGATTTTGAATCGAATAAGGCGGGATCCAGCATGTCCTTGCAGGACGCCAGGGATTTTGTAACGCACATCAAGCTGGCCACCGGAACTTGGCCGGGCCTCTATGGCGGGTCGTACCTCAAGGAGCAACTGGGCAGCCAAGCTGATCCAACGCTGCAGAATTGCTGGTTGTGGGTGGCGCAGTATGGTTCCACCGCGGTGCTGCCCCCTGGATGGTCGAACTGGACACTATGGCAGTACCTTGATGGCCAGGTTGTAGCAGATCCCGATCCGATCATAGGAATCAGCCCCTGCGACCGCGATTACTACGTCGGCAGTTTGGCGGATCTCCAAGCGAGTTGGGTTACAGGGTCTCTCGCAGGTTCCGCTGCGGTCTCACCATCAGCGTCCGTACAGGATTTGGTTATAAACGCTTCGATGAAAAAGCGTCAACGATCTCGAAGCAAGAGACCGTAGAAAGCTGTTGAATGAGGTAGACCCGACAGAACACCAACCAGGCTACAAGTTATTGACCTTCAAAAAAGTTTACAAATTTCCTGCTTTCGACTACAGTCGCTCCACCCTAGAAATCAGAGCCTCATCACTAAACAACCGAGGGCTATCGATGAACGCACAGATGACCCTGAATAACACCGACAATGTGGATCTTTTTGTGACGACGGTCGATCACAATCTGTCCGACGACGCTGTTTGCTTCCCTAACCAAGGGAACGACGTAGGCGCAGTCGCAACTGCAACAGTCGAGATCGACGGCGACTATCTATTTCGATCACTACGCGGGAGTCAGCACGGCGCACGCCACCCGAGTTAAGTCATGGCCCGCCACGGGTGGTCCGGGCGACCCGGCGCTTGTAGCCTCTTCGTAAGCGCTCCGTCATCGAACGGTCTTCATCCTTCGATAAGTCTGCGATGTTGGAGCTCGGTATCACCGTTTGTGCGTTTCCATCCAGGCCCCGTGCGCTTCCGCTTTACCGCTTGATCGCATAGAACTCATCGAGTTACTGGAGCGTCCATGAACGTGTCGTCGAGATTCGACGTTGCAGGACTCCGAAACCCATCACGACCCGATTCGGGTGCGGAAGTCCCGGGCCGACCCATCAGACCCAGTCGCCGAGCGTTCCTCGGTCTCTCTGCTGCCGGGTCGGCGTTCGCGTTTCTTCCGCCTCTCGCCCGCGGGGAGGGCTTCGGCGTAGTGCGCGAAGGTGAAGTTGTCCATCTAACCGTCGGCGGAAAGCCGCGCTGGACGCTCGATCCGGTAGTTTTCGGCGACCGCGCTGCGGTCTCCGTTCGCCACGACAGCCTCGGCGCGATCCATATACAACTGCGTGACGCATTCTTTCCCGGGACCACGCTAGCCGCAAGTGGCGAGTGGCTTCTGCTGAAGCAGGCCAGTGATTGGGTAATGCGTTGCACCCTGGATTGCGGCATAACCGCCAGTGCACCGCTGCTCGCGTGGCTGCTCGGTCAGGTTACCGCCACGGGGCGTTGGAAGGCGCGCGGCGTTCGTCTGTTTCCAAACGCGGCAATCGCCTTCTCCCCCGGTCTCAGCGTAGAGATGTTGCCGAACTGGATCATCCGTATGGATGGGGGTGTGGCAGGGCGAGTTCGGGATTTGTGTGGTTCTTTCCGGGCACGAGGTGGTGTGCTGCGCGTCAACCCTCCGGAACGGATAGCCGCCGACGCACAAGGTCGGCACGCCACGACCTTCTCTCTCCTTCGCGATTCCGAGCCCTGGCCCGTACAAATCGGCGCTCCGGAGGGAGCGATTTGGGATCTCACGCACGATGCGGCGGGAGAACTCTTTGATGAACTGCATCTTGAAGCAGTCGTAGGCGTGCGGAACTTGCTGCATTCTGCGATGTTTTCTCAGTCGTCTGCTAGGCAAGTTTCCGTGAGATGGTTTCCGGGCGGAGGATTGCAGAACTCCGACGGCGAGCCGTTCCATTTCACTCTCAACCAACCCCGCTTCGTCCATGCTCTGAATGAGGCTCCCCGTAGCTGGGCGTTAATCGCCGAGGTTGCCGACCAATCGGTCTGGGCGCACGGCACGCACGCCAGTTACCTGTTTGAGACAAACCCCGACGCACCCCTCTTCACCTTGTTACACGACGGCCAAACGCAGCAGACACCAGCAGTGACCCCAGCCGTCTCGCAGATTTGCTTTCCCCACGACGACACCTGCGTCGCGCTCCACATGAAGCAGCCGGAGCCAGTCCACTTCAACTTCGGCGCCGCGGTTACGGAGTTTTTCGAGCGCGGCCTAGCTTGGTTTCACTTGCTTCCCTCAGTGCACGACTTCGACATGTGCTTCGGCGAAGAGGGCGGTGCGAGGCTGCAGATCGAGCGTCCGCAAGATATGCTCTCGCTCGGCTTCGAGTTCAAGCATTTGCAGTTAAGGACCGGAGGCAAAGCTCGTGTAGTGCCTAGCAAGTCAGGCAAACCGGGCCAGGTGACCGTCATCTTCCCGCCCCAGCACGTCGGCGAGGAAGCCTTCTTTCACACCGACGACAAGCCTAAAGTGGACCTGAAAGTGCCAATCGGACCAGCCGATCTCAACAACGGAGACGACTCAACTCCGGCCGGGTTGGAGAAAGCCAAACAACTTCGCGACGCCGACTACGCCAATCCGAAACCCGTAAAGATCGATCCGGTGCCACCGCGGACCCGACTCTCCGGCGAGAGCCGTTTGGTTTTTGAGCTCCCAGAGAATGTGGAGATTCCCTTCCACATCCCTGACCTCTTGAACTGGAGCGCATGGAAGCTAAGAGTCGCAGAGGTCGCCAAGACCGGTGTCGGAGGAGGCGACTACGACGAGCTCCCGAGAATAGAGCGGCCGCGTGGAACCGGAGAAGCCACTGGAGAGAAGGTGGCCGACGTGACCTCGATCGAGCTGCCCTACAGCCTAATGATTTCCCCCAGCGACCGCAGTGCCTGGGCGCACTCGACGACACCCGTTCAGGCCGATACCGGCGTCGTCGAACTGTGGCACACGCGGCTCGCTTCTGCAACGGGACCCAAGGCCACAAGCAGCAAGCCGAAGCCCAGTGACACCAGGGTCAATCAAACTATCGTCGATGAAACCAATGTGAAGGATCGCGTTATCCGCGCGATCTGGTGCCCGGATTTCGTTCCCTTCGATCGCTCGAACAATCAATGGACCGACCCCGGCAATTACAAGGGACATCCCGATGGCTTCCGTCCCCACTTTCCCGATAAGGATGCCCTCGACCCCTTTCGTATGTCGCTCGACGCGCGTGACCACGTAGAGCTCGTGCATCTCACCTCCGATTATCGAATCCCCCAAGCAAAATGGGTCGATAAGGACAAGCCCGACGAAACTCAGAGGCTGCTGCCTTTACCGGTCGGCGTCGACCACCTCATGCTGACCTCCGTCGGAGGCTACCTCAAAAGCCTCGGAGCCTGGGACCCGGTAAAAATCGACATCAACCATCAGCTCACCGTCGAGCAGTGGCGGCACATCGCCACGCTCGGCCGAGATCAGTACGTACGTGTCGTCTACAAGGGCTTTCTAGTTCCGTTCGGACATCGCGCCGCTCTGGTTAAGGTCACCGAGCGCAAGCTGATTACGATCGCCGGTTCCGGCGTCGTCGCCATCTTGCACCAGCGCATGTTCATCGTCATCCACGACCCCATCAAGAACTATCCCGTGCTCGGCCAGCCCAATCAGGGCCGCGAGATGCCCTTTCGCCGCATCGAAATGCTGACGCTCATCACCCCCGATCTTGACGACCCTTCCACGGCCGCGTGGTCCCCGGTTTATCCGGGCGTCTTCCTCAGCCAGTCGCTCTTTCGCCCGCGCGTTGGCAACCAACCCTATTCATTCCGTTTGCGCTTCACCGATTGGGCAAGCCAAACGTCTGAAGCTTCGATTCCCCTAGTCTTTGCCGACGCCGAAGTTGCTCAACGTAAAGTTATTCAAGCTGTGCCGACTGGAACGCCACCCGCCGGAAGCTACGCCACCTCCGCCGACGCCTGCCGCTTGTTTAACGAAGGGAAGTCCGACTCTTCGTTGACCGACGACCCCTGGAAGTCCGCCGATTTCGCATCCCAGAAGGTATCCTTCGCCCCATCCACAAAAAAGGGCGATACCCAATACGACGCGGCCAAGCTAGCCTTTCTCGCCGAAGGCCCGCCCACGAACTTCGATCCCATAGACCTTTACAAAAACGGTCTGCCTTACTTCTACCCGTCGCTGGACTACGCCCGAATTGGGTCCGCGTCGATTAAGCGCATCACCGGAAACTCCAATCCTAGCCGCGTCGTCTTCTTTCCGGCGTACCTCACGGGAGGTTTCGATCCTAAGGTTAACCGCGGCGAAGTCATCCTGCAGATTCACGATGACCAGAAGTTAAGCCTTAGCTTCGGTGGCAACAGCGGAAATGTTGACAAAGCAGGTGGACTCGCCAGTCCCGACACCGCGATCGCCGGATTCTCACGCCGTGCAGGCCCGGTCGGCGGCGTTCCGACGGCGGTCACGACAGCGCCGGTTCCTGCGACCGCTCCCAGCTCCCCCCCCTCCAACCCATCTCTTGGCATGTTCTCTTCGGGTAACTTCCATGCGGCGGACTTCTTCAGTGGACTCACCTCGGCCAAAATTCTCGGCGGCATCAAGCTCGCCGACATCATCGCGCCGCTTGCGCCGGGTCTCGCCGACAACCTCGAAAAAGCCCCAAAGATGATCGAACAGCTTGCCTATCAGATCGAGGACGAACTCGCCAATGCAGAAGCCAAGCTGAACGATGTCGCCCTGGCGGTTCAAAAATTCCAAACCGCACAGATTCCGGTCGGAGACAGCACCGTTGCCAACCCTTTTGCCCCATCCCTGAGCGCCCGCGCCGCCGCCGTCTCTGCGGCAAATGCGGCCGTAGCCGCGGCGCACCAACGAAGTAAGGACGCCGCGTTAGACCCCATCCGGTCCCTGGCAACTGCGGTCGCCGAAGGCGATGCAGTGCGTCAGTTTATCGGCTCTGTCGCCGATTATGCCTCTGCTCTCGACGACCTGTTGCACCAGCCTCAGGCCCTAGCCGAACAGGCGGTGCTCGCCGCCCTCACGCCAATTGTCTCCAGCTACGCCGCACAGGCAACTACGGCATTTACCACAGCAGCCACTGCTTTCCTCGACCAGACCCTGAACACCGCCATCACCGCTGCAACCCCGTTGCTGGTCACCCTTGCAAGCATTGCCCAGCAGACCTATGCCGACGCGGTCGCCCAAGCGGATGCATTTGAAGCTCAGGTTGCGATAGCCGACCAACGTTTGACGCTCGCGCTTTCGGAGTACGCACCGCAACTATTCGCCATCCAGAAATGCGTTCCAGCCATACAAGACGCTATAACTCGAACCAAGAACATCATCGCCGGGACTGTTTTCGCCAATCTCCCCGGGGCCATCGACAACCTGACCTACATCGCCGACGACCTGCTCCAGATATATCAAACCGCCGGACTCCTTGGGCTGGTCACAGCAAATCCCGGTCTCATCAAGAAGGTCACTGATGCAGAAGCCATGCTCGATACCGCTTGGCTGGCTCTGTCGGTGCTACCGTCAAATATCCAGGCACTTCGCGACACCTTCCAGGCGACCTGTCTCGCCGCTGCAGCGAACCTATCTCAAAAGCAGGCTACCGCCCTTCTCCAAAATATGCGGCAGTTCCAGCAAGCATCCTCTGCAGTCTTTAGATACGTTGGCTATGCGACCGCGTGGCCGAGCACCGCCCCATCTCGACAGCCAAACGACCTCCTGCGCCTCCACCAGTTAATCCGTCAGAACCAACGCCAAGTTTTGGCTTCGCTCGCTGCAATCGAGTCCTTGTGTGGCGACCCCGATTCCGGATTGAGCGGCGCGCTTGGCGGCGACCCAACCGCATTTAAAGCTAGTCTGACCAGTTTCGCTTCGCTCTACAGTGTCTCCAGTACACTCTCGGCAACGAACCCAGTAATCGGTCAGTTGGCGACCCTTCTCACTGACACAGCTGTCGCGGGACCCATCGCCTCGCGTGTCAACGACATTGAGACCCGCATCGCCGCCGCCAAGAAGCTCATCGATGCCGGCGGGGACATCCTCTCAGTCCGGTTGCTCCACTACGACCTCACCCTGCAACTGCGCGACCCCTTACTTGCGATCCACCAGTTCTCTCTCTTCAACTCGGCCATTTCTCCGAAAACGGTTGCCGATGTCCTGGCGACCCTGACCCAGCTAAATACACTTGCGCAAGCCATTGGTAGCCAGCTCACTCAAGTTCTCGCCAGGACCGCCTGCACGTTGTACAGCCAGTGGACGGCGTTCCAGTCATCCCTCGGCGCTGGCACGAGTTCTGTCCTGGCCGCCGTCGCCGTCGTCTTCAAGCCGTCTCTGGACAACGTCGATAAGCAATTCAAGGCAGTCTGCGACGATCTTGCCGCCGTTCCGCCCGCTGCGTACTCACTCACACTCTCGGACGTCCACGCCTTGCTCGCCGCTCTCCAGGCGTTCGTCCAGGATGTCCGTTCACGGGTCGCCGACGCCTCCACCTTCCTCAAAGCTTTGCCGGCCGAGGCGCTAGCCGCAGCTGAAGCCTATGCCGAACAGCAACTCACAACGCTGATTGCGAAAATCGTTCCCACATCCGTTTCGCTCTCCTACGACTGGCACCCTGACGTTCAAAGTTGCGAGCCCGTCTTCATCGTCGGCCCCAACGTGGATTTCAGCGTCACCGCCCGAGCCAACGTAAACGTCCTCGATCCCGCCAAGGCCTCGTTCGATGTAATCGGCAAACTCTCCGACTTTTCGATCAATTTGATCGGTTCTCCGAGCTTCATCATCGTCACCATCGATTCGCTCATCTTCACCTCGCACAACGGAAGCAAACCGGACTGCCATGTCGCGATCCGGCAAGTCACCTTCGGTGGCGATATGGGTTTTGTCAAATCGCTCGCCGACGCCCTCGATCCCGCGACTGGACCTTTCATCGAGTTAGCCGACGGCGGCATTACCGCTGGCTATCGCTTCACCATCGATGCGCTACCTTCTTCCCCCGGCATGACCGTCATGGGTCTGGCTATCGAGGTGGCCATCAACCTTCCCTTCGACGGCAGCCCGGTGCGTTTAATATTCGGGCTTGCCGATCAACAGCACCCGTTCTTAATTGCTTTCGGAATTTACGGCGGGGGCGGCTTTCTGCAGCTTCAGATCGGTGTCGATGGCGTCAAGCTGCTGCAAGGCGCCTTCGAGTTCGGCCTCGTCTCCTCGGTCACCATCGGCCCGCTCGTCGGCTACGGCTTTATCGTGGCGGGAATCTATTTCCGCATCGGCGGTGACAAATCCATCGTCTGTGGCTTCGTTCACGCCCATGGCCACATGGACATTTTCGGCATCATCAGCCTCGACGTCGATCTTTACGTCGACATCTGCTACGAAGACGGAAAGGTTCAGGGACACGCGGAATTCTCCGTCCATGTCAGCATTCTGTTCTTTAGCGCCACCTACCACATGACCGCGCAGTACGCCTTCGGCGGAAGCTCCAGTGCAGATAAGAGCTACCTAGATCAGCCACGCGAGACCTGGCAAGCCGCCCTTGAATATCCCCAAGGTTTCGCGCCCTACCCGGAAAACGCAGCCTTTCTCGTAGACCCCGATCCGGCCCCAGCCCCGCCGATCCCAGCCGGGCCCAAGAACAATAAAGATAACTGGATCAACCCAACGGTCTGGAAAAACTACATCAACAAGTTCGATTTTGCGTGAAAATGCCATGACCCAAGAAGATCTCATCTCGTTCACCGCCCTGCCCAATGGCATCGACACCGGCGGCCAGCTGCGCATCAGCGTGGTTCTTACGCCTTCGATCCGTACGCCCACGCCTCCGTCTCCGCCGCTGCCGGGCAACCTCAACCAATCCGCCTTTTACCATTGGCCCCAGCTTCTTAACGCGACGCCCATCACCTGGTCCGTGACATTCACGCCAGTGGACAAGGACGGGAACGTGCAGGGCCCACCGATACCGGCTACAACTACGGCTGTCTTATCAGATTCCAATTTGCGCCTCGATCTGTGGAAGGCGATCTTCGGCGAGGGCCGCCCCGCCAAACGGAGGCCCGTCACCGATCCCGCCATTCCACCATGGAACATCTCACCTCCGTTAAAGCAGCTGCACGACCGCCACAACAACCTGCGCGTCATCCATGCGAAGACCACCATCGCGCAAATCACGTCCGACAACGCGACCTTCTCTCCGGCCAAA
>Ga0206939_10139_pt1 | contig 21618 bp, 20 predicted proteins | sample Alteio_BWOrgHeat_10_FD_152921 | JGI IMG/M metagenome (GOLD analysis project Ga0206939, IMG submission 152921) | Enriched cells from forest soil in Barre Woods Harvard Forest LTER site, Petersham, Massachusetts, United States -... | ecosystem: Environmental > Terrestrial > Soil > Temperate forest >... | reverse complement strand
ACGCGGCGGCGTCATCGTCGTGGAAGACGTTGATTTTCGAGGACATTTTTGCCATCCGGAGAGCGCGGCATTGGGGCGATACGTGGAACTCTACACCGAGTTAGTAAGACGGAAAGGTGGAGACGCAAATATTGGACCTCGCCTGCCGGCTCTGCTGACGGGCGCGGGTTTTGAAAATGTGCAGATGAATGTTGTCCAGCCGGCTGGAGCTGCTGGCGAGGTAAAGCTTATTACCCCGATCACCATGGAGAATATCGGCAACGCAGTGGCCGCTGAAGGTCTGGCCTCGGCGGCCGAAGTTGCCCAGCTGGTAGCAGCCCTGTACGAGTATGCTCGCACTCCTGGCAGCGTCGCTTCGCTGCCACGCGTGATCGAGGCATGGGCTATCAATCCGTGGCGGCGTGAAATCGCCATGCAGCCCCGCCCAAAGGATGGTGATTGGCCTACGAATCGCTCCTGCATTTGGCAATGATCAGCGTGATGTCGTCGTGCTGTTCCTCTGGGCTGAATCGCTGAACATCCGCGACGATGGACGCGACGATGGGCTGCGCGGACTGTTCGCGATGCCGCCTCAATGCCTCGATCAGCCGCTGTTCTCCGAATTCCTCTTGCGCGGCGTTGAACGATTCAGTGACTCCATCGGTGTAGAGTGCCAGGACGTCGCCGGGGTAGAGTTGGCATTCCACCGTCGTGCTCGTCCAATCTTGGAATAATCCCAGAACAGTGCCGGTGGAGTGGAGCCATTCCACCGTGTTATCCCGGCGGAGCAATAGGGCCGACAGGTGGCCACAATTTGCGTATCGCAAGCGCTGCGTGGCGTCGTCGTATTCGGCAAAGAAGACCGTGGCATAAGCGTTGTCCACCGTATTTTCATAGAAGAGGCGGTTCACTGACTCCAGGAAGCGCTGCGGCTGTTCGCGGGCAAGGGCAAACTGACTGCGCAGATTGGCCTGCAGATTAGCCATTAAGAGGGCGGCCGCGATTCCCTTGCCGGAGATGTCGCCGATGAACAAGCCGACCCTCTCTTCTCCGAGGGCAAAGAAATCATAGTAGTCGCCCCCGACATGACGGGCCTGGATACAGATGCCCGCGTAGTCCAGGGTCCTTAGGTGAGGAAACGTCTGCGGAAAAAGCCTGGCCTGCACCTGTTTCGCAATTTGCAGTTCCTGGGCAGTGCGCCGTTCGGATTCCAATTTTTCGGCATTTGCGCGGCGCTGCTGCTCAATTTCCCGGCTCATCTCATCGGAGCCGAGCAGTTCAAAGGAGTTCCCATCTTCATCGCAAAAACCGGCAAACGTTCCACCCCACAATTGGGGCTGCGGAGGGTGATGAAAATGCACCCCGCGGTTGCGCCACAGGTCATAAGTGGCATAGATATCTTCGGCGATAAAACCAATCTGCGTGGACCGGCCAATGAGCTTGTAGTTCTCCGAGCCACGCTTGGGAGCAATCAAGGCTAGAATCGCAGTGCCATCCGGGGGCGCGATCGCCACCCAACGGCCAAATTCGAAACGGCCATCGGCAACTACACTGAATCCAAGCTTATCGACATAGAACTTCAGGCTGCGGTCGTGATCGCGTACGAAGACGTTGGACTTGAAAATACGCAGATAGGGATTCTGTTGCCCCGGGCGAAATGTGGCGTGGTCCGCTCGCTGTTGCCCTTCCGGAGTGTCTCTCTGAGAGATTTCAGGCTCCGAACTCAAGTCGATCTCCTTTCAGCACGTGCGCTGACGGGCACCGCGACAGACCCACTTAAGCCAAACAAGGCTTCAATAGGCCATCCGAGGGCATTCCTAGCGATTGTATGGAGCATGCATCTTGTCGGCGTATCTCTTCCCATCTGATGATATTGGCCTCACATTCGATCCACGGCAGTTCGTTATTAGCCATTACAAATGATCCCTCGAAGATGCGATACTCTGGCTTTATCAGGCCGAGATAGGGAAAATGAAAAGAGCCAGAGGCAGGAAACGTAGTGCAATGAGCAACGCGATGGTGGGAAAACCTATAGTGCGCTCTTTCGCGCCGGCACTGATCAAGGTTGTGTTCGTCTGCTTTACCGCCCTTGGCACCGTTCCGGCTGAGCAAGCGGCCGCGCCTCCGCCGTCAAGTGAAGGGCGCGCCGCTCAGACGGACAATCCAGCGAAGCCCGCCCACACATGGCAACACTTTCCTGTCTATGCGAGGGTGGAAGGTCAGCCCATCCAAACACGCCCTCCGGAAAAAAGCGACGACCGGCCGCTCTTCCCCCAACAGACGCGCGCTCCCTTCCACGCGACCGCACCCTACACGGTCACTACCCTTACCAGCACATTGCACGCACCGTGGTCTCTGGCATTTCTTCCAGACGGAAAAATCCTCGTCACGGAAAAATTACCCGGCGCTCTGCGTATCCTCGATCAACACGGGGTTTTGTCCAGGCCGCTCTCCGGGGTTGCCGCTGTCTCCTCATCGCCCGAGTTCGGCCTGCTTGATGTGGCTCTGGATCCCCACTTTGACGCAAATCACCGCATCTTCTTCACCTTCTTCGAATGGGTTGACAAGAACGATAGCAATACCTACATTGCGCGGGCGCGGCTGGACGAAGCAGCGGGTGCGCTGACCGAGGTGAAGGTCATCTTTCGGACCACCCCGGCTATTCCGTCGCATGGCAGCCTGGCGGCTGCGACGAAAACCGGCGGCCGCATCGCCATCGGGCCAGACGGCAATTTGTTTGTAGTGATTGGCGATCGAGACAACGCGGGTGCAACCCCCTGGGACGTGGCGCAGAAGCTGGACAATGACCTCGGCAAAACCATCCGCATCACGCCGGAGGGTAAGCCGGCGCCTGGCAATCCGTTCGCCGATACACCTGGCGCGCTACCCGAGATCTGGGCCTATGGCCAACGCAGCCAGGAAGGCCTGGCGTTCGATCCAGCGACAGGCCGGTTGTGGGAAACCGAGCATGGCCCGCGCGGCGGCGACGAGCTGAACCTTATTGAGCCAGGCAAGAATTACGGTTGGCCGGTGATCACGCATGGAATTGATTATGGGGGTCTCCCGGTTGGCGCCGGGATTACCGCGCACGATGGGATGGAACAGCCGGTCTACTACTGGGATCCGGTCATCGCACCCTCCGGTCTGGCTTTTTATCGGGGCGATCTGTTCCCGCAATGGAAGAACAGTATCTTCATCGGTGGATTGGCCGGCATGCTGCTCGACCGGCTAACGTTGTCTGGTGACAAGGTCGTCGCGGAAGAACCTCTGTTGACGGATTTGCACACTCGTATTCGAGATGTCCGGGTCGGTCCCGACGGAGCTGTCTATGTGCTGACCGACAGTGGCGTCGGCGTGCTCACCGATAACACACCACCGACCAGCAAGCTGTTGAAGCTGACGCCAAAATAATTCAGCCCTCTTCTTCAGCGGCACGACCCCCCGACTCTATCGCCCGGTGATACGATTTTGCGCATGAGCACGCGTCAACGTTACCGCGCCCTGCTCGAACCGGTGGGCAACAACCTGAATTGGGTGATCGCACGCTTGCCGTTTGCACCGGAAAAAGTATGGAAGACGCGCCAGGGCAAGGGAGTCAAGGGCACGATCAACGGCTTCGCCTTTCGCACCTCTCTCTTTGGCTCCGCGGCAAAGGGGCATTGTGTGCTGGTGAACAAAGCGATGCAGAAGGGTGCTCAGGCATACGCCGGTGAGATGGCGGAGTTTGTTCTCGAACCGGATCTCGAGGAACGCAAAGCCGCCGTTCCGCCTGAACTCGCCAAACTGCTGAAACAAGATCGCGCACTCGCTCGCTGGTTCGAGGCGCTGAGCTATTCCATGCGCAGATTCATCGGCGATGCGGTGCGTGAGCCCAAGAGCGCGGAGACGCGGCAGCGGCGGGCCGAACAGATGGCCGAACGCATGATGCTGGCGATGGAGGGGGAAAAGATTCTGCCGCCGATCCTGCAGGTGGCCTTTCGCCGCGAGCCACATGCACAAGCTGGATGGAAGGCCATGACGCCCATACAGCGCCGTAATCATCTGCTGGGAATCTTTTACTATCAAAGCCCCGAGGCCCGCGAACGCCGCACACAGAAGGCCGTGGCCGAGGCTCTCCGGGTCGCCGGCATCGAGGCCCCCAGCAGTAACCCTAAAGCGCATGTAGTTAGCCGGAAAAAAGGGCAGGGGCTAAAAAGGTTGCGGAAAAACTCGCCGCTGTAAAGGGGAGTGAAGGGTATGGGCTTCAGTGTCTGCGTGAGAACCATGGTTCCGAGCTCAGTCCCGCAGGGACGCCTGAAGTTCAGACTTGTCCAAATTAGGTTTTGGACAAAAAGGAACGGATTGGGATTACTCGCACTCATACGCACAAAACGCCTTTAACCGGAGGGACCTGCGGTTGATCCTCGGCGTCTTCAACCCCTGATGGAAGCGCGGCCCTACCCTTTGTCATCCCGATGTTTCCAAATGCCCAATCAGAATGCGGAGGCGAAGAACTATTCAATATAGTCAGGAGCCTTCTCGAGGCGATGAAAGGTCTTCGGGTCGTGCTCAATCCAGAGTTGAGCGCCGCTCTGCTTGAGGTATGCTTCCATCGCCGCGCGACTTGCCAGCGTCTGCTCCTTATTCGCCTCGGACTGAGGAGCCGTGGGAGCTTTCCGCTCAGCCGCATAGTGCCATAAATCCCCGGCGATCAGGACTGGTCCGGTCCTGGGCAGCTTCAAGGCCAGAACCTGGTGCCCCGGAGTATGACCAGGAGTTGATTTGATGGTGACGGTTCCATCGTCGAATACATCGTAGTCGGTGTCTGGGAGGATCACCGTCTTGCTGTTGCGCAGCCGGTTGTACGCAGATTGGTCTTCGGGACTGGCAGCGAACATCGCATCACGTTCCGCTGCATGGACCAGCCAGGTGGACCCGGCGAACGCGTTCGCATTCGCCGTGTGGTCGGAATGATAGTGCGAAAAGGCAACGTAAGTGATGTTCTCCGGACGATAGCCAAGCGCTGCCAGTTGCGGCAGCAAAGGCCTCGGGGAACTGATCATCCCCGAACCGTCGGAGTGGGTTACCGGCTTATCTCCTTTGAACTCACTGTCCGGAATCACGCCGACGTCCCACATGAGAGTTCCTTTGGGGTGAACGACTAAGTAGCACGGCACCACCATGTCGGTGTTCTTCACGTCATCTTTCTTCAAGCCGTATGTCGTCGGATCTTCACCTTTGATCAGACCGCAGTCGAACAAGTACACGCGCAGAGATGTCACCGGAGCAGCTGTTTTCTGCGCGAGCGGGGACTGAACCACCACAGCAAAGAGAATGAGAGAAACAAGCACCACACAAATTTCCCGATGTCTCATCATCATGATTCCTTCACTCTTAGGAAGTGCGGCGACATGATATCGACTAACCGTCGCTTAGTTGAGCGTATCGCGAGTGCGGCAACCGGCATACCTATTCCCCATAAACAATACTTCGCCGTGGCGTTGGAAACAAATCCCCGGCTCAATGTTCCGGAAAGCTGTGCCGTTTGTTGAGAAAGACGGCCCGGGATTCAACTCGACGCTTTGAACTGGAGCACTGACTCGGACGCCAGGAGCATCTGCGGGTTCCCTACGAATTCTCCGGTGTATCGATGACAATTTGCAGAGGCACCGGCGGTTGCTCAGGGCTTTGCCGTGGGCACGCGATCGGCGTAGTGGTCCCAGTGTTCGGCAAGCTCCTTCACCACCCGGCTGCCGACCAGATAGGCCGATAGCAGCGCTTCCTTATAGCCGGAAAGCTCGTCATGGGCCTCGCTGGCGAGCAATTGCACGGCGTCTTTACCCCGGGGCGGCACCTCGTAGTCGCTTGCCGTGCGCAAATCCATGACCCGGTCGAAATCGACCCGTTTTGCATGGGCGAGCGAGGTGAGCGCCTGCAGATAGCCAGTGTCTTCCTCGGCTGAAGTCACGGCAACGCCTTTGCCCTGCGTCCAGTAGGCGACCCATTGCTCGCTCCATGCCGCCATCTTGGCGCCGAGCCAGAACCGGTCGGCGGTAATGGTATCGCCCTTCAGCACAAAGGGTGGCTTCTGGGCATTGGGATACGCGGGATAGCCGGCGCGCACGGCTTTGAGGTTCGCATCGTCGGGCAGGTGCATGTCCGAGGTCAGACGATAGGCCCAGCCGGTGAGCCCTTCGTTCAGATGAAACAACTGGTCGGACCCGCCGGGATGGCCCACGGGCACAGGCTGCTGGTAGGGCGTGGCCCGATCGTAGGGCACAATGCCGGTCGGCCAGTCTGGCGGGATCTCACGCGCGTCGATCTCATAGCCGAGATCGCCGTCGACGGCATAGCTGGCCCAGGCCGCCGAGCCGACCGATCCTTTCGCGGGGTCAATTCCAGCGATGCCCGCAAGGATCCAATAGGCCCGGGTGAGATCGAAGCGCGGATCCAGGCCCAGCGCCATGATGGAGGCGGCGGCGTGCGACTTACCCACGCCGGTGACAATGCCGAGCACGTGTTCCGCCTGGTTGTACCGCAGGGCACGGTTGCCTTGCGGGAAGGGAAGCGTCGCCGTCAGCGGATAACGCTCGACCCAGTACTGGAACTCACCCGGCGCATCGCCAGTATCCTGGCCATGTTCGAAGGTGGCAACAACGACGACGCGGATGGGGATTGGGACCGGCCCGGAAGGTTCGGCGTAGGGTGTTGCGGCGGCATCGGCCAGGATCAGCAATCCGGCCACGCCGAGGCGGCCAAGTCGATTCTTCATTCCATTCTCCTACAAGGTTTTCAGGGAATGCGGATGGGCCTTGTCAGAACTTCACCTTAGAGCGTTTCCACAAATGACTTAAGCAAAGCAGGGGCGATCTACACCGGCATTCATCTCTAGGATAAGGGGTATTCGTCCGGACTGGTGCGGGGACTGCAGTTATTGGGAACATAGGGCCTTCCTGCTTGCGCACTAGCAGAGTCTCAGACGACGATGTGGATGGGGAACGGTCCGGAAGCTCAGGCGTAAGACATTGGCCAAGTCAATCATTCATAGCATTCTCCGGTTGTTACAAAATCATCGGGAAATCTGTTCCAGCGCCAGATCGCGTGTGCGCGGCCCCATGAAACCGATCGCCGCCATCACGACGAGCATTGCTACCGCGATAAACACGAAAACGCCGGTCGTCCCAAATTGCTTGAGCAAACCGGCGATGAGAAAAGAGGTGAAGATCGCCGACAAACGGCTCCAGGAGTACACGAAGCCCACCGCTCTCGCCCGGATGCCGGTAGGGAAGAGTTCAGTCTGATAGGCGTGAAAACTGTAAGACATAATATTATTTGCGAGCGTCAGGCCGACGCCCATGGCGATGAGAAGCATTCCACCCGACACCTGGCTGAAGACCAGCCCGCACACCATGATGAGTGCCGCAGCCGCCACGATCATGGTTCGGCGCTCGAATTTGTCTGCGATCCATAAGCCGATCATCGGCCCGATTGGTGCAGCAATGGCGATGATCGAGGAATACATCAGGCTGGTGGTGACCGTAATGCCTTGCTTGATGAGCAGGGTCGGCACCCAATTGGCGAAGCCGTAGAAGCCGACTGTCTGGAAGATGTTGAAGATGATCATCATGGTCGCGCGCTTGCCGTACGGCGCCACCCACATGTCGCAAAAACTGCCGCCGGTGATCACAGATGCGGGCGCAAGCGGCGCGGGAAGCGGCGCTCCATACTCTTTTGCGACCGTCGCCTCGAGCTTCGACAGCACGCGGTCTGCTTCCGTGAGCTTGCCGTGTTGGGCCAGCCATCGCGGGCTTTCGGGCAATGCGCGGCGAATGAACCACACGAACACCGCGCCGTGTGCACCAATGATGACCACCCAGCGCCAGCCATCGATGCCCAATGGCTTGCGGGGCACAAGCAGGTACGAGAGGAATGCCACGACAGGCACGGAGAGGAAACCCACGGTCTGCTCGCAGGCAAAAGCGCGTCCGCGAATCTGTTTGGGCACGAGTTCGGATATGTAGGTGCCGATCGTTACCAGCTCCACGCCGATGCCAAGTCCCGCCATGAAGCGCCAGAAGTTCAGCCCGGTGGCCGTGGTTTGAAATGCCATGATCAGGTTCGCGGCGGTGTAGAAAAGCAACGAGTAGGTAAAGATCGCACGACGCCCAAAGCGGTCGGCGAGAAACCCGCAGCTTATGGTGCCGATGAAAAGTCCCGCAAACAACGACGCAATAAAGCTCGCCACGCCCGTCATGCCGAACAGGCCGGCCGTGGTCGAGGTGAGAATACCGCTCTTGACGATTCCCGGCGCTACATAGCCGGAATACAGCAGGTCGTAAAGTTCGAAGAAAAAGCCGAGGCTAAGCAAGACGACGAACTTCCAAATCGTTCGCGTGGCAGGAAGCCGGTCGAGCCGCGCGGCGATTGCGCCCGCCGTCGCGGGGCCCGGCTGGGCGTGCAATGTGTCCGCATGGGAAGACAATCTGAGATCCTCGGCTTTCAGGATAACCGGCTAGTGGTCCATATACACATGCGAGCCCTATCGGAAGGTTACGCTGCCGGCTCGACCAACCTTATGAAAGTCCAAACTCAAATCGACCAGGGCTGCAGCTTTATCTTTCTTTGGGCTGAACGTGAATCCATAGCCGGCCAGCAACGGGTCCGCGGGAATTTTGCGATAGAGGCCGTTGATCGCCGTCTGGTCAAATACGTCTCCAGGTTTTGCGCCCAATAGTGCCCGCACCTTGCTCTCCTGTTCAGCATTGAGGTTAGCGATGGTCAAGCTTCGCAAGTGGTATATCGGCCCCGGAGTGACGTCGAGACGATAAGAAACCAGAGCATGTGCACGGTCCAATCGGGGTGTCTCATGAACCTCGACATCCGCATATCCGTAGCGCCAATAGTAGGCACGCAAGTCCCCCGGCACCCGTCCAAACGGAGCCCGCCCCGCAATCTCGCCGGGTTTTAGCGCGAAAGAGGATGAGAAATCCTTCCCCGGCAAGAGCGGTCCACCGCCGGCCGTGATCGAGGAAATACGGTATTGCGGGCCGGGCTTAAAGGAAACTAAAAGATTGACCAGGTATCGAGCGCCGTCGCGGCGAGGGGCATCATGGACAACGTCAACCTGTGATTCCAGGTAACCGTTCGCCTGCAATTGCTCTTGAACGTTGGCCCGCGCCCGCCAATCTTGTTCGGCGGAATATCCCTGCCCCTCTCTCGGGCTAAGATCCTGGCTGATTGAGGTCGCGAGCCCCGATGCATCCTGAGAAACCACAACCTTGTCCACAACGATCTGCGGGGTCAGGATGCTGAACACAATCGCTGGCTCTGGAGCGCCTGGAGCACGTTCGGCGCCGAGAGCCGAGGGCGACGGCTCCTGGCTTTGCACTTCGCCCACGATCTGCTTCTGCAACAGTAAAGCCTTGAGTGCATCGCGTACCGTGCCCTCGGCTGCGGGCGCAGGCGCAATCACATCACCGAGGCCGGGGATTTGCCTCTTCAGCAAAATGCGCAAATCCTCATCGCTCCACCAGACCAAATTGCTGAAGCGATAAGGGAGGCGGTCTGGATAGCTTTGCGCCGGTTGCGCTGTTTGTGGCCAACCAGCGGACGCAACCCAAACCATCAGCGCGACCAGCAACGCGGAGCCATAGGGGCGATCAGCTTTCGACTTCATTCTTTGCGCACATATCTCCATGCTCAAGGAAGGTCAGGCGGATGGTCAACGCACCTTGAAACACCAGGAACGAATGCTTAATCGCTGCGTGACAACCCTACGCCGATTGTTGCCAGCAGGAGCCAGCAGCGCTACCAGCTGACCGGTTGCCCCGGCTTTAGATTCAAGACCTGGATCCCTGATCCCGAAAGTTTCTCCTCTAGTTGCTCCGGCCGCCCCGTAAGGATGGGGAAAGTTCCATAGTGCATGGGGATGATTTGTTTTACTTTCAGCAACCGTCCCGCATAAGCAGCTTCCTCGGGGCCCATCGTGTAGTGGTCGCCGATCGGTAAGAAGGCCAGCTCCGGGTGGTAAATATCGGCGTACAGCCCCATCTCCGAGAAAACAGAGGTGTCCCCGGCAAAGTAAGCGCGGCGGCCGTCCTTGAGGGTCAAGATGTACCCCGCCGCTTCACCCCCGTAAATCATCTTGTCGCCATCCTGGATGGAAGAGCTGTGCAGCGCGTGTGTCATGGTGAGCTTTACAAAGCCCAGGTCAACCGTGCCACCCTTGTTGAAGCCGATGGTGTTGTTCACGCCCTTCGCAGCGCACCAGCCGGCGACCTCCACCATGGCAACCACCTTCGATCGGAACTGTTTGGCCAGCGGGACTGCGCCCCCCAGATGATCACCGTGCGCGTGGGAAACAGCAATCGCATCCGCCTTTTGGATCTTGTGTTTTTCGGGATAAGCTGGATTTCCTTCAATCCAGGGATCCAATATCAAAACTTCCCCAGATTCAAACTGAATCTCGAAAGTCGCGTGTCCAAGCCAGGTAATCTGAATCATTTGGTTTCTCCGAGGAGTTCTTGGGCGATTTGTCCGGTCTAAGGTTTCGAGGGTTTCGGGCAAATCGCCGCCTATGTTCCCTTGCGATTTTAAACACAGGATGGATTGCTTCGGGCGGCAAAGGAAAAGAGTCGCGCCTGACCCGGCAGCCTGTCGCATTTTTCTAAACGAATCGATGCCCTTTGATGTCGAGAAGCGGGCGCTTGATCCGACTCTCTTACAAAAGCGCAATAATTGGCTTTAAAACGAAAGGAGCAGAGAAATATGAAGTACATCTTGCTGATGACCGGCACGAAAGAAGGGGTCGATGCGTATAAGGCTTGGTCTGAGAAGGATATCCAGACGCACTTTGCCTATTTGACGAGCATGCGGAACGATCTGACCAAATCCGGAGAGTTTGTGGCCACGGAAGGGTTGGGCATGCCTCAACAGGCGAAGGTAGTGCGGGCAGGGAAGGATCATGCACCGATCACGGATGGCGTGTTTCCTGAGGCCAAGGAATTTGTTCTAGGCTACTGGATTGTCGACGTCGACGCTCCGCAACGAGCCTACGAGATTGCGGCCCGCATATCGGGGGGGCCCGGTCCCGGGGGGACACAATTGAGCATGCCAATCGAAGTACGTCAAATTATGAGTAGGATTCCTGGGGAGTTGCCGTGAGCGAGAAGTTGTTGGACTACGCTTCCGAGCACCTGCTGCGCGAACTCGCGCCGCAGGTGCTCGGAGCCATCGTCCGCCGCTTCCATGACTTCACCGACGCCGAAGACGCCGTCCAGGAAGCGTTGTTCGCAGCAGCGGTTCAGTGGCCTAAAAAAGGGATGCCTGACAATCCTCGCGCTTGGCTTATCCAGGTCGCTTGCCGGCGCATGACCGATCACCTAAGAAGCGAGTTGGCCCGCCGCCGCCGGGAAACTTCCGCGGCCATCGAACTTGATTATTTGGCGTCTGTGGCCGAAATGGACAGTCATGTCGAGCAGGACGATACGCTCATCTTGCTCTTCATGTGCTGTCACCCCGCCTTGAGCCGGCCATCGGCCATTGCACTGACCTTGCGGGCCGTGGGTGGCTTAACGACGGCAGAGATCGCGAACGCGTTCCTGGTGCCGGAGGCAACCATGGCACAGCGAATCAGCCGGGCCAAACAAAGCATCAAATCTTCCGGAACGCCTTTTCGATTACCGACTAGTCAAGAGCAAACGCAACGGCTCGGTGCTGTGCTGCACGTGCTGTACCTGATTTTCAACGAGGGTTATGTTGCTAGTGTCGGACCACGAGTACAGCGACTCGAGTTATCAGGCGAGGCAATCCGGCTCACGCGAGCCCTGCACAATTTGCTTCCCGACAACGGTGAAGTTGGCGGATTGCTGGCGCTCATGTTGCTGACGAATGCACGCCGCAAGGCGCGAACAGGGGCGAACGAGGAAATGATCCCCCTTGCCAAACAGGATCGGACGCTCTGGGACCAGGGGGAGATCTCCGAAGGCGTCGCGCTGATCACCGCGACACTTTCGAAAGGATCGATCAGCGCCTATCAGCTACAGGCCGCCATCGCTGCCGTTCATGCTGAAGCGGCCCGGGCTGAGGACACTGACTGGCCGCAGATTCTGGCGCTGTACGAGCTCTTGAAACACATGTCCGACAATCCCATGGTGATGCTCAATCATGCGATCGCAACTGCCATGGTTAGGGGCCCGTCGGAAGGTCTCAAGCTGCTGACCGTGCTGGACCAGGACGGACGCCTGAAGGGCCATCATCGCATCGATGCTGTTCGTGCCCACCTGCTCGAGATATCCGGCGATTGTTGGGGCGCGATAACTCACTACCGGCTGGCCGCAGAACGGACGATGAGTCTTCCGGAACGGAATTATCTCTTGACTCAAGTTGGCCGGCTGAGCGAGAACATGAAGAGTCCCGGGGGAAGAGGCTAACAGCACATTTTTTGCACGTGAGGATGAATATGAAGAGAGTTATTTGTTTGCTGGTGTTCGCATCTCTTTCCGCATGGGCCGATGATGTGTCCGGTGTGTGGAAGATAGATGGCTCGATTGCCGACCACCCCGTCACTCCCACGTGCACACTGAAGCAGGTGGACAAGCAGATCTCCGGAAGCTGCAAAGTGGATGCTGATCAAGTTCTGAGCGTCGAGGGAAGCTTAAAGGAAAACCAGGTAAGCTGGAGCTACAAACAGGAGTATGAGGGTACGGTATACACGGTTGCCTATAAGGGAAAGCTGGACTCGAGTACATCGATCAGCGGCACCCTGACGGCAGATCCATCGGACGAGGTGGGAAACTTCATCGCTAAAAAGCAGTGATCGAAAGCTTCAGTCTGCAAGCTCGAGGTGCAGCAAGGGAGAATTTGCCCGGCTGCAACGCCACTGGTTTCCCGCCGCCTCCTAAGGCAAAGACCCATGTTGCATCCTTACTTTTCGCAGGGCAGCTTCATGCTAACGATAAGGCCGCCCTCCGGGCGGTTTCGCGCTCGCACCTCTCCGTGGTGTAGCCGCACTGCGCGGTCGGCGATTGCCAACCCCACTCCAAATCCTCCGGTGTCAAGTTGTCGCGCATCGTCGACACGGTAGAACGGGCGGAAAATATTTTCCAGTTCCGCTTCTGGGAGACCCGGTCCACAATCGCTCACATCGAGCGTGACCACGCGCGCCCCGGCGCGTTCTTCGCAACCGATCTTCAACTCCACCACAGATTCCTGCCGGGTGTAGCGAATGGCGTTGCGCACAATATTCTCGATGGCGCGATAAATCAGTTCGGGGCTTCCCTGGACCATGCAATCGCAGTGATTCAATACGCGAATTTTGCACAGCCTCTGTTGCGCCTCGAACTCCGCATCCGGGAGCAGGTCTTCCAGCAGCCCATTCAGACTGAACTTATCCGAATGGCTGGAAACGTCGATCGATTCCATGGAAGAGAGCCGCAGCAGCTGCCCGATCAACTGGTTCAAACGCCCCGCTTCGCGTTCGATGCGTTGCAGATGTCCCATCATGGCAGAAGGAGCCTCTTCGCGTGCCAGTTCGAGGCCGACGCTCAGACGAGCCAGCGGAGATCGCAATTCGTGGGAGACGTCGCGCAACAGCATCTTCTGCGCCCCGACAAGCCGCTCCAGCCGCTCTGCCATGTAATTGAAGTCATGGACCAGTTCCTGAATTTCATCTCCGCCAAACAGACGTTCTTCTCTATCCGGCTCAGCAACGCGTGTAGCCAGCTCTCCGTTAGCCAGGCTTCGAGCGGCAACTCGTAGTTTGCCGATCGGCCGCACCAGCAGCAGAACAAGGATGAAGGTGGTCCCTCCAAAAACCACAATGGCTACCGGGAGCTGCGGAAACGCGAAATGAAGAAGGTCGCGCAGCCCAAAGGTGTTGGTGGTCCGCGGACGGCTCAGCACGAAAAAATAGCGCCCGCCGCCCGCGGATGGTATCGCTGTGCTCCACAGATATTCCTTGCCGGCCAAGTCCGAGTGCACCCCGGGCTCTTTCTTTGCCGTAGTCAACGCGTCGGCGGCCGCCGATGGGAGGGCAGTCCCGCAAAGAGAATGGTTTGGTGTATCGGCCAGATAAATAGTCTGGTGAAGTGATTCGGCATACTGCCGCAACCCCGGACATCCGGCTGTCTCGTATGCGTTTACGGCGGCGGCCCCCACGCTGGGAAGGGTTGAGTTGAGAACTTCCATCATCTCGCCGGGCCGCAGAAAATGATGCCGCAGGATCAGCATGGTCGAGATGACAAAGGTAAGGCTCTGCGCGACCCAGAAACCGAGAAAGATCTTGGTGAAAAGTCCTCGCATCGCCTATCGTTCTCCTGCGAGTTTGCGCGGGGCCGGCACGGCGAGCTGATAACCAACGCCACGAATAGTCTTGACTCGATCGCCGAAATTGCCCGCTGTATCCAATTTGTGGCGCAGCCGGCTCACATGCATATCGAGACTGCGATCGAAGGGATGGAACTTACGCCCCAGGACGGTCTCTGCCAGTTGCTCCCGGGCCACGACTTCGCCGGCGGAACGCATCAGCGCTTGCAGCAGCCCGAACTCAACATCGGTCAGGTCAAGTAACGCGCCGCCGCACCGCGCAACTCTGGCCGCCGTATCCAGCTCCAGGCCCATCACGGTCAGAAAGTCTCCCGCCACCACGGGTGTCTCTGCGCTTCCGCTTCTGCGCAGAATGGCCCGGATCCTGGCCAGCAGCTCACGTGGATTGAATGGCTTCGGCAGATAATCGTCGGCGCCGATCTCCAGACCGACAATGCGGTCCACATCTTCGCCGCGAGCTGTAAGCAGCAAAACATTCATAGGCGAGGCGGCTGCGCGCAATCGGCGAAGCACCTCAAAACCATCCAGCCCGGGCAGCATCACGTCGAGCAGCATAATGGAGTAACCGCCACCCAGCGCTTTGCTCAAGCCCGTCTTCCCGTTGTGTTCCGCGGTCACCTGGTAACCATGGCGGCCCAGGTAGTCGCTCAGCATGGAGCAAAGCTCTACGTCGTCGTCGATAAGAAGAATGGGCTCCATGCGCGGCTATTCCCGAGATTACGCCGATCGGGCGGCCGCTAACCGCCGGAAATGTAACAAATTGTCACACGCAGGTGACAATCCTTTACCAAGAGTTACTCATTGTGACCGCGTTGTTGAGCGAACGGGTGTCTTCTGAAGACGGTACAGCCTCACTTCAGGAGCGATTCCAATGCGAATTTCAGCGGCAGCCATACTGGAGGCCTTGTTATTACTCTGTGTGAGTCTCTTTCCTGCCGCACAACTGCTTGCGTTACCGGCGAGCGGATCGCTCCACGGAGCAGTGACTGACCCCTCAGGAGCACGCGTAACCAAAGCGACCGTCTCCCTCCAGGCAGCAGACGGAACCACGTCGACGGTGCAGAGCGGCCCAGATGGCACCTACCTTTTTCCCCAACTCGCCCCCGGCACCTATACCATCACCGTGACCGCGCTTGGCCTTGAGCTCGCGCAGGCTCAGAGTGTGACGGTTGAGGCGGGTCGCGCCACACTGCAGAATCTTGCTCTCAGCATAGCGGTCGAGCAGCAACAGGTCACGGTCACCGATCAGGGTGCGGGGCTCGACACCAGCCCCGACAACAACGCCAGTTCGATCGTGATTAAAGGCAAGGACCTGGACGCACTTTCCGACGATCCGGATCAACTGCAGGACGAGCTGAATGCGCTTGCCGGACCTGCGGCTGGCCCCAATGGAGGCGAGATTTATATTGACGGGTTTACCGGCGGGCAGCTGCCGCCCAAATCCTCCATCCGGGAAATAAGAATCAACCAGAACCCGTTTTCCGCGGAATTCGACAAGCTTGGCTACGGGCGCATTGAGATCCTCACCAAGCCGGGCACCGACAAACTGCACGGAATGATTATGGCCAGCGGCAACGACTCCTCGTTCAACTCGCTGAACACGTTCGTGACCAGCGAGCCGCCCTACTACTCCACCTTCTTTCTGGGCAACGTCAGTGGCTCATTGAATAGCAGGGCGTCCTGGTTTCTCAGTGGATTTCGGCGCGACAACGATGGCAACTCCATCATCAACGCGCAGTTGCTTGACCCTGCGGGCGGAAGTTACAACTACGCGGCGGCAGTTTCCAATCCACAATCGCGGCTCGATCTAAGCCCGCGCATCGACCTTCAGCTCACGCCCAATAACACGCTCACCTTCCGTTACATGTATAACCGGCAAAAAAGCACCAATGACGGAGTCTCCCAGTTTGCACTGCAGACGCAAGGCTATAACACCTTGAACGAGGAGAACACGCTGCAAGTCAGCGACACACAGATTCTCGGCCCCAAGGTAGTCAATGAAACGCGTTTTGAGTATATTCGCGATCGCGACAACCAACTTCCGCTCTTCACCACACCAACCATCACCGTACAAGGCGCCTTTACCGGCGGCGGCAACAACGAGGGGACGATTCGTGACGCCCAGGATCACTATGAGCTGCAGAATTACACCTCGGCGGCGCTCGGAACCCACGCCATCCGCTTCGGAACCCGGCTGCGCGCGGTGCGCGATGCCAACGAGTCAACCGCGGGCTTCAATGGAAGCTATACCTACGCCTCGCTCGACAGCTACGCGGCCGGCCAGCCCTCGCAGTACCAGGTGACAGTCGGTAATCCTGCTGCCCACGTGGTTCTCTTTGACGCCGGCGTTTTCTTTCAGGATGACTGGCGTCTGCGTCCGGACTTTACTCTGAGCTATGGCCTCCGCTACGAGGGACAAAACCGGATCAGCGATCACGCTGACTTTGGACCGCGTTTCTCATTCGCCTGGGCCGTGAACGGCAAGACGAAGCCGGCAACAACCGTAATCCGCGGTGGCTACGGTTGGTTCTTTGACCGGTTTCAATCCACCAACGTCTTGCAAGCGATACGCCAGAATGGCATCAATCAACAGCAATACGTGATAAAGAACCCGTCTCCGGGCGGTGCGATCTCCTTGGCAGCGAGTGAGGCGGCGCCTACAACCTACTCCATAGCGCCCAACCTCACGGCTCCGATTAACATGCAGGCGGCCATTGGAGTCGAACATCGATTCGGCAAGAACATCACCGTCGCGACTACCTATATCAACTCGCGCGGCTTGCACCAGCTGTACAGTGACAACATCAACGCATTTTTACCCGGTAGCTATGACATCACCACCGGAACCGGCATCCGGCCCAATGGCAAGAATGAGAATTTGTATCAGTATCAGTCCGGAGGCATCTACCACCAGAATCAGTTGATCACCAATTTCAGCGTCCGCGAGCGCAAGCTCTCGCTCTTTGGTTTCTACGTTCTTAATTTCGCCAAGGCGGATACATCGGGGGCAACCTACTTTCCGTCCAATCAATTCGATCCCCGTGCAGACTACGGCCGATCCACCTTTGACGTCCATAACCGCTTCCTCTTGGGCGGTAATTATTCGGCTCCCTGGGGAATTTCGATCAGCCCATTTCTGGTTCTGAATTCGGGATCGCCCTTCAATATCACCGTGGGGCAAGACCTGAACGGCGACAACCAGTTCAATGATCGTCCTTCCTTTGCCACCTCTTCGAGCACTGACGTGATGGACACAAAATACGGCACCTTCGACCTTGATCCCTCGGCCGGCACTTCCCGCGTACCCTACAACTACGTCACCGGTCCCGGGCAGTTCAGCACCAACCTGCGGCTGAGCAAGTCGATCGGCATCGGACCCCGCACGGAGCGCGCGGCAGGTGGAGGTTTCAACGGACCGCCTCCGGGCGGCGGCGGTCGCGGGCCTGGAGGTGGTGGCCCTCCGGGTGGCGGACTAGGTCCAGGCGGCCTCAGCAGCTCTGGCGGAAGGCCTCCCATGCTCGATCAGCAGGCATCCAGGCGCTATTCGCTGAACTTCACGGTGATGGGCAGAAATATCTTCAACAATGTGAACCTTTCGCCACCGGTAGGTGTTTTGGAATCACCGCTATTTGGCAAGTCCAATGCACTGGCAGGCGGGTTCTTTTCATCGCCGTCGTCCAATCGGAGCGTCGATCTGCAAGTGTCATTTAATTTTTGAACCGTAGGTCGCTTGCCGCTGGGGTGAGTTTAGCCTGCTCGGAGCCTGCCGGCTGGGGGTGCCGGAATTGGCACCTTGACCTGCGTACCCGCTTCGTGCGATTGACTGTAAACGGGATTTCAACGAACATCGTCTATCCATAGTAACGGCATCACATCGTCTTCCGAAGCTAGGGGGCGCATGAACGAAATCTTCCTGAACATGACTCGCCGCCGTTTCATGGCTTCGAGCGCCGCTCTCGCGACAAGCTTGCACTTTCAGCGTTCTGCGCTCGCTTCGGGGCTGGCGCCCGAGGAGGGTGTCTGCCGGCTCATTCCCCAGCAAGAGGAAGGCCCATATTATGTTGCCCGAGAGCTTTTCCGCTCGAGCATCGTTGAGGGCAGACCGGGAGTGCCCCTGTCCCTTCGCATCGTGGTTCTCGATGCGCGATCCTGTGAGCCGTTATCGAACGCAGCTGTGGATGTATGGCACTGCGATGCATTGGGTCTCTACTCCGGGTTCACCAAAGAGAATCCTATGGGGCCGGGTGGCCCTGGAGGACCAGGAGGACCCCCACCCGGCTTCGATCCTCAGCATCCTGGTAACCGTCCGGGACCTCCCGAGACCATGGGACCCCCTCCTGAAAACCATCCCACCGACAACCTGACTTTCCTTCGGGGTATCCAGTTGACAGAAGTTCGCGGCGCGGTCAGCTTTCGCACCGTCTTTCCAGGCTTCTACATGGGTCGCACCAATCACATTCATTTCAAAGTGAGAGTGGGTGGCCAGGCGGAGGGAACAACGTACGAAGCGGGACACACCTCGCACAACGGTCAGATCTTCTTTCCCGAAGAAGTGTCTGCGGGACTTATGCAGCACGAGCCTTACTCTCTGCATAAGATCCATCGCACCACCCAGGGTGAGGATCATGTCTTTGGCGGCCAGCAAGGCGAGCTCTCCATCGCTCGTCTGCAGCCATTGCATCCGGGGCGTTACTGGGAAGGGATCCATGCAGATCTGGTGGCCGTGGTAGATCCCACAGCAACGCCTGGAGCCCAACGCAAGGGACCGCTAAGCCCGCCTCCCAGAGAACACTCCTGATTTAGCAAAAACCGCAACGCGCGGGGGGTCCCGGGCGCAGCTTGTCAACGGGTGGAGCGCGCGTCACAGACTGCCTAGGCAGCTTCGATTTCCACCCGCACACGGCGGCCAATTGCTGTAGCGATGTTGACCAGCGCATCAAGCGAGAAGCGCGACACACGACCACGCAGTAGATCGTTCATGCGTGGTTGTGTGACGCCGCAACGTTGTGCTGCCTCGGCTTGCGTCCATCCGCTCTCTTTCACAATGGCTGCTATCTTGAACATCAGTTCAGCGCGCGTCCGCAAATTGGCTGCCTGTGCGGGAGTGTCGGCAAGAGCTTCCCACACGTTCTTGAATTTTCCCGCTTTTCTCATTTCTATTTCCTCCCCAGTTGGGCGAACCGCTGTTTGGCAATTTCTATATCGCGTCTCGATGTGACCCGCGTTTTCTTCTGGAAGGCGTGTAGCACGTAGACAGCACGACGAAACCGAGCCGTGTAGATGACGCGGTATGCGCCGGACTCTTCTCTGACTCGCAGTTCCTCTACGCCTGTGCCAATGCTAGGCAAAGGCTTGAAATCATACGGCTGTTCCCCGCGCTGCACCAGCTCTCATTGATAGCCGGTGTCATGGCGGGCGTCCTCAGGGAACTCGCGCAATTGTTCGAGCGAGTCTCCAACGAAAATGACCGGCTTCATGATTTAATTATACTGGTATGGATATAAATAACCAAGAAATCTAGGTCGCCTCATCCCTGGAATCTGAGAAGAAGCTTCGATGAGACATCCGCTCTAATCTCGATACGCATGGACCTTGTCGCAAACCAGGCGAAGTTTGTCCTCCAGATTCCCGGAAGCAGTCTTGAAGGCATCAGCATCGATAGTGAGTGGCGCGCCCAGAACAACCAGAGGAGCGCCATATTCGGGAGTGCGGATCGCCTGTTCAATGGAAAGGCCGCCGACAGCCTGGACTGGCACCCGAACCGCCGCTACCACCTCTCGCAATTGATCCAGTGGGCTGGGATAGGGTTTGCCCATCGCCGCGAGCCCGCGGCGTTCATCGTATCCGACGTGATGAATCACGAAATCGCAGCCAAAATCCTCCAGCCTTTTCGCGGCCGCGACCATGTCCTTGCCTTTAATCACGATCGAACTGGCGTTGTTGATGGTCTCGGGGTGAGCACGTTCCATCACTACGACGTGGGTGGCCCCCGCTTGCGCCATCATCTGGGCCTCAAGCCAACCGCCGTCCATGGTCTTTAGGTCGGCGACGATGGGAACGCCGGGAAACTCGGCGCGCAGGGCTCGAACACCGTTCATCCCTTCGGCAATGATCAGGGGAGTGCCCGCCTCCAGCCAGTCCACTCCCGCACGGAGAGCGAGCGTTGCGGTTTCCAGAGCCTCAGGAATCGAGGTAAGGTCGAGCGAGATTTGCACGATTGTTTTCATAATCAGTTCGCTTTAAGAACGTCTCCGCATGATTGCCGGATCACTAGATTGCACGGCAGCCGTTCGCAAATAGCTTTGTTTGTCAACTTGCCTTCAATCCGGTCAAAGAGGAGTTCCGCCGCTCGGCGGCCCATCTCAGCAATCGGTTGCGCAACCGTGGTGAGTGGGGGCTGTGTGAATTGAGAAAACGCGATGTTATCAAACCCGGCGACCGCAACATCGGCAGGAATCCTCAGTTTCATCTCTCGCAGAGTCTGCATCGCGTGGATGGCCAGCATATCCATCCCGCAAAAAAGAGCCGTCGGCCGGTCCTTGCGGCTGAAGCAATCGACGATCGTCTCAGGCCGGTATTGCCACACCTGCTCTCCCGCAAATGCAAATGCATCGAGTAACCGTCTGGCTCTTCTTTCCAGGCCCGCTTCCGCCACTGCGCGATCGAACCCGGCCAGACGCTCTTTGCCGACCGGATCCCACTCGTGAATGGGGTGGAAGGCAAATGCCAGGCGCTTGTGTCCTGATCGATCAAGTGTCGAGTCAACGCATACGCGGCTCCGAAGTTGTCAGCCACGACCTTGGTGAAACGATCGGTCGGCAGATCCTGCTCCAACAAAATGACGGGGACATTTCTCTTTTGCAATTCGACAAGATGGACGTCCCATCCCGCCGTGCGCTTCGCAAAAGGGACCACGATTACCCCTTCCACGCGGCGGCGCAGCAGCATTCTGGCGTATTCATTTTCACGCGCCATATTCAGGCGCGTATCGCAGAGCATCACATTGTAGCCGCGGTTGAAGGCAGCTTCTTCAATCTTCTCGATCAGGGAAGCGAAGACCGGGTGATCGACCATCGGCACCACCACACCCAGTGTCTGAGTGCGTCCGCGAGAGAGATTCTGTGCCACCAGCGAGGGAGCGTAATGGATCGCCGCCGCCCGAGCCAAAATCCGCTTCCGCGTCGCGGTGCTGATGCGGTCCCGGTTATTGAGTGCTCGCCAAACTGTTGTGGCCGAGATGTTCAGATCGGCAGCAAGATCATGGATGGTGGGCAGGCTTTTCATCGACAGTTGCTAGTCTTTGAAGTGGGCGTCTATCTTGCCCCTGAGGAAGCG
>Ga0206939_10125_pt2 | contig 21618 bp, 23 predicted proteins | sample Alteio_BWOrgHeat_10_FD_152921 | JGI IMG/M metagenome (GOLD analysis project Ga0206939, IMG submission 152921) | Enriched cells from forest soil in Barre Woods Harvard Forest LTER site, Petersham, Massachusetts, United States -... | ecosystem: Environmental > Terrestrial > Soil > Temperate forest >... | reverse complement strand
AGCTTCGGGTGATAACAATAGTGCGGCACCTCGATGCCGAGCTTGAGCGCGGCTTCGATCACGTTGGTGCCCTTGGGCACGGCGATCTCGCGTCCGTCGATGTTGACGGTGATGAGGTCGGGTTTGGTTGGAGCGATCATCGGGAAAGTTTTTTGAACCGCTAATTTTCGCTAAGCCGGATCCATGTAATTGAACCGCGAATAAACGCGAATAGACGCGAATGGCCGCAAGGTCGGATCAAAGCGCAATGAGCCATGAAATGAAGGGTAAGGAAAAGACATGTTCAAGATTGGTGGGCTTCCCTTTTATTCGCGTTCATTCGTGTTCATTCGCGGTTAAAAAGCTAAACAAGTTCGATGCCTGCATCGGTTTTGGCTTTTTTGGTTTCGGCGTAGGCCTTGAATTCATCGCCGAATTTCAGGACGAAGCTTTGCGTCGGCCACGCGCAGGCTTCGCCGAAGGCGCAGATCGTGCGGCCGGCGATCTGGTCGGCCACGCTCTTGAGCAACGCCCCGTCCTCGGGCCGCGCGCCGTCGTGCACCATGCGGGCGGTGATTTTCTTCATCCACAGCGAGCCGTCGCGGCAGGGCGTGCACTGGCCGCAGCTTTCGTGGGCGTAGAACGCGTTGATGTTGCCGAGCGCCTCGACCATGCTGACGGAGTCGTCCATCACGATGACGCCGCCGGAGCCGCCCATCGTGCCGACCGCCGCGAGCGTGTCGAAGTCCATCGGGATGTCATCGAACGCGAGCGTGCGCGTGGAGCCGTCCTTGTTTTTCAATGTGAAAACTTCGCCGCACTTGAGAATCTTCGCGGACGAGCCGCCGGGAATGACCGCCTTGAATTGCCGGCCGGGCAGTGGACCGCCGCAGACCTCGTTGAGGAGCTGGCCCAGCGTGACCTTGCCGACCTCGAACTCGTAATAGCCGGGGCGCTGCACGTGCCCGCTCACGCAGAGGATGCGCGTGCCGGTGTTGTTGGGCGTGCCGATCTTCGCGTAGGCGTCGCCGCCCATGTCCGCGATGTGCTTCACGTGGCAGAGCGTCTCGACGTTGTTGACGATGGTCGGGCACTGGTAGAGGCCGAGCACCGCGGGAAAATACGGCGGCTTGATGCGCGGATACGGGCGCTTGCCCTCGAGCGATTCGATGAGGCCGGTCTCCTCGCCGCAAATGTAGGCGCCGGCACCGCGATGCAGGTAGACTTCGCAACCGTAGCTTGTGCCAAGGATGTTCGGACCGCAGAAATTCGCCGCCCGCGCCTCGGCGATGGCTTTTTCCAGGATGCGCGCGCCCTGCGGAAACTCACCGCGGATGTAGATGTAGGCCTGCTTCACGTTGTTCGCGAAGCACGTGATCATGATGCCCTCGATCAATTGATGGGGATCCTGCTCCATGATGTAGCGGTCCTTGAATGTGCCGGGCTCGGATTCGTCGGCGTTGACGATGAGGTAAATCGGTTTGCCGCTCTTGCGGTCCACCAGTGTCCACTTGATGCCGCACGGGAAACCCGCGCCGCCGCGGCCGCGCAGGCCGGACTTCTTCACTTCATCCATCAACTCCTCCGGCTTCCGCTGGACGGATTTTTTCAGCACCTCATAACCACCGTTGCGCACATAGCACGCGAGGTCGTTCGAGTAACCGGGCTCGTCGATATGCTTGAAAATGATGCGGCGTTGGGCGGGCATGGTAGGGAAAGGCTGAAGACTGAAGGCTGAAAATTAAAAAATTGAAGTCTGAAAACTGAAAGCTGAAGGTCGAATCGTTGAGAGTTGAAAGTTCATGGTTGAGAGATTGATCGAAAAAACGATTTCAGCCTTTAGCTTTCAGTCTTTCAGCCTTTTCTTTGATCTGCGCGACCGCCTTGAGGGCGCGGGTCTGGCGCGTGGCGGGTTGCTTGGCCTCGCCCACCCACTTGGCATATTCACGCTGGTGCGATGGTGGAAATCTCCCAAAAAGCACGCGCGCCCTGGCGTCAGAGACGATCGCAGCGGTGAGTTCGGCCGGAATATGCATGGTGGGAAGGGCTGAAGACTTGGGAGCTGAGAGACGAGGGTTGAGCGTTGAGTGAAAAGTTCAGTTTTCAGCCTTTAGTTTTCAGACCTTCAGCTTTTATGCGCGCGCTTAATTCGCGCGCTCGGGCGGCATCCACCTTTTGGTGGAGCTCCTCGTCGATCATCACGACCGGCGCGGTGCCGCAGCTCGCGAGGCATTCGACGAATTCGATCGTGGCCTCGCCATCGGCCGAGGTCTCGCCCAGCTCGCAGTCGAATTGTTTCTGGAACTCCGCGCAGGTTTTGTAGCCACCCATCAGCGCGCAGGAGAGCGTGCGGCAGACCTTGATGTGGCGGCGGCCGATGGGCTTGCGCCGAAACATCGGGTAAAACGTCACCAGCTCATAAATGTTGATCGGCTGCAGTCCGAGTTTCGCCGCGATCCACTCGATGGCCTCGTCGGGAATGTAGCCATGGTCCTCCTGCACGAGGTGCAGCAACGGCAGCGACGCACTCCGCTTGTTCGGGTAGTGCGGGATGACCTCGTCGATGCGCCGGAGCGTGTCGGATTTGAGATTCATTGGGAACCAAAGAGAGACAACCGCGAATGGACGCGAATAAACGCGAATTCTTGCACTCCGGTCAGCCCTGCTGGATTGGCGTTCATTCGCGTGAATTAGCGGTTAAAAGTTTTTTTGGATTAGCGGTCGCACTCGCCCATGACGAAATCGAGCGAGCCGAGGATGGAGACGACATCGGAGATCATCGCGCCGACGCAGACTTTGGGCAGGATCGAGAGATTGCAGAACGACGGGGCGCGGATCTTCAGGCGCCACGGCACGCCGCCGCCCTTGCTCACGACATAAAAGCCCAGCGCGCCCTTCGGATTTTCCGCCTCGAAATACACCTCGCCCGCCGGCATCAGCGGGCCCTCGGTGACGAGCATGAAATTCTGGATCAGCTCCTCCATGCTCGTGAGGATCTTGTCCTTGGGCGGGGCGAAAATCTTGCGCGCCTCCTTCGCATACCACTCGCCGCCGGGGAATTTTGCGACGGCCTGCTTGAGGATGCGCACGCTTTGCCTCATCTCCTCGCCGCGCACGAGGTAGCGGTCGTAGCAATCGCCGCGCGAGCCCACCGGCACGTCGAACTCATACTGCTCGTAGCCGCTGTACGGTTTGTCCTTGCGCAGGTCGAGCGGCACGCCCGAGCCGCGGAGGTTCGGCCCGGTCAGGCCGTAGGCGATCGCGTCCTCCTTCGAGATCACGCCAATGCCCTCGGTGCGGTCGAGGAAGATTTTGTTCCGCGTCAGCAATTTCAATATCTCCTCGAGGATCGGAAGGAACTGGTCGCAAAACGCATCCACGCGGCCGATCCAGCCCTCGGGCACGTCGCGCGCCACGCCGCCGATGCGGGTGTAACTCGTGGTAAAACGCGCGCCGGTCAGCTCCTCGAAAAGCTTGTAGAGTTTTTCGCGCTCGGTGAAGGTGTAGAGGAACACCGACCACGCGCCGACATCGATCCCGTACGCGCCGAGTCCCATCAAATGCGCCGAGAGGCGGGCCGTCTCGCACACGATGACGCGGATGGCCTGGCCGCGCGGCGGCAGTTCGAGTTTCGCCAGGCGCTCGACCGCGATGGCGTAGGCGACGTTGTTCGCGAGCGGGGCGAGGTAATCCAGCCGGTCCGTGTACGGCACGAACTGGTTGTACGTCATGTTTTCCGCGATCTTCTCGTCGCCGCGGTGCAGGTAGCCGACGACCGGCTCGGCCTTCGTCACGGTATCGCCGTCGAGTTCCATTTGCACGCGCAGCACGCCGTGCGTGGACGGATGCGACGGCCCCATCGAAAGCGACATTTTTTCGGTTTCAAACTCCGTGGCGGCCGGCACGCCAGCCTGGGCGACGGCCCGGGCGTGAGCCTGGGCGTCGGCCACCTTCGCGGCGCTATCGGGAAATGAAAAATCGGTGGCCATCGAAAAAGTTATCCGTTCACAGTTCTCGGTTCACGGTTTCGGCGTGCACTCGGTTTTCGGGCAAACCGTGAACCGTAAACTGTGAACCGTGAACTTTCATGGTTTTTCCCGGCTTTCGGTCCAGCTCTCGTCTTTTGCCCTGGGTTCGGCTTCGGCGAGGCCCATTTGGCCCGATGACGCCACGAACGGCCCGCCCATCATCGGCGCGGGGATCGGCCCGGCCTTGGTCTCGGCCGCGACTTCGACGTCGGGCAGGTCGGTCTCGATGCCGGCGAGCGGGAATTCCTTGCGCAGCGGAAAATACGGATAGCCTTCCCACATCAGGATGCGGCGCAGATCCGGGTGTCCCTCGAAAATGATGCCGAACATGTCGTACGTCTCGCGCTCGTGCCAGTTGGCCGCGGGCCACAGCCCGGTGGCGCTCGGCATCGCCGGCGCGGCGTCATCGGGACAATCCGCCGCGAGGCGGACGTAAGTGTGCTGCGTGGTTGAAAATACGTGCCAGACGACGGTGAAACGCGGCGATTTTCCCTGGCTCCAATCGATGGCCGTCACGTCCGTGAGCAGGTCGAAAGCGAACTCGTCGCGCAGGTATTTAAGCACCGCCAGCGCCTCGGCGGCGGGGACGTTGAAGGCCGGCCAGTCGAGGCTCGCGCGCACGGCGGCTTGCGGAAACTTTTCCTTCAAGGCTGTCGTGACGTCGGCGGCAGTCATGCGAAAAAAAAGTGGAATGCTCAGGCGCGGTTGAGATTGGCGAATGCGGGCTCGCGCCTGACCTTGGCCTGGAGCTTCATCAGCGCGTCGAGCAGCGCCTCGGGCCGCGGCGGGCAGCCGCTCACGTAAACATCGACCGGCACGATGCGATCCACGCCCTGCAGCACCGCGTAGCTGCGATACATGCCACCCGTGCTGGCGCAGGCGCCCATCGCAATGACCCATTTCGGGTCGGGCATCTGGTCGTAGATGCGTCGCAACGCGCTGGCCATTTTGTAAGTGACGGTGCCGGCGACGATCATCACGTCGGCCTGGCGCGGTGAAAAACGCATGACCTCGGCGCCGAAACGGGCGATGTCAAAACGGCTCGCCGCCACGCCCATCAGCTCGATGGCGCAGCACGCCAGGCCCATCGGCATGGGCCACATCGAGTTGGTGCGGATCCAGTTAATGACCGCGTCGGCCCGGGAGACGACAACGTCGCCTTCGATTTTGCTGTTGTACGCCAGTTCTGTGTTAGCGGAGACCATGGTCGAAAAACGCTGCGGTGAGCCGGAAAAATGATCGCAACCTACCACCCCACCCCCGCCGCGCAAGGAGCTTTTCGCGAAATTTGCCGCCTTCGTTTCACTTCGGCGTGGCAGGCCCGCCGGGTCGTCTCGTCCACGGTAGCTTCGGCGAAGGCAAAAGCCGTACAGTGAAGGTCAAAAATGCTTCTTCGCAAAAGCCCGACCGGAAGCGCCTCTCAGATAACGCTCGAATGTTCGTGCGCGGTTTTCGTCTGTAAACGCGACTGCGGTATTAATGCGCCATGGCCGATGTCTTGATGAATAAGTTACCCATTGCAGGGGAAGCGATTCCTCGAACGCCACTCCTCCTAAAGAGACTAGGGCAATCTTATTGAGATGTGTACGAACCATATCGAAGAACGGCCGTAATTTACGTTTACCTCCAGGCGTAAGGAATATCTTTGGCCTCGATTGGAAACCTTGCCACAATGTCCGGGGCAATTCGCGACTGGTGCGCCGGATTGGGTAATAACTCGATTAGCTCAATTAAATTTGGCGGGGCCAACTGAGAAGCCTTCCCATCCCAATTTAGTCCGAGTAAAATACAGGCTGCCAACCTCCCGAAATTTTCGGAGGCCATTTTTAGATTCTCAAGCACAATAACTTCAGAGTCGGGTGGGTCGGCCTTCCACTCTTGCCGTCCCTGAAGGATGATGTTTTGGCAGTAATATTTTGATCCTTCAAATGCCACGAAAAGCACGTCGCCGTGCATGATAGCGTTACGGCTTGCAGCATAGTTTCGCGATTTGCCGACAATCTTTTTGAGGTACTCGCTTATGTCTGGCTCGGTATTTACTGAACCAATCGCTGCGAGCAGCATCTTTGCCCGGGCATCAAAGCCAGCGGCTGAATAGAACACGCGTCTCGCTGAAACTGGGTGCATCTGGGTGAGACGCTGAAAGAATACCGCCAAGCCTGATTCGACAAAACTCCATGCCGCTACGCATCCTCCTAATTCAAGTTTGAACCTGTCCGCAACGGCCTGTTGTTGCTCTGCTGTTATTTTTGCATTAGGCATGTGTTCGAGATTGAGATGTCAGATGCGGTTAATTTTTGGAAGAAACAAAACCGAGTGCCATCCGCCGCTGAGCTTTGCTCTTTCCACCGCCCAGACGCTTGCCAAACGCGGAAAAAATCGCACAGCTAGCCCCTATGAGCACCGTCCAGGAAATCAAGACCGCCATCGAAAAACTTTCGCCGCAGGAGCTGCGTGAACTGATGGCATGGTTTGACGAACGCCAGGCGTCACTCAACGCATCTGATGCCCTCTTCAAAGTTTACGACCGCGAGGAACAGGGTGAGTGAGCCGGGCGCAACGTGGGAAAACCACCTTGCATCAAGAGCTATCTGCGGTAATATATGATGCTGTCATGAGTGCGAACGAAATCATCGCTGAACTGTCCAAATTGAAACGCTCTGAATTGGAAGCGGTGGGTGCCAAGCTACACGAATTGCTTGGCCCAAAGGGGCGGGGCAAGAGCCAGGCCGCTCCCGGCTGGGGCCGGAGCCTCACAAAGTTCGCTGGCGCAGTGGAAGGATTGCCGGAGGATTACGCGCTTAATCACGACCATTATCTCCATGGAGCGCAGAAACGGTGAGCCAGGTCTTCGGTGACACGGTGTATTTCTTGGCGTTGCTGAACGCCCGCGACCAGCTGCACCCGCAGGCTGTCGCACTCAGCGAAAACCCGCCGGGGCCGCTGGTGACGACCGAATGGGTATTGACGGAGCTTGGCGACGCCCTCGCCACGCCGCCGGCCCGCGAGCGATTTACGCAATTGCTGGCCTCTTTACGCGCGGCAGCCGATGTCGAGATCATTCCGGCCAGCCATGAGCTATTTGAGCACGGCTGCGCATTGTTCGCCCAGCGGAAAGACAAAGCATGGTCGCTCACCGACTGCCTCTAGTTTGTCGTAATGGAAGAGCACGGTTTGAAGACGGCTTTGACCGCTGACCAGCATTTCCAACAAGCCGGATTTGTCCGGCTGATGCAGTCGTAGGCGACAGTCTTAAATGTGGACGAAAAAAGGCATCTCGATGTTTCCCTTCGAATCCGACTTCAGTAAGTACACACAGATCAGCGAAGAAGACGCCAAAAGAAGGTTGTCGCTGATTTCTGGTGTGGACTTTTGTTACTGTGTTCCGACCGGCAGTCTACCGCAGAACTTGCAAGGCGTGCATAATCTGGTCGCAGCGTATGTTTCAGGTTTTGAACACGGCGCGCCAAGCCCGATTGGTAGTGGGATACCCATCGAAACGACTTTTACCGTGCGTCACGACGTGAAAGACGCCCTCACTGGAAATCTATATGCTTACTGCATTCTGAATGCAGGAACCGGCTATTACATGTCCCCGCCCTGCACGAAGCTCGGACAGATTCCTCACCATTGCCGCGTCAAGTTGGGCAACCTAGCTTCGGGGGTTTGGCCCGCCTTCGCGTAAGCTACGGCGTGGCAGCCTTCGCCTCAACGATCATACCGCCTTCCCGCCCATCATATTCGGGAGACTGGCCTGCCAAGCCGTAGCCCGAAGGGCGAAGGCTGGCGGAGAGGGAGGGATTCGAAACCATACCGCGCCAACAACAGAAAAGCTTCGCTGAGCGCGCTTTAAGTTGTTTAGGAGTGAGTTAGAACAACAAATAAGATGAAGCGAGGCGCAGCGAAATCAAGTCAGAAACATATCCATTGGAAAATCCGAGGCAAATTTTTTGATGGGAATTAGCCAACTGGAAAGCTTGAGCAATTTGTTGGATCCCCAGCGACCGCTCCTGACCTCGAAAAGCTTTGGTTCAAGGCAATCATTTATCGCCCAGTAAACCGTCATAGGAGCAGCCTAACACTTTACGGATACGACGCAGTGTTGTGACGAGGATGGTAATACGTCCGGCCTCAATTTTTTGAATTGTCCGGGGCGCAAGGTCAGCCAGCTCCGCCAACTGCTCCTGGGTCAAGGCGGCCGCCTTCCGGGCTGCTCGGAGATTGTCTCCAACCAGCTTTAACCACGGTTCATCAGGTTTTTTAGGCCGACGTTTTGTCACGCCCTATTAGGGCGCATTTGGGTTTTGACCAACACGACCCAATGAGTCGTATTTTCAAGCGCGCTCACGGCGCGTTTCGGCCGCGTGATTGTCGGAACTGAGTTTCATGCCACACAGGTCATAGAAACCACGATGGGATTCTAGGTGGCCAAGGTTCGGCCTAAATGGTGATGAAAACAAAAAATCACCTAATCACTACCCGGCACTGCACCTATTGCGGCCAGTGCTTCGACGTCAATCCCCGCCTCGGCAAACGCCACCGTTATTGTTCGAAAACAGAGTGTGCGCGGGTCAGCCACTGTGTCGCACAGCAAAAATTTTCGAAGAACGGCGGCTACGGGAGCCACTACACGTCAAAAGACAATGTGAATGATGTCCGCAGCTGGCGCCAGCGGAACCCGGGATATTGGAAACGGAAGCGCCGATCCAAACAGCCCAAAGCCGTGAAATTTGTGCTGACGAAGGATCTTTCTGCCGCGCTGAGATACGTTGCGTTATATGATACGATTGACACGCGTCTCGCTCTAGAAATCGGCCTGATTCCACGACGCACAGATCATGCGTTATATGATACGATAGCCAAAGAAGTGCTCCGGCTCATTATGCGGGGATATGTCATTTTTCATAACAAGCCGGCCAGGGCCACGAGTGATCGTACCCCGCGTCCGTTCACATGCCGACGACGAATGGAGTGATCCGAGATGAGCGGGCACCAATTACATCTTCCAGTCCCGCCCGCCGAATTCATCTTGGTTGCGGCCTACGTGCGCATGTCCACGGAGCACCAGAAGTATTCCACCGAGAACCAGCTCGACCGGATCAAGGAATACGCTGCCCGCCGTGGCATGCAGATAATCATCGTCTTCCCCGATGAGGGTAAAAGCGGCCTCAGCATGAAGGGCCGCGATGGCCTTCAGCGCATGATCGCTGAAGTGGAATCCGGTAACGCCAAATTCAAAGCCATCCTGGTCTACGATGTCAGCCGTTGGGGCCGTTTTCAAGACGCCGATGAGAGCGCTTCCTACGAATACATCTGCAAACGCGCTGGAATCGCCGTCCACTACTGTGCCGAGCAATTTGAAAACGATGGCAGCCCCACCTCCAACATCATCAAAAGCGTCAAAAGATCGATGGCCGGGGAATACAGCCGTGAACTTTCGACGAAGGTTTTCCAGGGTGCCTGTCGCCTGATCCAACTTGGGTTTAAACAAGGAGGCACCGCCGGTTTTGGCCTGCGTCGCGTGTTGATCGACCAGGCCGGCCAGCCAAAGGGCACGCTCAAGGTTGGTGAACACAAATGCCTCCAGACCGACCGGGTCGTATTGAAGCCGGGGCCGGTCGAGGAACAGGAAACCGTCCGCTGGATTTACCACACATTTCTCCATGAGGATAAAACCGAGCGGCAAATCGCCGAAATTCTCAATTCACGGAAGATCCTGACCGATCTCGGGCGGCAGTGGACTCGCGGAACCGTCCACCAAATTCTCACCAACGAAAAATATATCGGCAACAACGTCTACCACCGCACGTCCTTTAAACTGAAGCGCAAGCATGTCCAGAATCCGCCGGAGATGTGGATCCGGGCAGATCAGGCCTTCCCGGCCGTGGTTGACCCAGAGGTCTTCATCAAAGTTCAAGAAGCGATTTTGGCGCGGGCCAAACGGTATTCTAATGAAGAGATGCTGCACACCCTGAAGGAGCTGTGGACACGGCACGGGCGCATTTCAGGGCTGTTGATCGATGAGCAGGACAGCATGCCATCAACCGCCGCCTTCCGCCACCGCTTCGGCAGCCTGATCCGGGCCTACCAGCTGGTCGGTTATACGCCCCGCACGGATTATTCATTCATCGAAATCAACCGGTACCTGCGCGGGAAGCACCCGGAGGTGGTGCAGGAAGTCATCACACGGCTGGCGGCCATGGATGTTTCAGTGGAACGCGACCCAGCGACCGAACTCCTCATCCTGGATCATGAGTTAACGGTGTCGCTTGTTCTGTCCCGCTGCCTGCGCACCGAGGCGGGCTCATCCCGTTGGCTACTGCGCTTCGAAGAGGGTCTCCGGCCAGATCTTACGATTTCGGTCCGCATGGATGAGACCAACCAGGCGATCAAGGACTACTACCTCTTCCCGGCCATCGATCTGACCGAGGCCAAGCTGCGCCTGTCGGAGAACAATCACGTCGAGCTGGACACGTATCGTTTCGACAATCTCGAATTCTTTTTTCAGATGGCCGAACGGATATCCGTGGAGGATGCCGCATGATCTCCGATGCCGAATCACGCGTCAGGTTGATCCCGGTCGATCGGGTCCGGATCATTAATCCACGGGCCAGGGACAAGAAGAAGCATGAAAGGATTGTGGACAGCATTGCCAAGCTCGGTCTCAAAAAACCGATCACGGTCACGATTGGAAAAGCCGGAGACAACGGCGAAGAGTGGTTCGATCTGGTCTGCGGCCAGGGGCGCTTGGAGGCGGTCATCAAGCTTGGGCACAAGGAAATCCCTGCGTTGGTTCGCGGTTTGTCAAAGACCGACAGCCTGCTTGCGAGCCTGATCGAAAATATCGCCCGCCGCCGTGTCCGCACGCTGGATCAGATAAAAATGATCCAGTGGATGAAGGATCAGGGACATGATTACGCGGATATCGCCCGCAAGACAGGATTAACGGAGGGGTACACCAGGGGCATCCTTGGAATGCTCAAAAATGGAGAGGAACGCCTCCTTGAGGCGGTGCTCCACGGCAAGATTCCCGTCACCATCGCCATAGGGATATCAGGTGCATCCGATGAGGAAGCCCAGCGTTTGCTGATGGAAGCCTACGAGAGGAAGGAGATGAACCAGAAAACACTGGTATCATTTAAGCGCGTCATCGACCAGCGCCGCCACTTTGGCCGTAAATATGGCCCGCGTGGCCAGCGCAGCTCCGGCCGCACGAGCGCCGAAAGCATGGTGAAGGCCTATCAACGCGAAACCCAACGCCAGAAGATAATGGTCAAGAAGGCCAAACTTTGCGAAGCGCGTTTACTGTCGGTGTCAGCAGCATGCAAAGTGCTCGTGCGAGATGAGGACTACATAAATCTGCTGCGGGCCGAAAAACTTGAAACCATGCCAAAATTTTTGGCGGAAAGGGCGAGGAATATCGAATGAAGACCACTGTACTGGCCGCTTTTGCCATGGATTGTATCACGCTGGAGCTAAAAGCCATTCATCCGATTCGCCAGGTGAAGCCAATCGATCACGTTTTCGGCAAATACAAGACGCTGCTGGCTTCGATCCGAGAGGTGGGGGTGATCGAGCCGCTCATGGTGTATCCCCAAAAAGGAGCACGCGGCGTTTATCTTCTGCTCGATGGCCACATGCGGCTGAAGGCCCTGATGGAGCTTGGCCGGAGCGAGGCCGTTTGCCTCGTGGCCAATGAGGACGACGCGTTCACCTACAACGACAAGGTAAACCGGCTGTCCGCGATTCAGGAGCACGCCATGATCATGCGTGCGGTCGACCAGGGCGTAACGCCAGAGCAGATCTCGAAAGCCCTCGCCCTTGATATCAGTAAAATCAAAGAAAGCCTCAATCTGATCGACGGCATCCACGCCGACGCAGTCGAACTCCTGAAGGACAAGCCGATCACGGCAGCAGCCTTAAAATTTTTCAAGAAAGTGAAAGCTGTCCGCCAGGTGGATATGGCGCAGCTCATGGTTTCTGGAAACAACTACACCCGGGCCTATGCCGAGGCGCTCATCGTGGGAACGCCATCAGACCAGCTGGTCAATGGCAGCAAAGCAAAGGCGGTTCATGGGATTTCCGAAGAGGAAATAATCCGGATGGAGAAGGAGATGGAGGCCTTGGAGCGGGACTGCCGGCTCCATCAGGATAATTTCGGAGAAAATTCTCTCCATCTCAATGCGGCCCAGCGCTACGTGAAGCGGCTGCTCGAAAACGCCAAGGTCAAGCGGTTCATTGGCACCCGGTACCCGGAAATTCTGGAGGAGTTTCAGGAACTCACCGTTCTTGAAGTCCTCTGAGTCCATTCACTTTCCCACCCAGGCAATCGTACAAAAAAGTTTAATGGTTTGGCGCCATAAGCCGTAACGTCCAAAGCCGCGCGAGGCGAATAAGGGCACGAGGCCGGCGAGGCCTGGTGGAAATTATGTTCTTTCTGGGTGAGTGACCCGGTGAAGTCGGCGCGTGCCCGGTGACCGGCTGGGGCGCACTTGTGTGGTTGCTCTAATTCTGGAGATCGTGGCACACTTTGAGTCTTGGCATGATCGCAACAGCTAACATCCGACGCGCTGGGCCGCTCACATGAAGCTCTACGTCGGAGTCACCAATAATGAGTGGTTCCGGTTTCTCGCCGAGCGGAAGCCCGACGAGGTAAATTTTTGGCGTCCGCGAAGCCAGACGGATTTCAAGGCGCTTCAACCTGGCGACGTTTTTCTGTTTAAACTACACTCGCCGCTGGATTTCATCGCCGGCGGCGGCGTTTTCCTGAAGCACGACCGCTTTCCGCTGCCATGGGTCTGGCAGGCTTTCGGCGAAAAGAATGGAGTTCCAGATTATGAAACGTTCGAGCGACGGATTCTCGAACACCGGTCGCCGGATGAACTGAATCGTCACCTTGGGTGCACAATCCTGGTCCAGCCGTTCTTCTGGCCGCGCGAATCATGGATTCCAGTGCCCAGGGACTGGAGCAAGAACATCGTTACCGGCAAAAGCTATCTGGTGAGTTCACCGACGGGTGCGGCGTTGTGGGCAGACGTCCGAGCTCGGATTGAGGGTGGCGTCCCATCGCCGCTGACCTCAGCCGTTGCCGAGACCCAGGACCGATATGGCGCGCCGGTTACGATCCGGCCCCGATTAGGCCAGGGCGCTTTTCGCGTTGAAGTCACAGATGCATATGACCGCCGCTGTGCTATCACGGGAGAAAAGACGCTCCCGGCCCTTGAGGCCGGGCACATTCGACCCTACGCCAAGAACGGCCCTCACGAAATCCGCAACGGGCTTTTGCTGCGTTCCGACCTGCACAATCTTTTTGATCTTGGTTATCTCACTGTAACGCTCGATTACCACGTCAAAGTGAGCTGCCGTATCCGCAGAGAATTCGAGAATGGCAGCCATTATTACGCAATGGACGGACGGCCACTCACAGTCTTGCCAAAGGACGAGGGTGCACGCCCTGCGCCTGAGTTTCTGAAATGGCACCACGAGATTTATAAAGGCTGACAAGCCAAATGGCACCCGCCTCATCCAACGCCGATATCTCTGAGCGCCTCCGAATACTCCGGGCGGTTGTTTCGCATTTCGGAAAGGTCCTCCCGGCCGCGTTCTTTCAGGATACCAGTCCGTTCATTCCGGGGGTCGTGCGCGTGCATAATTTGGCCTCGGGAATTTTTAAGCCAAAGGATTCCAGCTATGCGCTCTGCATCACGTCGATGTTGAGCAGCCCGTATCATGACAAGATCTACTACAATCCCGATCGCACGTGGTGGATGCATTACAGCCCGAAAAGTGGGGGCATGGATCACGCGGCGAATGTCGCGCTCGTCCGTTGCCTGTCGGACCACCAGCCGGTGCTGGTAGCGAAGCAGGTATCTGGCAAAAACCATCGCGACGGTTCACGCTATCGGTTGCTTGGGCTTGGTTATGTAGAGGATTTCAATGCGGCAACCGACCTTTTTCGCGTGCGCGGGATGGAATGGGCCGAAGTTAGCACGGCACTCGGTCTCAGCCTGTCAGACGAATTGGTCGAAACGGCACTGCGGCTCGAATCGCTCGAAGCGTGGACACCATTTGTCGCTGAAGACCGCGCCATATATCAAGTTTCACGCGAGAGGAGAGATGCTGCGTTCGCAGGAATCGTCCTGGACAACTATGGCAACACCTGCGCTGTGACCGGACAGCGCTTCTATTCGGCCAATCACACCGAAGCCGATGGCGCTCATATCATCGGGAAATCAGTCCAAGGAACCGACGACCCGCGGAACGGTGTCGCATTGGCCAAATCGGTGCACTGGGCCTTTGATCGCGGTGTGTTCACAATCTCCGACCAATACGAGGTGGTCATCAACCCAAAGGCTCGTGCAACAAGCGTAGCAAATTTTCCATTACTCGAAATGGATCGGCGGCGGATTCAACTGCCTAAAGATTCTTACTATTGGCCGCACGCCGAAGCGCTGACATGGCACAAGACGGAAGTGTTCGACCGATTCAACCCCTGACACAGCGATGATGAATACCAGAGAAGAGGCCGTCGATTCTTGCTTTAGGGCTCTAATTTTGCTGTATGACTGTGGGCCAACGGATTAGCGCGGGTGTATCTAGCGGTTTTTATTATGCATATGGTGCTCAAAACCCCAGCCGCGATGAACCCAGACACCCTCTCCCCATATCTTTCGCTTTCATGAGTCTCCAGATAACACGTTTGCGTCGTTCGATAACCAATCAGCCCAAACCTGCAGCGGTTATCTTGCTGAGCGGAGGCCTCGATTCGGCCGCGTGCGTTGCTTTCTACCGAGCACAAGCATTTGATCTCGAAGCTATCTTTTTTGACTACGACCAGCCAGCGCTGGCCCAGGAGCGAAAGGCCTCAAGAAGTATAGCAGAGCATTTTAAAATTCGTCTTCAGGAAATTAAGCTCCGAGGATTGTTTAAAAAGAGGGCCGGAGAAATGCGGGGACGCAACGCGGTTTTCATGCTTTCCGCCTTGATGGAGCATCCGATTGTACAGGGGCAGATCGCCATTGGGATTCATGCCGGGCCACCCTACTACGACTGCACCCCCGCGTTTCTTACTGGGGTGCAGGTTTTATTTGATGGGTATACAAACGGCCGGGTCAAGGCTGCCGCGCCGTTTCTTCTCATGAATAAAAGCGAGGTATGGCTGTACGGGCAGAAAGCAGGGCTGCCCATGGGAATCACCTACAGCTGTGAACGCGGCGGGGAAAAAACCTGCGGCCGGTGCGCTTCCTGCCGTGATCGGAGAAGACTCAATGCTGTGCCGAACAACTAAGATTACTCACCGCGGGACCGGCGCTTCCCTGGAAACGCCACTGCTAGTGCCTTCATTCTCTAGTAAGGGGTTCTCGCGTTCGAGCACGCGCGGTGAATCCAAGAACGGGGAGTTTGTTTCGGGATTGCACCGTCAATTCGCAGCAGTGGGGGAATACATCACAGACACCGTGTTGGTCAGCGCATTCGATATTCACCACGGATATCTTCCAATGCCGGACAAACTGCCCAGTTATCCGGAAATTTTGTTTCTGGATAGCGGTGGATACGAAGTATCCGATTATGCCGACCTTTCGGACATCGAGGAGCCGATCCCGAAAACCGAGCTATGGACCGAAGATCTCTACAAGGGCGTGATTGCGAAATGGCCCGAGGAAAAGGCAGTAGTGTTTGTCAGCTACGACCACCCCGATGAACGGCGCGATTTCGCCGACCAGGTGAAGGCTGCCCGCGACTTATTTCGGCCCTTTCCGAATCATTTGCGGACGCTATTGCTCAAACCTGAAACGACAAGCCAGGAAACGATCAACGAGACCTTGAAAACCGCCATGGCGAAGGCGAGCGAGCTCAAGCATTTCGATATTATTGGGGTTACAGAGCGAGAGGTCGGTAACTCACCCAGCATCCGTATGCTCAACATCGCCAAGCTTCGCCGCGCAATGGACGATGCCGGATTGACCGGCGTGCCGATTCATGTTTTTGGGGCGCTCGATCCTTTGTCCGCTACCCTTTATTTTATGGCTGGAGCCGAGATCTTCGATGGACTTACTTGGCTGCGATACGCCTACAAAGAAGGCCGGTGTCTTTACACGCACAACCACGGACCGGTGCAGTTTGGGCTATTGGAGAAGGACAAGGGCGCGCGCGCACTAACCCAGGCCGACAACCTGCGAGAATTGCTAAAAATTCAAGGCACACTAAGGGAATTCAAGCATATGAAAGACTTTAGTAAGCTGGTGAAGTTAGGTGCATGGCCAGGCGCTGAGAAATTCTTCTCGGACGCTTACGATTCGCTGGATACACAATTAAATGGGAGGGCGAAATAATGGGTGGCTCCGGTGGCAGATATTTTCCTTCGTATACTCCGCAGGAATTCCAAGAAAAGGTTCAAAAGGCCGAAGACGCAGCCAAGGACAGCGTTTACGAGGCCGAGGCAAACGGACTCCTATCGTCTTACCTAGCGCAGTTTAACGACCGCGATGTGGATTCGATCAATCGTGTTCTCGAAAAGGCAAAGGAAGAGCTGTCGGATGAATTTGAAGGCACGGTCGATTTGCTGTTCGGCGGGTCCGTCGCAAAGAAAACCTATGTGGATGGATTAAGTGATGTGGACGCCTTGTTGCTGCTCAAGCACGCGGACGCGGCTCATGAATCGCCTGCTGAGATAAAAGAGACCTGTGCGGCGCGCTTACGGGAAATTTTCGGTCCGGATAAAGTTTCTGTTGGCCATCTGGCGATCACCGTGGAAAAAGACGGCAGCACAATCCAGTTCTTGCCCGCCTTGCGGGCTGGGGATCATTTCAAGATCAGCAATGTGGAAGGAACCGAATGGTCAAAGATCAGGCCACGAGTTTTTGCCGAGTCCCTCACCAAGGCGAATGGGGAGCTGGGCAACAAGCTCGTTCCCGCTATCAAATTGGCCAAAGCCATTATTGGCCAATTGCCTGAACAACGCCGCTTGAGCGGGTATCACGTGGAAGCACTGGCGATGAAGGTATTTGAGGGCTACCAGGGAGAAATTGCCGCCCGTCCCATGTTGAAACACTTTTTTGAGCACGTGGGACCACGACTGCAACAACCCATGACCGACATTACGGGGCAATCCGATCATGTGGACGATTACCTTGGTGCTGCGCAAAGTGTGCAACGCCGAGTGATGGCCGATGCTTGCGACCGGATTAGCCGGCGCCTGAAGGCAGCAGATGCCGCCAAGGACTTGGCCCAGTGGCGACAGATTTTCGGTGACATTTCTGAATGACCAAGGAAGAACATGAACGAGAGTATCGCGTGGTAGATCAAATGATCTCTATGCATGCTTATATTGCCCAGACCAAGAAATCGCAGTCATTGTGGTTGAGCGTTGGCCTGCTTTTTGGGTCCGCTATTTTGTGTGGTTTCACTTTTGCCGATGACGCCACTTTCCGCACGCTCGGAATTGGGCCGGGGCGGGAGCGAATCGTGATGGGAGTCGCTTCCTTGTTTCTTTTCGGCCTGAGCATTGTGGAATTGCGTGTCGACTGGGGTGGAATCGCTCGGACTCATGAGGATGCATCCAAGCGCATGTCACTGCTCAAAGCCAAATATCGAAAGGTGTACGTCTCCCAACTGGAGGACAAACAATCGCTCTGGGTGGAACTCAGCAAAGAGTATACCGAGACGCTTGCTTCGATTTCAGAAATACCTGAAAAATCCTTCGCGAAACTGAAAGCGCATCACCACTACAAAGTCGAACTTAGTCGGGTGATTGACAGATGCCCAGGCGTCCCGGTCTTCCTACTTGCGGTGGGGTTGCGAACACGCGCAACGTGGAACTACCTGCGCTCCAAGCAATCCATCAAATAGGCCATGATAACCCAGTCCCATCGGCTCGCTCACTCTTATCTCGACGCCAAGCAACTCGTGATTTCAGCTGGGTATGCCCACGAGATCGATTGGCAAGAAGACGTTAGCTTCGACGACCTGACGGAGGCGCTGTTCCTGCATGAATACACTTGGGTGGTTTTTTCGTCCGGCTTTCGGGAATCAGTGTTGCGTAGCAAATTTCGTGGCTTGGTAAAAGCCTTTCGCGGACTGACCGGCGCGGCTGAAATTGTGCGACATCGCCGCGATTGCCAACGAAGCGCGCTACGCGTTTTCGGACACCACGGAAAGGTCACTGCCGTGCTCAGTGTTTGCAATTTGATTGGCTCGGATGGATTCGATTCGTTCCGCCATCAATTGGAAACCGGTAGCGTGGAATTCATCGACAGTCTCCCCTTTATGGGGCCTGCGACATCCTACCATCTGGCCAAGAACATTGGCTTAGACGTCGTGAAGCCTGATCGGCACCTTGTTCGAATCGCGAATGCATCCGGCTTTGAGTCTCCAAATGATTTTTGCGAAAGCATCAATGCAGTAGTGGGAGATGCTCTTTCCGTCATCGACATCGTGATCTGGCGCTACGCGACCCTGTATCCCAAGGCACAGCTGCCAGGCTTTGCTCCGAGGTGACTACTTACTCTCGCTGTCCCTTATTGCGAGTCTTCTTGAGGTGAGTTAACTAAATCCACTATTGAGTTTTATCTGGAATCAGTTAACCCGTAATTCAAGTTCGCAATGTCCACTCGTTTCTTCACCAATCATGGGGCTAACACACTCCTAGCCAAGCTAGAAGGTGTGTTTCACCATAACCCGGATATTGAGTTTTTCGACGCCTTGGTCGGCTATCTTCGGGCATCCGGCTATTTTGCCCTCAGGCCGCACCTGACGAAAGTGCCGAATATCCGGATTCTGGTCGGCATCGACGTTGATGAAATCGTCGCTGACTATCACAAACGGGGTCTGCTGTTCTTGGCTGACCCTGCCAAGGCCATTGATGTTTTCCAATCCCGTCTTAAAGCGGACATCCAAAAAGCGGACTACCGCCCCGACATCGAGACCGGTATTCTTCAGTTCGTTGACGACGTAGTTTCCGGTAAGCTGGCCATCCGCGCCCATCCTACTAAACGCCTCCACGCCAAAATCTATATCTTCCGTCCTGTCGGTTTTTGTGAGCACAAACCGGGGGCTGTCATCACCGGCTCGTCCAATCTGACCGCCGCTGGACTCGGAGCTGCAGAGCAGGCATCCAATTACGAATTCAACGTCCTTTCCCACGATTACACCGACATCTGTTTTGCCCATGACGAGTTCGAGGCCCTTTGGAATGAGTCGGTGGACATTCTCCCCAAGACCGTGCTGGCGGTTCGCGATTCCACCTATCTTGCCAGCACTGTCACGCCCTACGAACTCTACTTTAAACTTCTCCAAGAGTATTTTGGGCCGGCTATCGACTATGATCCCAACGCCATTGCGGATCTGCCAGAAGGTTTCAAACGGCTTTCGTATCAGAGCGACGCTGTCTCACAAGGCTACCGGTTGCTCGAAAAGCACGGGGGCTTTTTCCTTTCCGACGTCGTGGGCCTCGGGAAAACCATCGTCGCCGCGCTCATCGCCAAGAAGTTTTTCTTCCATAATGGATTTCCCGAACACCGTTCGCACACCTTGATCGTCGTTCCCCCCGCGCTTTACGACAATTGGGAGCGCACGCTCGGCGAGCAGTTTCGTCTCGATAATTACAAGATCATCACCAACGGGTCGCTGCATACACTTACCAATCCGCAAAGATACGATCTAGTTATCATCGACGAGGCGCACAAGTTTCGCAACGACACCTCCGACGCCTTCGACGAACTTCAGCGCATCTGCAAATCTGGCACTCAGCGTCGGCTTCCTGACGGAACGTTCGCGCCAAAGAAGGTGATCCTTGTTTCTGCCACGCCGCTGAACAATGCGCCGCAGGACATCCGCAATCTCATCTCCCTTTTCCAAGACCTCAAGCGCTCGACGCTCAGCGTCTCGAACCTTCAACATTTCTTTGCCCAGCGGGAAAAAGAGTTTCGCGAGGCCAAGCAGCACCCTGAGCTGGAGAAAGCACGCCGCGAGGTCGTCACTATCTACGAGCGCATTCGCACCAAAATAATTTCCGAAATCACGGTCCGCCGCACACGCACTGATCTCAAGGAAAACGACGAATACCGCCGCGATTTGGAAAGTCAGAGCGTCGTCTTCCCCGAGATCGAGAAGCCCCGGCACATCCTGTATCCGCTCTCGCCCGAGTTGGAGACCCTTTACGATCAAACCGTTCGCCTGTTGTCTGCGGCCGGTTCGGCCGGGCTGACTTACAATCGCTATCGTGCACTCTCGTTTCTTAGCGAGGAAAAGAAAAAGAAATACCACAACGCCGACCGCATCTCGCAGCAGCTCGCCACGATCATGCGCACGCTGCTCATCAAGCGGCTCGATTCCAGTTTCCACGCCTTCACCTCTTCGCTCCGGCGTTTCCGCGATGCCAGCCGCGTCATGGTCGAGATGTTTGCGCGCGGCACGGTTTATATCGCTCCCAATCTTCCGGTCACCGAATTGCTGCTTGCCGACGATGAGGAAAAACTCGTCGCGATGATTGCGGATCGCCAACTCACCGATCCCACCATAGAAATATGCACCCCGGCTGACTTTGCGCCCGAACTTCTGGCCGGCATCAAATCCGACCTCGCCAAGATCGAACCTCTTGTGGCCGCGTGGGAAGCCGTCGTTGCCCGCAATGAAGACCCGAAGTTCGACGAGTTCCTCCGTCGCCTCCAGACCGAGCTGTTCGACCGCGCCATCAATCACGAGGGCCGCAAACTCATCGTCTTTTCCGAGTCCAAGGAAACGACCGACTACCTTACGTTACGCATGGCCAAGGAAGGATTCACGCGAGTACTCACGATCGACTCCGGCAACCGCGCCGAACGCATGGATGATGTGCTCGCCAACTTCGACGCCAATCGTCCTGCAGCCGAGCGCCGCCACGATTACGACGTGCTCATTTCCACTGAGGTCTTGGCTGAGGGCGTAAACCTTCATCGGGCCAATATCATCGTCAACTACGACACCCCGTGGAACTCCACGCGCCTCATGCAACGCATCGGCCGGGTCAACCGTATCGGCACCCCGGCACCCCGCATCTACGCTTACAACTTTTATCCGACTTCGCGGGTCGACGACGACATCGAGCTAAACAAGAAGGCCATCATGAAGCTTCAGGCCTTCCACACCGCCCTCGGCGAGGACAGCCAGATTTATTCGACCGAAGAGGAAGTTGGCACCTTCGGACTCTTTGAGCGCAGCCCCGAGGAAAAAGAAAAGGACGAGCGCCTTGCACTGCTTATGGAGTTACGTCGCTTTCGAGCAGAAAATCCTGAGAAATTTCGCCGCATCGCCAATCTTCCGGTTCGCTGTCGCGTTGGCCGCGCTGACGTCGCGCGCGCGCGCAGCACGGTCGCCTTCATTCGCAATCGCCACCGCGATGCTTTCTATCGCCTGCGCCTTTCGACCCCGCCTGAAGAGATCACTCTCTTGGAGGCGGCCCGCGAGTTCCGCGCGCCCGATCCCGGCGAAAAAGCTATCGCGCTGCACGCCGACCACCACCAGCAGGTCACCACCGCCGTCACGACCTTTGCCGAGCAGGTGCTAGCGGATTCACTTCAACCGCAAGTTGTCGAAACCAAGCAAGGCCCCAATGAGCGGCGCGCCCTCGCTTACC
>Ga0206939_10138_pt1 | contig 21623 bp, 20 predicted proteins | sample Alteio_BWOrgHeat_10_FD_152921 | JGI IMG/M metagenome (GOLD analysis project Ga0206939, IMG submission 152921) | Enriched cells from forest soil in Barre Woods Harvard Forest LTER site, Petersham, Massachusetts, United States -... | ecosystem: Environmental > Terrestrial > Soil > Temperate forest >... | reverse complement strand
TGGTTAAGAAAGCGAGAAAATGATTGGAACTTGCTCCCTAACATCGAACTTTTGAAGTATATGTACACAAGGCGGGTAAGTGAGCTTACGTCGCTTTTGGCTGATCCCGAGATGGTTAACAAGGGGGATGGATCAAGAAGTTTTATCCAGGCACTCAAGAAGGAATTCAATATAGGCCGCCAGTGACTGGGGAAGGTCGTGTAACCATTAGCTTTGCAAAAAAAGACGGTCTCGAACTCGAAACTTGGGATGATGGAAATCATTACACTTTCGACTCTAATCGAAGCGAGTGGATTAACAAGGACACAAAGGAAGCGCAATGCCCATTCCGAACCGAGGAAGTTGGCACTGATCGGATCAAGGCTTACCGCAATAATACAGGGGCGCCCGGGTCCGATGGTAGGATCTATACAGCGGTGATTCTGACAGACCGTTCCTATGTGATAATTTTTTCGGCTGATAAGCGTCCGCAGGATCTCGACGAGGCGCTCGATAGTGCGAAACTCATCGGCCCGATCCATTCAGTCGCTGCAAAATGTAAGTGATGGGTGCACACGGGTGAGGGTCAATTGAGTTGCCATTTAAACAGAATCGGCAATTCCTCAAAACAAAAGTAAGTCATCGCGTGCTAATCGGAGCGAAAACTCCTCCAGTTTTCCGTCTCATATACGATATTCAGAACCTCTTACTAGCCGCGACAGTGCCCTGCTATATTCCGGTTTTACTCTCCGTCGGAGAGTCCACTACAAAAAGGGCAAAAAATGAATCGAGAATGCATTCCTGGTGGCGTAATTGGTGGCGTAAAACCGGAGGAATGCCCCGAATTCGATGAGGCTCGTCAGATTATGGTATTATTTCAGCGACGATTTTTGGGGGTGCTTAGCTCAGTGGTAGAGCACTGTCCTCACACAAATCGGAACGAAGCGATAGATTGAACTATTGAAGCATCCCGCCGACGACGGTATGACGATTGAAGTATCCAGGAGTACCTCGTAGTAGCCATTCTGGTGTCGTAAAGTGGTGTCGTAAAATATCTCAAAACAAATTAATTTCGACGTGCTAGTCCGTGCGAAATCTGAATACCATAATTTGAAAGCATTTTTGGTCATTTTAGACCCAAGGTCTTTTGGGGAAGAACTTGAGGCCTTTGGATTCATTTCTATTTCTTCGAATTACCTCTAAAATACTTGGATTACTCAAGCGCACACTTACGTGCGTTTAAGAATATCTATGCCTAGGCTCGTATTACGTACAACTTCGGTTTTTCTCGTTATCTGCTTAGTGCTCGACTTGGGTGTGACACCCATCGCGTATACTTCCGTTCCGATGGACCGCGTATATGTGGCTTCCAGCATTGTTCGATGTGGCGACCAAGCCCTTGCAGGACGTTTAGTTTATGCCCACCAGGCGATTGTCGGTCGATTCTCTACGACTCAATACAAGGCCACTTTTCATCACATCAATACTGCCCTAGCTACCACGACAGTAAGAGGGATTACATTTATTGGAGCGACGATTGGAGTCGGATTCAGTTTAGGTTGGCGTTGCGCTATCGCAATGCTGACTTTTGGTTTCATGGCCGCCATCATCGCAGGCGGGGAACTCAAGAACTCTTCGCCATTCCCTAATTATTGGCTTGAAAAGAATAGAGCGTATTCGGCGTCAGAATTGGCTTCGCGAGGATACTCGATGAATTTATTGACGGGGGATATTAAAGCGACGCCAGCGCATTCTTCTGAGTTGCCTTGCGATACATACGAGTTAATAGAAGACATCCAGGATTCCAATGTCGACGAATTTTCGATATCTCTTTTTTCGGAAGAACTTAAACCGTATTATACCCCTCTGCGAGTCCTCTTGTTGAAAGGTATATATGCAAAAACGGAAAAACAACATTCGATATTCAAAATGTTGGTATTGGATGCAACTGCACCTCATCCTATAATTATCGGCTACAGCAGTTTAGCGTTGAGCAAAGATTCACACGGTGGATACTTCATCGGTCATCGTTCGGATGTGATACCGGGTAGCGGTTACGAAAAACAGGCGATCATCCAGCGGGCCCGAAGCCTTCTCCTACTCAGGGGCTCTATTCATGAATGGAGATCAAGTGAATGGCGCACTCCCCCGGCCGAAGCGTTTTACTCTCGTTTTATGAGGGACCCGCGATTTCTCGTCAAGTGGTTTTCAAATGATGATAACGGCACATACGTCACACGCGTCTCGGAAGCTCCTCCACTTGTCGCCAAAGCAAAGATGCTTTTACTTCGAGAACTGGGAATTGGACCCAAGGATCATGTAGTTACCTTGTGTCCCGGAGGACAGTTGCCCTCCTCAGGAAACCCGGAGGATGGGCTGTCAGTCCCTTGGGAGTGGTTTTTAGCTTCCAGCGGGGCGCACCTCGAGGTGTTCGAGCCCTCCGAATCCGTCGATGCCTGGAAAATCGCGATGGAAAATGATTTTGGACGCGGGAATAAGCGAATCATCATGCACAGAGATCTATCCGAGGCGAAATCCGAAAAGCTCGCTAATGCGGCAACTTTGGTTGTAGTGCGTCAGAATCTTTTTAATTCGATGGTGAACGTCCACTCTAAACAAGAGGTGGTCAATGCAATAAAACACATGCTCAAGCCCGGAGGCTATATCATCATCGAATCACCTGGCCGCGATCAGGAAGCTGAATTACCCTATTTTCTTGAAGATCTTTCAATGCCCAGATTTCGCCTTCTCCCAATTGAGAACAGTCACATGAGCGGGCCAATTGATATTTCGCATAATTCTTGGCTGCTGTACCGCCTGCAGCGAACTCAGTTTCAAATTCCTGAAGGTGCCCTAGAGGAACAGGTGGAAAGCAAGCCAGTCGGCTCCGTCAACTTAATGTCGGCCGAATATGTTTCTACTACGCATTATGTCCCAAGGAGATTAATGGCTGAACGATTACTTGAGCAATTTCCAAGTGCCGTAGTCGTGAAATCTGTGGTGCGGCAACTCTTTAGGACGACTGTTTGCGATCGACCGCCGTTCTGGGATGACTTTTCAAGCATCGACCTCGCCATCGCTGGAGCGATTTCTCAGCAATTAAGGGAATGGCTGTCGTGGGCATCTTCTCAATTGCAAAATCTCGGGAACCCTTTGCATGATTCCAGTGATGCGTTCATTGATAACATCCGGAGGAGTTCAATACTAACTGAACATTACTCCGGCGACCTCCAGGAATTTTTTTCGGACCTCACGAATCCCCGAAGTCCTGCGCGGCGCATGGTGGCCGCTCAAATAAATGGTTCAGGTACAGAGAAAACCAGCTTATTTAGGCACTGGTGGCAATTTCAATACCTGGAAGAAGCCTTTAGAAGCGTATACGAAAGGTCACTCCAAGAGAATGTGCCGCTTAATATTCTGTCCTTGGGTTCCTCGAACGGAGCTGAGGCTGTTTCCATAGCAACGACGCTACTGGCCGTTGCTGACCAATACGCAAATTGGTGGAACGGATCCAAGAGCTTATTGGTTCGCACTCATATTCGAGGATATGAGCTTCACCCGGAACGCATTATAGCGGCCAACAGTCTTCTCAAAGGGATAAATCTGTACAGCGATGTTGGTGAAGAGGTGGAATCTCAAATGGAACTTGAGAATGATGCCAGCCTTCGATTTCTCCCAAGTGCGATTCGGGCCCACCTCATCGACATGCAGGGGTTACCGTATTACAAGGGATCGGCGATTTCCCTCGTTAACGCCTGGTTGCCCAGGATACGCGATCTTGAGCTAATTTCATATGAAGAAGCCAGTGTCCTAGACGCAAACGTGTTGAAAGCGATTTCGACAGCGAGTATTCTTTTCTTCAATAACTTGAACTATTTATTGAACAGCGAAGGAAGATCGCGGCTCGTTAACGCATTTCATTCATTACCAGCTGGTTCCTATGTTTTTCTAAATGATTTCGCCGGTGGGATAGGGGCTGAACATATCTTGGCGGATCCATCCCATCCATTGGGAGTGGGCTCGCTATTTGAAGTCATCTATGCAAACAGATCCGGAATGGTTCTACGAAAACTCCCAAAATCTACCCATCACGAAAATGCCGAGAAAGCGTCGAAAACTGCCGCATGAGTCATGGCTCTACCTGAATCTTTTCAGGTTTATACAGGTAAAGATCTATCGTTTAGCGCCGCTTACTAACAAGGACAGGGCGCTGAGCTTTTTAAAATAACACACCGTCTGAGAGCTCCCAAAAAAACGTGAAAAAATGGATTGAGAACGTAATCTTGGTGTCGTAAAAGCGGTTTAAGACGACTGAGTCGAAGGGTCTTGTCAGATTATGGTATTATTTCAGCGACGATTTTTAGGGGTGCTTAGCTCAGCGGTAGAGCACTGTCCTCACACAAATCGGAACGACACAATAGGTTGAACTATTGAAGCATCCCACCGTCGACGATATAAAGATTGAAGTATCCGGGAGTACCTCGAAGTAGCCATTCTGGTGTCGTAAAGTGGTGTCGTAAAAAAGCTGCGAAAAAACTCAAATTCGGTCGGATAACTCTTGCAAATCTGACACAGAAACGGCATCCTTTCCGCATGACCGCAGCGATATGTCGAAGCTCGATGAGGATTAGGAATTGAAGCTGTTACGGTCATCCCCTCTTACAAAGTGGATTTTCTTCAGCGCCCTGCTCGTGCTCGGTTCCCTGCGGCCGCAGCAGGTGTGGTCGGCGGATTCAGGCAAGCTTGGAAGTAAAAAGGCGGTTACAGGAAATGTTGAATGGGAACTCTCTGACGCAAAGTGCTTAGCACCAATAAATAATAGCGGTTTCTTCCCTACCTGCACGGCACATTTGGCAGTGCAATTGCTTCTAACAAATAATGCCACGAAGGCCCAGTACTTACGCGTAAGCCAGCTAGAACTTTACGATCGCCGTCATCCCGCACCCACAAAACAGGAAAAAGTTCACGATACATTTCACCAGTCGGGCGGACCTTACAACTACCACTCGATTGAAGAAAAATCCATTAAACCTGGAATGACTAGCCGAATCAATGTTGAATTCTGGCGAGTACCAGAGACCAATAGTGCTCAACTACGAGTAGCCGATTTTGCTGGCAATCATGAAGCTTTTATTGAATTCCCCGATACGAAGTGTGAGGCCTGCGAGATCAGCCCGAATAATTCAAATCGATATTAATGAAAAAGTTAAATTCTAAACGACAAACCAAGAACCAATATGCTCTGCTAATCGCAATCTACCTGGCGGGTTTTCTGAGGCCAAATCCTGGATGGGCTGAAATTAAGCCAGCTCAAACAAATACATCGTCTAGCGAAGCCGATGCTGTAAATCGCTCCCTGATTAAAACTACTCTTGTCCCTGACAAGTCCACCATTATGCTGGGCGAGCCGACTAAGCTTTCTTTCGTTGTGGAAAACGCTTCGGACCAAGATTTGCAGGTGGTGGTAGGTGCCAATTTTCGAGACGCGCATGGCCGTTCGGACCGTTTTTACGTCACTGTGACGGGAGAAAATGGCCTGAAGGTTGTACAGCCGAATCAGGGTCCAGATTTAGGAGGGATGATGGGGGTTCAAAAATTACCCGCGAAAGGACGGTATGTGTTTCGGTTATTTATTCCGTCCTGGGCCCGTTTTGAAAAAATAGGGAATTACTCGATCGTAGTGCAAAAGACGCTTCGAGTCAGCAAGTTTAACGCTGCCCAATGGAATATCCTGGATAAGATGATCGATATCCCATCGCAGGCAAGTACCCGCCTGACAGTCATTGCTCAAGACAAGGAAAAATTAGGGGAGATTATTGCTGACTTAGGAAATAGAACCCTGACGGAGACTGTGACCGGACATGATTCGCCTATTCAGTCTCTCGACGCCATTGACGATGAAAGAACCATTCCGTATTTCGTGAAGGCTCTGAGTACAAACAGCTATGAGTTGAGATTTGCAGCGATCACCGCGCTTGCCAAATTCAACAATGAGGCGGCTTTTCAATCCTTGAAGAAGGCAATGACGACGAATGGGGATGAAGTCGGCAACACAGCGAGCAAAGAAGTCGCAGACCAGGTGGCGGACAATCTCCGGGTGGCGGCGGCGTACGCGCTTTCGAAAAGTCCTTATCCGGGGGCTATTCCCTATTTGATAACCAGACGCAGCGATCCCGCCTATGGGGTTCGGGTGACGGTACTTCATGTTTTGGGGAAAATGAGCCCCAACGAGGCTATTCCAATACTTCAGGAAATGTCGCATGACAAAAATAAGATTGTTAGCGATGAAGCAAAAAGATACTTACAGTTGATGAATCAAAAATAAGGTCAATTCACAATCTCATTATCCCGCCGAAACGGCGATATTAAGTCTTCCTTTTCTAAGACACCTTAAGTCAGCAATCGGGACGGTCGGCGGGATCAGGGGCAGCGGGCCGTTGGAAACGCTCTTCACGATAACGCGCATTGTCGTTCCTTCCAGCTCTAACCTATCACTACAAAAGTAGTACCAGGTACTTCTTTCATCGAACTTGATGCACTGCGCTTTAACTAATTTTCTCGAATTCGATTCGAGCTTCTTTAGCCTGAGGGCTATTTGGAAATCGCTTCTCTAACACATCCCATACCTCTGTCGCTTCTTTAAGTCTTCCCTCTGATTTCAGAAGACTTTGAATTTCGCGGAGAAGAGCTTGTGGTGTCCTCTTATCATCAGGATAATTTGTCACAAAAGTTTTAAATCCGTTAGCGGACTGATCCATATGTCCTGCGAGAAAGCAGCATTCACCGTACATGTAAATAGAATCCTTTGTTAATTTTAAATCGCCCCATGCTCCATCTAGGAATCCGAGTCGTGCGAAATATTTCGTAGCCTCTTCGTAGTTTTTCTGGTTATAAAGCGCCATCCCCTTTTCCCACAGGTTTTGTGTGGAACTTTCTCCGTTCTTAGGTACTCTTTGAGATTGCGGAGCAGTCGTTACATCAGCAAAAACGACTGATGCTGAGAATAAAAATATAAGCCCATAGCACAGCGCTCTGTCACATGAGCAAAGTTTCATCCCAGATATGTTAGTGCTAAAAGAAAGAACCGTCAATGTCGGATTCGGCCGGCGGTGGGCCGATCTTAACCGGGGTGCAGACCTGAAAAGTTGAATAATTGGCAACCGGGACAGGCGGCGGGGATCGTCTAACAAAATTAACAGCAAAATGATTGGAACAATGAGCTTTTCTGAGCTGCTTTCCATCTATTAGCGCCGCTTACTAACCGGGACAGGGCGCTACGCCTTTTCGAAATAACCCACCGTCTGAGAGCCCACCCAAAAAGCATCAAAAAACGGATTGAGAACGGAATCTTGGTGTCGTAAATGGTGTCGTAAAGCGGGCAAAAGACGACGGAGTCGATGGGGGTACGCCGATTATGGTATTATTTTCCAGACGATTTTTGGGGGTGCTTAGCTCAGCGGTAGAGCACTGCCATACGCACGATCAACTTAATGTTGATCGTTTTGCGTATGACCATCGCCACCTTTAAAAATAGAAAGCGATGGTCCTCACACGACAGGGGCCACAGGTTCCCCGCCACTACGGCTTAGGCGGGCCCGCCAACGATGTAGTGGCGGGAAATCCTGTAAAAACATTTTGGGCTGTTAACTCAGCGGTAGAGTGCCATCCTCACACGATGGAAGCCAGAGGTTCAAATCCTCTACAGCCCACCATTTGGACTATAAGGATATTATGAAAGAGACCATCAAATTGCTTCTCAGCCTACAGGATCGCGATCTCGAGTTGGATCGCGTGCGCGCCGAGCTCGCCGCTATTCCGGCAAAGATTTCCGGACTTAAAGCCGACATTCAATCGGCGAAGAAAGCGTTGGAAGATGCCAAGAAAGATCTCACGACGTTGCAGATGGCGAAGAAGCAAAAAGAGCTGGATCTGGACGCCCAGGAAGCTTCGGTTCGCAAGCATTCGACCGAACTGAATTCTGTGAAAACCAATGAAGCCTATCGCGCCTTGATGGGGGAAATTGAGAAGGCGAAGCAGGAAAAATCTATTTTGGAAGATCAGATCTTGCAGAACATGGAGCAGACGGATCAAGCTCAGCGCGTGTGGAAGGAAAAAGAAACAGGGGCCAAATCGCACGAGTCGGGACTACTCGCCCAAATTTCAGAATGGGAAGCCAAGCAAAAGGCGCTTGAACAAGCGTTAACGGGAAAAGTGGCGGAACGCGATCAAGCCTTAGCGGCATTGCCCAAAAATTTAGCGGAGCAATACGGTCGTTTGCGCGGCGGCAAGCGCACGGGCGCGGCCGTTGTTCCCATTCGCAATGAACAATGTACAGGCTGCCACATGAAGCTCTCGCAAAATATCATCAACGAAGTGCGCCGCGGACAGAAACTCATGAGCTGCGAAAATTGCTCGCGCATCGTGTATCTCGAAGAAGCCGAAACGCCTGCGATCAAGCAATAAGCGATCAAGCAATCCAGTCACGGCAGTCCCTCGACCGCTAGATCGCACGATCGCTTAATCACTATTTTTTGATCTTTGAAAGCTGCATTCGGAGCGCCGCTCTTTTTGGGGTGAGTAGGTGAGTAAGTGAGGAAGTGAGTAGGGTTGTTTTTAAATTTTGTAGTTCCCTACTTACTTACTCACCTACTTACTTACTCACCCCATTGAGAGAGGAAAGTCCGAACTCCATGGGTAGGATGCCTGGCGAAAGCCAGGGCATTGGAATCAGTTCGTATGCATGGGACTGGATCTGATGACGGAAAGTACCACAGAGAATAAACCGCCTGTAACAGGGTAAGGGTGAAATGGTGGGGTAAGAGCCCACCGCTTCGTCAGTAATGACGAGGGCAAGGTAAACCCCATCCGGAGCAAGATGCCGGGAACGGCATACAGCGAAAATAGACAGTAGATAATAGCCCATTGTCCATTTTCTAAAGTCTATTTTCGACGTTTGCCGTTTCCGGGTTTCGAGGAGAGCTGTCCCGGCTCGCCCGTACTCGAGGTCGTCGCTTAGAGGAATGGCGCTCGCTTTGGGAGAGGTAACTCTTCCAGAGAGACAGAATTCGGTGTACAGAATGCAGCTTTCTTTTTCATAAGAAATCCTCCGCTTTTCCGGCGGAGGATTTTCTTTTTTACCGTTGACACGTTTCCACATCGGGGGTATACTGGTGCGCAGTGGTGGAAAGTGGAGGCAAGTAGAAATTTATGAAAAACCTGAAAGACAACACCGTAAGCCGGAATAAAACGCAATCGAGCACAGGGTTCTGGAGTTTGTCATTCCTGGAACTTTTCGCGCATCTCAGTTTTCCGACGGCGCGGTATTGATGGCGCGCAGCGCCTCATTATTTATCGGGCAATACGAACACGGTTTGGATGATAAGAACCGTCTTTTTTTGCCGTCCCGTTTTCGCGAGAAAAGTCGCAGCGCCGAATTCATTTTGACGCAAGGGCTGGAGCGCTGCCTCTTTTTATTTCCGCTCGAGTCCTGGGACGCGCTGGCGGCCAAGCTTGAGACGCTGCCAATCACGAACAAAATCGAAGAGCGCGCGTTTAAACGCATTTTGCTTTCAGGGGCCTGCGAAGCCGGAGCAGATAATCAGGGGCGAATTCTTATCCCGCAGCATTTGAAAGACTATGCGCAGATGGATCATGAGGTGGTTGTGCTCGGGGTCCTGAAGCATGTCGAATTATGGGCCAAAGAAAAATGGGATCACTACCGCAAACAAGCCAAAGCCAGTTTCGAGAAGGTCGCGCCGCATCTCGAATTGTGAGTGCTTATGATCATATCCCTGTTTTAGGGGATGAGGTGATCACGGCATTTGATTTGGGACGGCCCGCGCTTGTGGTGGACGGAACGCTCGGGCTGGGCGGACATTCCGAAAAACTTTTGCAGCGTTACCCCGACATGCGCGTGATGGGTTTGGATTGGGACGCGCAAGCGCTGACTACCGCGCGGAAACGTTTGGAACAATTTGGCGATCGCTTCGAAGGCATCGAGGCCAGCTATACCGATCTCCCGTCGGTTTTGTCCCAGAGAGGTCTTGGGACAATCGACGGGATTCTTCTTGATCTCGGACTCTCATCCATGCAGCTTTTGGACACGGACCGGGGCTTTAGTTTCTTGCGGCCGGGACCGCTCGATATGCGCATGTCGCGCTCTCTCACGACGACGGCTTGGCAGCTCCTGAACTCGTCGAGCGAGTCCGAGCTGGCGGATATCTTCAGGCATTACGGAGAAGAGCCTCAATCCCGTAAGATCGCGCGCGCTCTCAAGAATTATTTGCGAGCGGGCACATTGCCGAATGATGCTTGGGAGGTGGCTGAAGCCATCCGCAGGACCAGCACGGCGCCGCCGCATCGGATTGATCCCGCGACACGTTGTTTTCAAGCGCTGCGTATCGCCGTGAATCATGAACTGGAGAATTTGGATAATACGTTGGGATTTGTGAAAGATCTTTTAAGTCCCGGCGGCCGCGCCGCGATTATCTCGTTCCATTCGCTCGAAGACCGGCGCGTGAAGATCGCGTTTCACCAAGCCGCCAAAGGCTGCATTTGTCCGCCGCGCATTCCTCAATGCATCTGCGGCCAGAAGCCGTGGGGAAAATTAGTGAATCGGAAAGTGATCATCGCTTCTCCGGATGAAGCCGAAAAGAACCCGCGCTCAAGAAGCGCCAAGTTGAGAATACTCGAGAAACTATGAACACCCGTCCCGATCCGCAAACCGTTCGTCGCTGGATCAAGATCTGCGCCATCACCATGGCGGTGTTGATGCTGCGCGTGTGGGAAACGGTCCAATCGCAACGCTTGGAGCGGGAGCTCAAGACGATGCGGCTTGAAGCGGATCGCTTGACGTATGAGAACGGCAAGCTCCAGCTGCAAATTCATCAGTATGAAGCGCCGAGCAATTTGGAAGGTCTTGCGAAGAAAATCGGCATGATCCCTCTCGATCCCTCCCACCGCGTAGGGCTTCAACCATGATCCGAACCGCGCGTTTAGGGATGACGATGTTCATCTCGCTATTTTTTTTCAGTTTTGTCGCCGGGCGTTTGGGCTATCTTCAATTGTATTGCCATGACGCGCTTCAGGCGCGCGTGGATCGGGAAGAGTCCCGGTCACAGCGCGCGTCTCCCGATATTGAGCCTCGCGGCGCGATTCTCGATAGGACTGGAGAGGTTCTAGCCATGAGCATTCAGGGCGGAGCTTGTTTTGCCGACCCGAAGCATGTGACGAAGGTGGATGAGACGGCTCGGCTTCTGTCACCCTATTTGCATCAGCCTGCTTCCGTCATTAAATCTAAGCTGACAGAACATCGACGGTTTGTCTGGCTCGCACGGCGCTTAGATCCGGAGGCCGCAGAACAAGTGAAGGCCCTCAAGCGTACAGGGATTACGGTGACAAACGACATCAAGCGGTTTTATCCGGAAGAATCCTTAGCTTCGCAAGTACTGGGCGTTGTGGGGGACAGCCAAAAAGGTCTTTCGGGCGTTGAGCTCGTGGCGAATAGTTGGTTAAGCGGAGACTCCGCTCCCAATCTTTTCAAGCAATGGACGTTTGGTAAAGCCAGGCCCTCGGCGCTCACGTCGCGGTCGGATTTGACCTCTCATTCGATCGTGCTCAGCATCGACCGCACGCTGCAAACCATCGTCGAGCAGGAGCTGGCCATTCAAATGAAATTGTCGCGACCCAAAAGCGGGACTGTGATCATTCAGGATCCTCAAACCGGTGAGATCCTGGCGATGGCGACGTCCCCGTCGTTCAATCCGAATTTGTGGGGAAGTCCCGAGCAGCCTTCGGAAATGGGTCCGGAAGATTTGAAGAACCCCGCGGTGGAACATGTGTTCGAGCCAGGATCTACATTTAAGGTCGTAACGGCCGCCGCCGCATTAGAAGAAAACCGCGTGACGCCTTCGGACACTTTTTTCTGCGAGAACGGAAGCTGGGATATTCCCGGTCGCACGATTCATGATCACGAAAAAGAGGGATGGCTCACGTTCACCCAGGTGATCGCGCGATCTTCGAACATCGGAACGGCGAAAGTCGCTCGCCGCGTCGGGCGCGATCCTCTCTACCGTTACGCGCGCGCGTTCGGCTTCGGCATGCCCACAGGCTGCGGATTGCCTGGCGACGGGGTCGGCATTTTACGGCCGACGAAGGACTGGCGGCTCTCGAGCCTTGAAACTATTTCGTTCGGTCAGGAAGTGGGCGCCACGCCGCTTCAGATGGTAAATGCCTACAGCGTGATCGCCAATGGCGGATGGCTATTGGAGCCTCGTCTATATAAAGGCGTTATCGACGAAAACGGTGAATACCGCGAATGGTTGCCCACGCCGCCCATCCGTCGCGTCGTCTCTCCAAAAACCATTGCCGAGTTGAAGCTGATTTTAAAAAGCGTGGTGGATGAAGGAACCGGAAAAGCGGCGCAAGTGGTGGGAATCTCCGTCGCCGGAAAAACGGGGACCGCCCAGAAGATCGATCCGCGCACGAAACAATATTCGGACGCGCATTACCTGGCGTCGTTCTGCGGGTTCGCGCCCGTCGAACATCCTAGACTCGTCATCGGCGTCTTTTTGGATGAACCGCAAAACAGTTACTGGGGCGGCTCTGAAGCCGCGCCGCTTTTTTCTCGCATCCTGAAGCATGCCGCGCCCTACTTAAAGCTCCAGCCGGAAACATTCGGGCCGCTGGCCGCCTCGCGCATCGTCACGCGTTCCTGATGAAAACACTCGGATATATTTTGGAGGGGCTGCCATGCGACGTCACGGGTCCGCGCGACGTGCCGATCGAAGATATCGTTTTTGATTCAAGAAAGGTAAAGCCTGGAGCACTTTTTGTCGCGATTAAAGGCGTCCATCAAGACGGCCACGCGCATGTAAAAGCGGCCATTCAGTCCGGCGCGCGCGCGGTGATGGTGCAGGAAGACGTTCGCATGGACAGCGTCACGATCATTCGTGTTCCGGATACGTTGAAAGCCTTGTCTCCCATCGCGGTGCGTTTTTGGGGCAACCCATCGCAATCACTTCGCATGATTGGTATCACGGGAACCAACGGCAAGACGACGACGTCCTACTTAATAGAAGCCATATTCGCCGCCGCTGGCTGGGCTACTGGAGTCATGGGAACCATCAATTATCGTTTTGGCTCATCAATGACACCGGCCCCCAATACAACGCCATTTGCCAGCGAGCTCCAGCGGTTTCTCGGACAAGTAGTGGAACAAGGGGGAAAAGCTTGTGTGATGGAAGTGTCTTCGCATGCTCTTGAGCTCGGGCGTGTCGAAGGCGTTGATTTCGATACCGCAGTTTTCACGAATTTGACCCAAGATCATTTGGATTTTCATAAGACAATGGATGCCTACGCCGCTGCAAAAGCCAAACTGTTTACGTCGCTGAATCCGCAGTCGGCAAAATCGTTTCCCAAACAAGCGGTCATCAATGCTGATGATCCTTGGGCGGAAAAGATGGTGGCCGCCGCGCGCGTTCCGATTTGGCGATATCGTCTGCACGGCCCGGCTGATCTCTTCGCCAAAAATCTTATTTGTGATGCCACCGGTAGCCGTTTTGAATTGCACTCACCGCGTGGCACCCAGCCGGTCAAATCTCCACTCCTCGGAGACTACAACGTCATGAATGCTCTGGCCGCGGCAGGCGCCGCGCTTAGCCAGAACGTGTCGCTGGAGCATGTGGTAAGAGGTCTCGAAACGATTTCAGGTGTTCCGGGACGTATGGAGCGTTTGGCCTCGCCCAAAGGATTTACCGTTGTTGTGGATTATGCGCACACGGAAGACGCGCTCCGGCAAGTGATGACCGCGTTAAGAAAATTAAAACCGCGACGGCTTGTGACTGTCTTCGGATGCGGCGGAGATCGCGACCGCACGAAGCGACCGCTCATGGGCGAAGCGGCCGCTCAATTGAGTGATGACGTCATCGTCACTTCCGACAATCCGCGCAGCGAAGATCCGAGCCGCATCGCGCTCGACGTGGAAGTCGGAGTTCGGCGCGTGCGCAGCGAAGGCTACGAAATTATTTTGGATCGTCAAGAAGCCATCCGCAAAGCGTTCTCTTTAGCGCAAAGCGGGGATATCGTTCTCATCGCTGGAAAAGGGCATGAGAATTACCAAATTTTATCCGACAAGACGATCTCCTTCGACGACCGCGAAGTCGCGCAGCGACTCTTGGCGCAAATGTCATGAAATTATCGATCCGAGAAATGCTGCGGGCGACAAAAGGGAATTTAATCTCCGGATACCCGACCGACATCTGCGAGCGAATTTCGATTGATACGCGGACATTGAAATCAGGCGATATCTTTTTTGCGTTACAAGGGCCGCGTTTCGATGGCCATCATTTTTTAGCGGCAGCGGTTGAAAAGCGCGCGGGAGTTATTGTCCTTCAGCGTCTTGACGCTGGGGTGCAGCTCGAAGGAGCAAGTTCTCCCGATGTCATGCAAGTCCCCGATACGTTAAAAGCGTTACAGGATACGGCTCGCGCGGCGCGAGCCAAAGCTACAAAGGCAATGGTGATCGGTATCACCGGTTCCAACGGCAAAACGACGACCAAAGAAATGCTCGCCTCGATTCTTCGCCGCGCCGGTAAAACGCTCTCCACGCGAGGGAACCTCAATAATCATATCGGCTTGCCGCTCATGTTGACCGAGCTTGAGAGCGATCATCGTTATGCCGTCATCGAAATGGGCACGTCTCAGAAAGGGGATATGAACCTGCTCGTGGATTTGGCTCGGCCGCACATCGGGCTCATCACGAATGTCGGAAAAGACCACTTGGAATTTTTAGGCACCCCGGAAGGCGTGCTTGAAGAAAACCGTCGTTTGTTCGATGCATTGCCGAAAGACGGAATTGCCGTCATCAATCTTGAAGATCCTTTATTGAAAGGATTTGCGCATGGGCTTTCCTGCAAGACAATGACCTACGGACTTACGGCAGCCGCTCAAGTGCAGGCCATCGATATCGTCCCATTTCCCGCGCCGCTTCGTTTCGTTCTCGTTTTGGATAAAGAAAAATACCCAGTATCGCTGCATGTTATGGGGGAAGTCCAAGTCCTCAACGCGATCGCGGCCGCGGCGGTCTCTCACGCGTTGGAAATTTCACCTAAAGATATCGTCGAAGGATTGCAATCGTTCCAACCCGCGGCGATGCGCATGGAAGTTCATTTGCGAAAAGATGAGACCACACTTGTAAACGATGCCTACAACGCCAATCCTTCGTCCATGCGCGCTTCGATCGAAAGTTTTTGCCACAGTTACCCCGACCGCCCGCGCTGGCTCGTATTGGGGGACATGCGCGAATTGGGATCTATCGCGCGCGACGAGCATGAAGAATTAGGCCGCTGGATCACGACTCAACCCGTAGCCCGGGTATTTTTATACGGGCGTAACACGCGTTTTGTCCTGCAAGGGCTTACAACCAATGGATATAAAGGCGTGGTTGAACGGTATCACAAAAAACGCTATCTTATCGAAGCTTTGGAACGGTCCTTGTCTGCTTCGCCGAAGCCCGCCGTGCTTTTTAAAGCATCGCGAAGTCTACAGCTGGAACGTGTGAATCATGCTTTATTATCTGTACCTTCTTAAGTCCCGTTTCTCGCCGCTTAATGTTTTTCAATACATCACATTTCGGGCAGCGTCCGCGTTTCTTACGTCGCTTTTTGTTTCGCTCGCGACAGGGCCCGGAGTCATTCGCTGGCTGCGCACGAAAAAAGCGCAAAAGATAAGAGCGGATACGCCGTCCGCGCATCAAGCCAAAACCGGAACGCCGGCGATGGGAGGCTTGATCATTTATTTGGCGATGCTTTTTTCCTGCCTGTTGTGGGCGCGTCTCACCGACCGTTTTGTTCTGTTGCTGCTTGTGACCTGCACTGCGCTTTGGATGCTGGGTTACGCTGACGATTATCTGAAAGCTTCCGAAAAGCGAAAAGACGGCCTCACGCCAATTGTGAAAATGGGAATCCAGCTCGTGATTGCGATAGGTGTGGCGGCGTACTTGTATATCGATCCGCCGAACGGGGCGCGCGCGACCTCTTTAAGCGTTCCATATTCCAAAGAATGGGTCATCGATATCGGCATCCTCTACATTCCCTTCTGCATGATGCTTCTCGTCGGATCGTCCAATGCGGTCAATCTGGCCGACGGGTTAGATGGCCTCGCCTGCGGAACGATCATTATTTCGGCTTTGACGTACAGCATTCTGGCTTACTTGGCTGGTCATGCGCGCTTCTCGGAATATTTGCGCATCATTCCCGTGCCAGGGGCAGGGGAAATTACGGTTGTCTTGGGTTCGCTCGTGGGCGCGTGTTTGGGATTTCTTTGGTACAACGCCTATCCCGCCACCGTTTTTATGGGGGATACCGGATCGCTTTTTCTAGGCGGCGCGATCGGCGTGGTCGCGCTTTGCATCAAACAAGAGCTTCTGCTCATAGTTGTAGGCGGCATCTTCGTCGCCGAGGCGCTTTCCGTGTTGCTTCAGGTCTATTCCTTCCGCATCCACAAAAAACGCATTTTCAAAATGGCGCCGCTGCACCATCATTTCGAAATGATCGGCTGGCCGGAATCCAAAGTAACGATCCGCTTCTGGATCGTAGCGATCATCCTCGCGCTCGTCGCGTTGGCGTCGCTAAAGCTTCGATAGCATTAAATCACGTTATTCGATCGTAAAATGTGATTGTTTTCACAGTATTTGACTGTATAATGTGATTATCTTATGAAAAGAGACATTTACAAAGGTCTTCTGACCTGGAAATCCTCTTCCCTCAGAAAGCCGCTTCTTTTGAGAGGAGCTCGGCAAACAGGCAAGACCTACATCCTTCGCGCATTCGGTCAGGCGGAGTATAGGCACTTTCATTACTTCAATTTTGAAGAAGACACGCCGCTGGCGCGATTTTTTGAAAGGGATTTAAATCCAAAACGACTTCTCCAAGATCTTGGTCTTTATCGAAAACAATCGATTGATCCCGCTACGGATCTCGTCTTTTTCGATGAAATCCAAACCTGCAATCGGGCCTTAAATGCGCTCAAATATTTTCAGGAACAGATGCCGGAAGTCCATATTGTTGCGGCGGGATCGCTGCTGGGGACCAAGCTGTCGACTCCCGGTTCCTTCCCGGTTGGCAAAGTCAATTTTCTAGAATTACATCCGTTATCATTCTTGGAATTTCTAGATGCCATGGGGGAATCGTCTTACCGTCAACTCTTGGAATCGCACAATTCTTTACTTCCTCTGCAAATGCCCTTTCATGATGAGGTGACTCGCTGGCTGGGAATTTATTATGGCGTGGGTGGAATGCCGGAAGCCGTCCAGCAATACGCCGCAAGTAAAAATGTTGATGACATTCGCACCATCCAAAATGAGATCATTCAATCCTATGTGCTGGATTTTGCCAAACATGCTCCGGCTGCAGACATTCCTAAACTATCGTCCATCTGGAACTCGATTCCGGCGCATCTCTCGCGGGAAAACAAACGTTTTGTCTTTTCAGCCATGAGGCCAGGGGCTCGCGCCAGAGAATATGAGCAGGCCCTGGCATGGCTTCTGGACGCAGGTCTCATTTATCGGGCTCGTGCCGTGGAAACGGGACGTTCGCCTTTAAAACATCATGCCCAGGATTCCACCTTCAAAATCTACGCGTTGGACATTGGACTTCTGGGAGCGCTCACGAATGCCGAGATGGCGATGACGGCGGCACGACAGCCGCTCTTTTTTGAGTATCACGGGGCATTTGTGGAAAACTATGTGGCTCAGGAGTTGATGTCTGGATTCCAATCCGAGTTGTATTACTGGCGCAGTCGAAGCGGACAAGCGGAGGTGGATTTCTTATGTGAGCGGGGAACGTCGGTTATTCCGCTCGAGGTCAAATCAGGTCTCAACACTAAGAGCAAAAGTCTTCGCAGCTACGACGATCAGTTCCATCCTACTCTCATCGCACGAACCAATCTCCTAAATCTTAAGAAAGATGGGAAAATTCTAAACATCCCGCTTTACATGATCAGTCAGCTCCCGCGCTTAGCCCAAAAAGCGTTATCCTCGAAAATATGATTGGTGTGATCGGCGCCGGACGTTCGGGGGTTGCCGCCGCTAAGCTTCTTCATAGATTAGGCAAACGTGTGCTGCTGAGCGACCGCGAGCGTCTTAAAGTTCCTCTTCCATCCGCCATAGAAGTCGAGTCGGGAAAGCATTCCGATCGGTTGCTGGAATGCTTGCTGCTTATCCGCAGCCCCGGCGTGCCGGATCATCTTCCTATCCTTGAGAAAGCACGTCGCAAAGGAATTCCTATTTGGAGCGAGCTCGAGCTGGCCAGTCGTCATACCCTCTCCAAAAAACTGATCGCCATCACCGGAACCAATGGAAAGACGACCTCTACGACGCTCGTGGGAGAGTTCTACAAAGCCTTTGCGCGATCGACTGTTGTCGCCGGCAATATCGGCACCCCCTTGTCGGCCATCGCGTTGAAAGTGTCCGCGCGAGCGCCGGTAATTCTGGAAGTGTCCAGCTATCAGCTTGAGGATATTGAGACGTTCCATCCCGTCATCTCCGCCATTTTGAATATTACGCCCGATCATTTGGAACATCACGGCACGATGAAAGCGTATGTCGCCGCCAAGGCGCGCATTTTTGAAAACCAAACCGCGCATGATGTGTGCGTGCTGAATGCCGATGACGCGTGGTGCCGTCGACTCGCGAAACGGTGTGGCGCTAAAGTTTTTTTCTTCAGCCGTAAAAAGAAACTTCGTGAGGGTATCTATATTGAAGCCTCACCCCATGCGGGGCGCGGCCCTCTCCCGATGGGAGAGGGTGGTCGCCGAGGCGACCCGGGTGAGGCTTTCGTTGTCATCAATTGGCGGAAAAGGCGCATTCGTTTTCCTTTGAAGTCCAATCTCCCCGGTCCGCATAATGTGGAAAATATTTTGGCTTCGGTCGCGATCGCAGTGGCCGGCGGCGTTCCGATTTCCGTCATCAAACGCGTGTTGTCCCGGTTCAAGGGGGTTGAACATCGCTTGGAATGGGTTCGCACGCTGCGCGGCGCGCGCTACATCAATGATTCCAAAGCGACCAACGTCGACTCAACGCGCGTGGCCTTGGCTTCTTTTTCCGAACCCTTAATTGTGATTATGGGCGGCGAAGGAAAAGGATCTCCGTATCAACCCCTTAAAGCGCTCATTCAAAAGCGCGTGAAGCGTTTGATCTTGATTGGCGAAGATGCGCCGGTGATCGAGAAGGAATTGAAAGGCTCCGCGCCGATGGAGCGACGCGGTGTTATGAGTCAAGCGGTGGCGCGCGCCGCGGCAGCGGCGTCTCCCGGGGATGTCGTGCTGTTGTCTCCGGCCTGCGCGTCGTTTGATCAATACAACAACTATGAAGAGCGCGGGCGTGATTTTAAAGCGCTGGTCAAAAAACTCCGGTGAAACGCAAATTTTTCCAAATCGACCGGCCGCTATTGTTTGCGACGCTGCTCCTGCTCGCGCTAGGGCTCGTGATGGTTTTTTCCGCCAGCGCGACTATGTCGGAAACGCGCTACGGGTCCGCCTACTTATTTCTGCGCAAACAGATCGTCTGGGACATGTTGAGTTTCGGGGCGCTGTTTTATTGCATGAAGCTCGATTATCACAGGTGGCAAAAAATATCGTTGGCGCTTCTTCTCCTCGCGTTCGTTCTCTTGGTGTTGGTGCTCGTGATTGGTCCCGTCGTGAAAGGCGCCCGTCGTTGGATTCCGCTCGGGTTCATGAACATTCAGCCTTCCGAAGTCGCCAAAATCGCCATCATCATTTGGATGGCGGATTTTCTCGACCGGCATCGCAGCCAGATCCTTGATTTGCGCAAAGGATTTTTACCGCCGCTCATCGTGCTGGGGCTCATGTGCGGACTCATTTTAAAGGAGCCGGACCTCGGCACGCCGATGCTTTTAGGGACGACAGGGCTCATTCTTCTCTTTTTATCGGGGGCCAGCTCCATGCATCTGCTCGGCACGCTGGGAGTCAGTACGCTGCCGCTGTACTATGAGTTGTTTCATGTGGGGTATCGCTACCGCCGGCTCATGTCCTTTCTCAACCCTTGGGCCGATTCGAGCGGCACAGGCTACCAGCTCACTCAATCGCTGTTGGCGTTTGGCTCCGGCGGATTATTCGGCAAAGGCCTCGGAGCTTCACAGCTTAAACTGCTTTACCTGCCCGATCCGCATACAGATTTTATTTTTCCTGTGATCGGAGAGGAGCTGGGTTTTATCGGCGCCATTGGCGTGGTGTTGCTCTTTGTGTTTTGGGGACTGCGCGGATGGCAGGTGGCTAAGCGAGCTCCCGATCTTTTTGGTCAGCTGCTCGCGGCCGGCATCACCTGCTGGGTGTTGATTCAGGCCACGATTAACATGGGCGTTTCCTGCGGGCTCCTGCCGACCAAAGGCCTGCCTCTTCCGTTCGTCTCGTTCGGCGGATCTTCGCTCATCATCACGATGTCGGCCGTCGGGATTTTGCTCAATATCTCGGCTCGCGCCTCTGCGGACAGTTTGCCCGTCGAACGTCGACGTCGCGCCAGGGCCGGCCGGTGAAGATCGTTATTGTCGCCGGCGGCACGGGCGGCCATCTTTATCCCGGGATCGCTTTAGCGCGATCGCTCACGGGGCATGACGTCTTATTCGCCGTTAGGCGCGGAGATTTGGGGCGAGAAATTTTGGAGAAGGAAGGTTTTGCCATTCAAGAAATCTCAGGACAAGGATTGCCAAGAGCCATCTCATTTAAAATTTTCACGTTTCCATTAAAGTTTGTTCAAGGATGGATTGAAAGCAAAGCTCTTTTGCAACGCGTCAAGCCGGACTGGGTGGTCGGCATGGGGGGCTATCTGTCGGTTCCCATGATTCTGACGGCCAAGGCCATGCGAATCAAAACGCTCTTGCATGAGCAGAATGTATTTCCCGGATTGGCCAACCGCTTCTTGAGCCGCTGGGCGGACTCGGTCGCGATCAGTTTTCCCGCCAGCGCGGACTATTTTAAAGGAGAGACTTGGGTCTCCGGCCTGCCGATCCGTCCTGACATCGGACAAGCCGATCGTCAAAAGGCTTTAAAAGATTTTGGCCTGGCAAACGATCTTCCGACTTTTTTGGTTTTTGGGGGAAGTCTAGGCGCGCAGAAATTGAACACGCTCGTTACGGAAGCATGGGGTATGTTGCTCAAGCAAAACATGAAGTTTCAGATCCTTCATATTACAGGATCAAAAGAATTCGAACGCGTGGAAAAATTATATGCGGGGATGCCTGTCAGCGCGAAAATGTTGCCCTATTGCCATGATATGGCGTCCGCCTATGCCGCCGCGGACGCTGTTCTTTGTCGCGCCGGCGCTTCCACCGTGGCCGAACTGCAAGCGCTTTCCTTGCCGGCGCTGCTCATTCCTTATCCCTTTGCGTCGAATAACCATCAGTTGTACAACGCCGAAATGCTTCAAAAGCAGGGGATGGCAAAAGTGATTTTGGACAAGGATCTCAAGGCCTCGGACATCGCTGACTTCTTTGCGAGCGTTTTGACCGCGCCGAAACAAGCCCGCCCGACGTTTCAGCGGATCTCCGCGCCCGCCGCCGCGCAATTGGCTCAATTCCTTATTAGCCGCGCGTGAATCTACTATAATCTTGCCGCTGCCCGTCACGCCAAGG
>Ga0206939_10137_pt1 | contig 21788 bp, 24 predicted proteins | sample Alteio_BWOrgHeat_10_FD_152921 | JGI IMG/M metagenome (GOLD analysis project Ga0206939, IMG submission 152921) | Enriched cells from forest soil in Barre Woods Harvard Forest LTER site, Petersham, Massachusetts, United States -... | ecosystem: Environmental > Terrestrial > Soil > Temperate forest >... | reverse complement strand
ATTCAAAGGATAGGCGGTTCAGGTGTTCTTCGACGCGAAAGCGCCGCAAACCATAAGTATTGGCGAATTGTCCGAGCGCACGGAGCTGCTCGGGTCGAAGCGGGCCCCGTAATTCATAAGTTACCTCAACCAGAGTCATGCGTAGATTATAGCAATACCTTCTCTTAGCTCCGGGTCTTAGCTCGCGCCAAGGCCAGCCCTCCTCGGGTCATCTCGTTCTGAACCATGGGAATGCTGACTTGCCACTGTCTTGATTGAATCCGCAATCCTGTACCGACGTACAGTAGCTCAGACGGGGTACTCGCGGCGTATTCTTGTTTCGTTCTGGAGCAGTCGGAGACTTTCCGCTGTCGCTTTTGATACCCAGCCGAAAGGTGAAGGACACTCTCATGCCCACGAAACTCAAGGCATTAACCTGTGCATGCGCAGCTTTATTTGCAGCTTCGGTTCTGGTGCTGGCTTTGCCCCAGCGTGCCGCCGGACAGGACGTTGACGATCCGCCAAGTCGCGTAGCCCGGTTGAGCTATATGCAGGGGTCGGTCTCTTTCCAGCCGGCTGGCGAATCCGATTGGGTGCTGGCAACGCTCAATCGCCCCCTGACTACAGGGGACAAGCTCTGGGTAGACAGTGGTTCGCGGGCTGAATTGCACATGGGTTTGTCCGCCATACGTCTCGGTAGCAATACTGGCTTCTCCTTTCTTAACCTGGACGATCGCACGATGCAGATCCAGCTCTCGGCTGGCACGCTTTATATCCGCGTGCGCCACCTCGGCCGCGACGACAATTTTGAAGTGGACACTCCCAACCAGGCTTTTTCCCTTATGCGGCCGGGCCGATATCGCATTGATGCGAGCGAAGACGGACTTAGCACAATGGTAGCCGTGCGCGACGGGCAAGGTGAAGCCAGCGGCGCGGACCGCACCTATACGGTTGAGTCCGGCCACAGAGCCACGCTGACCGGCGGTGATTCCCTGAACGCCGACATCGACCGGATCAACGGGCGCGACCGTGATGATTTCGACGAGTGGTGTGAAGCGCGCGACCGTCGCGACGAGCGCTCGCGCTCCATGAGATATGTCTCTCCAGAGCTGGTCGGCTACGAAGATCTGGATGACAACGGCGTCTGGCGGCACGATTTCGAATATGGAGACATCTGGGTGCCCACGGCAATACCCGCCGGTTGGGCTCCTTACCGCTATGGCCATTGGGCGTGGATTTCTCCGTGGGGATGGACTTGGGTGGATGATGCGGCCTGGGGCTATGCGCCATTTCATTATGGGCGCTGGGTATATACGCGCCGCACCTGGGCTTGGGTTCCCGGACCTGTCGGAGTCACTCCTGTCTATGCGCCCGCTCTGGTCGCGTTTGTCGGGACGCCTCATTTCAGTGTGAGCGTTGGTATTGGCGAAGCCGCGGCGGTGGGCTGGTTTCCGCTGGGACCGCGAGAAGTGTATGTGCCGAGTTATCAGGTGAGCCGTGAATACGTGAATCGCGTTAACGTCAGCAACACCACGGTGAACAGCACAACGGTCACGAACGTCTACAACACTACGGTCATCAACAACGTCAACAGCACGCACGTTACGCAAATCAATTACGTGAACAGGACCGCGCCCGGCGGCGTGACTGCGGTCCCAGAGGGCACATTTCGAAGCGCACAGCCAGTAGCTCGCGCTGCCGTCACTGTGAATGAGCGCGAGATGAGAGACGCACCAGTCGTCACGCGCGCCGAGGTGGCCCCGACACGAAATAGCGTTATGGGAGCTTCCGAAAATAGGGGGAGAACGGGTGCGGCTCCTCCGGCGCGGTTTGAGCGGCCCGTGGTTGCAAAGACGGCTCCGCCGCCACCGCCGGTATCGTTTGAGCGGCAGGCGTCCGCGCTTGCAACGCACCCCGGCCGCCCGCTGGCGCACAGCGAAGTCGAGACTCTGCGTCCGGTGAACATGGAATCAGCTCATCCGATGGTCAAGCAAACACCCGCGCGCGAACAGGAGACAGATAGAAATCGGCAAGATGTGAATCGGCCAGACAAAGGCCGGAGTATCGGGGAGCCTGGAGCGAATGCCGGCCGGCCTAACGGTCAGCCAGCCAATGACCGTTCGGGGGCTTTTGGCAACAGGCCGGTAAACGCGACGCCTGCCGAGATACCTTCGCAAAACACGCCGCGCAACGACAGGCCACTTTCTGCCCAGCCGGAGTATCGGGGCCGGCAGGGCAATCAACCCGACGCGCAGCCGGACTTTCAGCCGGGAAATGGGCCATCGGGTAATGGGCCAAAGGGAAACGTGCAACCGGCCAAGGGGCAGCCGGCTTACGCGCAGCCAGCTCGTGAACCGGCGCAGCCGGTGAACACGTCGACTGCTCCATCAAACATTCCGCCCCGCAACGACCGGCCAGTTTCGGCGCAGCCGGATTATCGCGGGCGTCCCGGCAATCAGCCCGACGCACAGCCGGGCTTTCAGCCGGGAAACGGGCGTCAGGGGAACGGTCAGCCGCGTTACGAGCAACCGAATAATCAGTCAACTGGCGGACAGCCAGCCGGCGGCCAACCAGCGCAATCCGTGAGTCCGGCGACTGGTCCGGCAAATATGCCTTCACGAAACGACCGGCCAGGCTCAGCGCAGCCGGAGTATCGTCCGCTTTCGAATAGGCCGCCCAGCGAGCAGTCGAATTATCAACCGCCTGCCGGACAGACATCGGCACAACCGAGTGTTCAGCCGAGCAATCGGCCAACGCAGCAGCCGAACGCGCAGCCGGTTCCGCCTGCAAACAACCGATTCTCGAATACTCAACCCAACTACCAGCCGCCATCGCCGGGGAATCGGCCGAATCCGGGTGCGGCGCCGAGTGCGCCTAGCGTCCAGCCCAGGGTCGAGCCGCCGCCAAGCGCGCCTGCTAATCGTCCCGTCAACGTGCCGGCTGCGAGCGCGCCGGCTCCGGAACCGCGCCGCAATGCGGCACCCAATCCGCCACCTCCACCGCCGCCACCCGCGGCGGCTCCACGGCCAGCACCTCCGACGGCAGCTCCGCCGGCACCAGCACCACCGGCGCCAACTCGCAACGAGAGCCCAGCTGCGGGGAGAGCGCCAAGCGCTCCACCCCAACCGGCCAACAAGGGTGGGAACGCGCCTGGTCACGACAATAAGGACGACAAAAAGAAGAACTAGGATCGCTTACGCACGCGACAGCAACGCAGCCCAACCGGGCTGCGTTGCTGTCGCAACTTCGACTCAACCAAGATTCCCATCCGTTTGCGGCGGATGGGATTTTGGATCCGCGCATCAAGCAGCGCGGGGTGATGGATTCGACCTATGCGCCGGTCGCCTGACGGGCTTTGTCGCTGCGACGCTAGTAGCCAGTTTTCGATAATGCCGTTTCTCGCGAGTTACAGCCTACCGATAGGCAGTTGGCTTGATTCCCTCCGCCTCGCAGAATTGCGTACGAAGTGTGGAGGGCGTCGCTTTTATGAGCGGGATTCTATTTGCTTTGCTCTTTTCGTGGAATCTCTTGGCTGCGACACCGGGCCGGTTGAACAGCTGATCCTCAAATGGCTCTGGTTCCTTCCCGATATGGAAAGACAATTGAGTTACGAGGGAAAGTGTATTCGGCGCTGAATACGAGTCGAATTTCTTTTGTCTTTGAAGTCACAGACTTAGGGCCTAGCAATTTGCCATCCTGAAACTCCGCGATTTCCTAAAGTTGCCTTTGGCACAGGCTGTGCACATATACCCCCCTGAACAATAAAGAAATCGAAACTCAGTTTGCGCGGAATTGAATAAAGGAAATTCCTGGGCCCTCTGGCATTCACGTCCTGCGCTGTGAAGGCGAGAGTCTCCAACGATCCACCGGCATCGTTGGGCCGCGTCGGTGGGGCGCCGAGAGAACCGCAGGGGTAACGTCATTTCAACGAGTAAAGAGGAGATACTGATGCGTGAGGTAACTGTAGGAAAGATGTGGATGCTGGCGCTCCTCATGGCAGGTTTTGTCGCCGGATGCGGCTCGGCACAAACTCCGACCACCGCCGCCGGAACGCCGGTGGCACCCCCTCTTGGGACCGTCGTGACTTTCGGGTCCTTTGGAGGCGGCTCCGGCGCCACCAATCAGGGAATCAACACGGTAGTTAACGGAGACATCGGAACCACCGCGGCTTCGACCTTGGTGACTGGATTTCACGATGCGGGACCAGGGTGCACGTACACGGAAACGGGAAGCAATGTGGGAGTGGTCAAAGGGAAGATATACACCGCTGCCCCACCACCGACTGTCGGATGTCCGTCGGAAGGCACCGGTACCACTTCCGCGACCGCGACTCAGGCCTCAATCGATGCGATCGCCGCATGGAACAATCTTTCACCCGCTTCGCGGCCCGGTGGAACCGATCCAGGCGCGGGCCAACTCGGCGCACACGTCCTCGCTCCCGGCATCTACAAAGCCGCGGGCGGTTCGTTCCTGATCACCGGAACGGATCTGACTTTGGATGCCCAAGGCGATGCGAACGCCCTGTGGGTATTCCAGACAGCCGGCAGTCTTACCGTCGGCGAGGCCGGAGCACCCCGCAGCGTCATCCTCGTCAACGGCGCGCAGGCCAAGAACGTGTTCTGGTACGTGGGCAGCGCGGCCACGATCAATGCGGCAGGCGGCGGCACCATGGTGGGCACCATCATCGCTAACTCCGGTGTCACGTTCTCCACTTCCGGTGTAACAGCCATCACCACGCTCAACGGCCGGGCCTTGGCACTCAATGCGTCGGTGACTATGGTGAACACCGTCATTAACGTGCCCGCTCCGTAAAGCAACGGTTCCTTGAGAGGTAAGAAGACGAGGGCAGGGCATGAATAAGCGAAGCAGCATGTTATTTCCCCGCGTTACTCCAAGGCACGACCAGAGGCGGCCACACTCAATCGAGAAAGCTAACTAACACTCAAGTTCGGATTCCACAAGCCGGCAAAAAGTTTCCCCTCAAGTGTAAAGACATGCATACCCTGCCCTATGGAAAGGGTCCGTTAGCTCTAAGTGTCTTTAGAACGAATACATTCTGACGGATACGAAATTGTGTTCCGCGGTCGAATGGTTGCAACAAAGTAGTTAGGTACCCTATCCCTCATCATCTGTAGAGGCTTGGTCACAGAGCGCTCGTTGGCAAGCTGCGGCTGGAATTTGCCGAAGCAGAGTTAGATCTGGGATTGACCTTCTCGCAAGTTGCGGCCACAGCATTGTTGCCGTGCATCTCGGAGTCGGACTGCGTCCCCGGAGGTAGTTGATCGGTTCTCATCAGTAAGGGAACTTGTCGGAGGGGTGAAGGAAGGCATGGGCCCCGATACGCTAACGCCGCGCGTAAGTGTAGGGATGCCGGTCTATAACCGGGAAAAGTATGTGGGCGCTTCAATTGAGGCGCACTTGAAGCAAACCTATGCGGACTTCGAGTTGATCGTCACCGACAACGCCTCAACGGATCGCAGCGAAGATGTTTGTCGCGCCTATGCTGCTCGCGACTCGCGCATAAAATACCATCGGAACGTGGAAAATCTGGGTGCGAGTGGCAACTACCGCCGCTGCTTCGAACTAGCTCGAGGTGAATATTTCCGCTGGGCACCTTCCGACGACTTGGTCAGTCCGAATTTAATCGAACGCGCCGTCGAGGTGCTGGACCGAGATCGGTCGATAATGGTGGCCTATGGTCGGACCAAGCTGATTGACGGCGATGGGAACATGCTCGGGGATTTCGATGAAGGGTTACACCTTATGGATGACCACCCGAGCGAGCGCTGGAAGGGCGTGTACCGGAATATTCGGCTGGGCAATCTTCAATACGGCCTGTCCCGAACCAGGGAGCTTCGGAAGACTGGTTTGCTCCGAAACTACGGTGGCGGAGACTTCCCCCTGATTTTCGAGATGTCGCTCTACGGCAAATTCTACGAAATCCCTGACGCATTCTTTTACCGCAGGATGCACGAGGGAACTGGCACCACCTTGAAGGACCTCAAGGAGGAGCTCGCCTTTTACGATCCCAAGAAACATCAGAAATTCTTTGCTCGTGAATGGGTTCACTTAGGTGCCGATTATCGGTCAGTTACGCGATCATCAATAGAAATCTCGGAAAAAATGCGAATCTATTGGTTCTTGACGCGCCGTGCAATTTGGAGCCGCCAAACCCTGGGACAGGAATTGATGGGTGCACTGCGCCACGCGGTTCGACACTAGCTGATGCCACGGTACACCGATTAGGCGGCCCACAGCGAAATCTTGCAGAGATATGTCGAATCGTACTTCAAAGGTCACGATCCCTATAGTCTCACTGCGTTTCGCGTGGACGCGAAAGCGTTGACGCAGACAAGCGAAAGGTGTATTAAGCCTACAAATCTATACCCCCGGATAGCTGCTAAGGACGAGTGTGGCAGTATCCCAACCGAATTCGTATTTGGAAGTACCGCCTCTTAAAGTACCAGCCAACGACCACGAGGTCGAATGGCTGTTGTGCCTCGCAAGAAGCTTGCAAACCTGCCAACTCCAAGAGCGCACGCCTGCGGCTGCCGACGCGCCTAGAGAATCAGGCGAGTGGGGATTCAACATGAAGCGAAGTGAAATGATCACTCATTTGGCAACGGGATTCCCCTCTATCACTAGGGCGATACTAACGCTTTCGATTCGCGGATTTCTCCCGCCATTGCATAAACAGTGGCTGGCTCGGGTTCTGGCCCCTGATGTTTTCGAGGGTCTGGGCTTCCCCATGTGGGGCAGCTCTTGCAGACTGCATGTCCCGCGGAACTTACTACCTGTCTATCTGGGATATCTAGACTTGCTGGACCACGAGCCGTTGACTCGGAGGGTCTTGGCCGGCTTGCTGCGACCGGGGTCCGTTTTTATTGACGTCGGTGCGAACATCGGATACTACACGCTGCTTGCAGCAGGTAAGGTAGGGGCACGGGGACAGGTGCACGCGGTAGAGTGTTCACCTAAGAATCTAATCCTGCTTTCCGATAACGTTCGGAAAAACAATCTGCAGAACGTCAAGATTCACCCGTTCGCAGCGGCTAGTCAACGTGGCATGCTCACGCTGAGTGTCTCGCCTGTAGGGCTCTCATCGTTTGGTCCAAACTCTCGCTGGCTCGACACACCCGGCCTCGGTGACACTCTGACGGTCCCCTGTGTGTCTCTGGATGAAATCGTTCAGGGGATTGTTGACGTGGTCAAGATCGACGCCGAAGGGGCGGAGTTGGATGTGCTGGAGGGAATGGGGCGCATCCTGGCTGAAAATGAGCGCTTGTCGATCATCGTCGAATGGGCTCCACCGATGATGGTCGATGCCGGTCAGGATCCTCTGGCGCTGCCGCGTCGGCTTCAAGCGGCGGGCTTCGGAAAGATCAGCGTAATGGACCAACTCTCAAACAGGCGATTTTCACTTGATGAGACGATCGAGAAAGTCGGTTTGCGGCAGCTTCCGCCCGGGTGGGTTTGCGATCTGATCGCGCAAAGATAGTGCAACACGTTTGGATTCCTGTGCGGGAGGAATGAAATGGCAGGCCAAGCCACAGCGCGCGCAATAGAACATGTGGAACGTCGCCGCAGCGCGCGTGTCGTTAGCAACGTCACGTTTGTGGTTTCCCGAGAGACCGCAGAAAAGCAGTTGTTTCAAGAACGGGTGCTTACGCTCTCCATAAACGCTCACGGTGCGCTCATAGCCTTGACGGGGCAGGTATCACTCGGACAGAAGCTCCTCTTGATGAACTCGCGGACTTGGAGCAGGACAGAAGGCCGCGTGATCCGCCTAGCTCCACTGCAGGGTGAGTGGACTCAGGTAGCTATCGAGTTCGGGCAACCCGCTCCCGAATTTGGGTATCCTCCGACACCGTCGCAGGCGCTCCAACCACGATAAGAACGAGAAGGCGCATGGCCTTTACGTCACCGCAAATCGCACAATGCCCGATTTTGCTCGAACACTTGCAGGCCGTTCAATTAATCGGGCAGACGATTTATGAACGCGGATTGAGCGAAGCGTGGACCACATAAAATGGCGGGGACGACGGGACTCGAACCCGCGACCTCTGCCGTGACAGGGCAGCGTTCTAACCAACTGAACTACGTCCCCGCGGGTGTGCGGAACGCGAATGCGACGCTATTTTACCGCCGCTCTTCGCGCGAACGATTCCAAGCCAGCGTCGGTTTGGCGGCCCGAAGTTTCGCAAACAAGCCAAATCGTCCAAACCTGACCGCCTGATGTCGTTGCAACAGCCTGAACAGGTTATGCAACCCTTTCGCTCCTGTCAAACACCTTCCATCGATGCAAATCCGGCCTGCCGCATGTGGGATCGTTCCTCTCTTGTAAAGTTTTTGTAAAGACCGTTTATACAGCGCTTCCAGAATTGAAACAGGCCTGCGGGCTGGGGTAGTCTGAACTCGATGAGGCTTACAACGTGACCCGCGCACTTTCCATAGCGGCTATTTTTCTGGCCTTGATTGTTGCTGGACGCGAGATACCCGAGATCTCGAAGCTTGCCGATGACACCTCGAATGACGGGCAGATTGTCGTCATGTGCGCTGAAGCAGTGCCATCGCTAGTTTCTCAGCGTCTAAACACCGCTAGCGCGTCGATCACGTCAAAGACCGTCGTCGTTTTTCCCCGGCGCCAGGATCGTGCGTCGCGCCCAATTCTCGGCACAAACGGACAGGACCTCCTCCTCTTCCTCAAGATCCAACGGACCTAATTAGCTCCTCTCGAATGGCCACGGTCTGCAGAGCGCTCGATTGCGCTTGCCTTGTCGGCTGACGTCTCGCCTGAAATCGAAAGGAGCAAGCTTGTGAAAATGATACAAATCTTCCCCGCATGGGGCAAAATTCTGCGGGGCAGGCGTCCGTTTCTCTCTCTCGAAATTACTCGTGAATGTCCTCTTCGCTGCCCGGGCTGTTATGCCTATATGCCCGAGCATCTGGGAGCAAGCGGTCCGCTAAGAACGCTGGGTGATTTTAGCGGTCAAGAGTTAGTCAATCGAGTTTTGGCCTTGGTGAAGCGCCTCCGCCCCCTGCACATCTCGATTGTGGGCGGAGACCCGCTGGTCCGGTGGCGGGAGCTCGATATTTTGCTTCCGCAGCTAGCCGCTTTGGGCATCGAAGTGCAAGTCGTTACGAGTGCCTTTCGGCCTATTCCATTGAACTGGAATACCAGCAATGTTCACCTGGTGGTTTCGATCGACGGCTTGCGCGCCGAACACGACAAGCGCCGCGCGCCCGCCACCTATGAACGCATCCTCAAACACATTGCAGGGCACCGCATCACCGTGCACTGCACGATCACAAGACAACTGGTGCGCGAAGCCGATTACCTCGAGGAGTTTGCCCATTTTTGGTCGGAACGGACCGAAGTGGCGAAGATCTGGTTTAGTCTTTTCACGCCGCAGCAGGGTGAGATCGCGGAAGAACGATTAAGCCCCGAGGATCGCCGGGGCGTTCTCGACCAACTCGAGCGGCTGCGCGGCTCCTTCCCGAAAATTTACCTCCCGAATGCCGTTCTCGACGGCTATCGCCATCCTCCCGATAGCCCCGACAGCTGTATCTTTGCGCAGGCCACGAGCTGCGTTTCTTGCGATTTAGCAACGCGCATTTCGCCCTGCCAATTCGGCGGCCAGCCAGTCTGTTCGGAATGCGGTTGCGTCGCTTCGGCGGGACTGGCTTCTATCGGAAACTATAAGCTTCTCTCGGTGCTGCCGGTCTCGGATCTCTTTCGAATTTCCAAACGCGCCGGCGAACGCTTCGACGCTTGGCGGAGCGCCGGGGAGGCTTCCAGTGTTTAAGGTGCACGAGTTGGTTCTGGTTTCCGATCCTGTTGAGGCGCTGGAGACTGAAGCTGGATTTTTTGAGGTCACTGCGCCCACTGGCGAGACCATGGAGATACGCCTCGAGAATGGCTACATCCGTATTCAGGGTAATTTTTATTGTCCGGCAAAGATAAGAACAGATGAGCTGTGGCAAATCGTTAAGCTCGGCGAACTTGATTCAAAGGACGCCGAGCCGATCGAAACGGAGGGAGAGCCGGGAGTACAAATCCAGTAAGCGCAACCTTTCGGTTAGGCGGCCAAGCTCGCGTCACCGCTTCGGACTGTGGACGTCGCCGAGGAGTTTTCGCAGCAGGCTATCCAGTCCGGATCGAGCCGGCGCCGGCAATTCGGTGAATTCGACGCCCATTCCTTGGCCTTTGACGGAACGCCGTACGACGGCTTGGGCGCGAACGGCTCCGCCGGGAATATCGAACTGCACTTGAAGCGTGTCGCCGATCGGAGCCGGGTCGGTTGCTTCGATGAACAGGCCGCCCAGGCTGAGTGATGCGACACGCGAGATATCGTGCTGCGTGGTGGCCTCCCAGGCTACGGTCATGCCCCGTGGCAGATTCATGCGCGGGAAGCGGCGCTTCTCGGCTCCATCTTTCTTTAGCGTATCTTTTTCTCTTGCGCCTGCCTTTGCCCTCTCTCCTGTGCGGCCGCGAAATGGCTGCCAAAACTCGGGGTGGGGAGTGGGAAAGGCGACCTCAACCTCCAGCATTTGAGCACCTAGTGTGCGGGTACGAACGATCTGGGCCTCCACCGCAGTCTGCCCCGCACCGTTGAGCAGCAGCAGCCTCTGCCCGCGGCTGACAGAGGTGCCGAGAATCAGCAGAGCGCCCGCGGGGCTCACCCTTACCGTGCGAGCCTCTTCGTAGAAGGGATTCTTCGTCGGCCCATGGCCGTAAACGCAGATGACCGCGTTCAGTGAATATCCATCCGTTGCAGATTCGGCTGTACCGAACAGTGCGCTGGCCGTTTCGTTTTGCAGACCCTCAGGAATTTGTCCCATCATTGCGTTGCTCCTTTTGCTGAATTCGCTTGCGGCCCCGGGTGTGTATCTCCGCAGGGCTTATCGCTTGTAATGTGTGCGTGTATACGCGTAGCCCCAGGCGTTTTGCTCAATGCTGTAGGTTTGGGGCAACCACCAGAGCTTGCGAACCAGGCCATAGCGCGACGTACGCATTTTGTGACCCAGCCACGCTGCGCCCACAGCGTAGGCCGCGCCATAGGCCTCCATGGCTACGGGATGGCCTAACATATGGCGCACGATGGGGTTCTGCTCCTGAAATCCGCCGAGGTTGAAATCGCGTTCGGTCTGGCGGTAGTCCATGGTCTTGGCTGTCAGATCCGCGGCCAGCAGCGCCATCACCGGCTTATCCTTGAGCACCGCCACGATAGCGTTCTGCTTGCGTGCGAAGTGCGGCTTGGCGGGCTTGTTGTCTTTTACTGCCTGGCAGAGCGAAGAGCCGATCAGGATGCATTCGATGAGCATTTTGTCCTCGTCGTTTCTCGGGGTTATATAAAGCAGCTGGGGTGCCACGGTGTTTTTGTATAGTTATGGATATAAAGGAGATAGCGAAGACCGGCCGGTATCGAAACTACCCCGCTGTACAAACCAGGCTGGACTGTACGCGCCAGCTACACCCCCCGGGGTGGGGGTGAAAGGCACTCGGAGGAGGCGCGCCGGATAAAGCGGAAGGCAGTAGCACGGGCAGAGGGCCGGGCTCCGAGGAGGGCAGGACCGCGCCATTTGCCGCCATGGCGTTGACTTCTAGGGCAGACGGTCAGTGCATAAGTACCTCTGATTCATTGACGAGGGCAAAATGGAAGGCCATGCTTCCGTTAGACAGAGCCTAGATAGACCGAAGGGCGACACCATGAGTAACCTTCCGCAGAGAGCTCCAAGCGCACGCCAATGCGCGTATTGCGGCAAGCCGGTGGCACATCATCTCGTCCGCTGCCCTCATTGCCGCGAGGGAGTCTCGGAAGTACGAGTCAAGCCAGCTACCCCGGCAGCGAAGAAGGGCCAACTGAGTCGCGGAGTTCTGTACATGGCGCTGGCGCTCGCGATTCATTACGCTGCCGAGCGGGCCAGCAGCATGAATCTTCCGTTTTCGATCCATCCCGCCGTAACCAGCTACCTCTCGCCGATGCTGTTTCTGGGCGGCCTAGGTTTGGCGCTTTACGGATTCCTTTCGCGTGCGACCGCTTGAGCCTCGGTTTTTCAGTTAATCTCCAGCTTGACTAAGGTCCCCTCGACAACACCGTCCCGATGGTGAAGTGTGCTCCACGGGCGTAGAATTCACGCATGAGAAGAGGGAGCATTGCGGCGACGTCATTGCCGGTGCTGCTGCGATGACACGCTGGAGGGTAGCTTTCCTTGTTCTGGCTGCGGCATTAGCGGCCGGGGCGGCATACGCCACTGTGTTGCTTCGAAGCGGCTTTAGCGCTCGCGACACTCCCTCTTGGATCGAAGCTCTTGCGGCTCGCACTGCGCGTACCCTGGCGATTCCAGCGACCTACCGGATGAAGAATCCGTATTCGTCCACGCCGGAGAACCTTCGCGAAGCGGAGGAGCATTTTGCGGATCATTGCTCCACATGCCACGCCAACGACGGCAGCGGGGATACGCTATTTGGCAAAGGACTGTACCCCAAGCCGCCCGATATGCGCGGCGCCGAGACGCAGAACAAAAGCGATGGCGAGCTCTACTACGTCATTGAGAATGGCGTCCGCTTGACCGGCATGCCCGCCTTTGGCCAGGATCGTGGAACGGACGACGCGGAGACATGGAAGCTGGTCTTATTCATCCGCCACTTGCCGCAGATCTCGCCGGAAGAATTAGAAGCGATGAAAAAGATGAACCCGAAAACAGACGCGGACCGCGCCGAGGAACAGCAAGAGGAAGAGTTCCTGAACGGTGGGGAAGTGCCTAAAGCACCAGCAGAAGGGCACCACCACTAGATTAGATCCGTTTAAGCAAAGTGGCCCTATCGAGGGGGCGAACGCGCGGAACCGGAAATGAAGAAGTTCTTGCAAGGCGTCGCGGAAATGTGATTGAGACATCCGCCAAGGGAACGAGTAAGATCTCGTTAAAGGAGAACGAAATGAAAAGCCGGATTTTGATTCTGATCGCTTGCCTTTCGCTGATCACGGGCGCCGCCCTGGCTCACGGAGGCGAAGAGCATGTGATCGGCACGGTGACCAATGTCGCGCCCGATTCCATCACTGTTAAGACGACGGCAAATACGCTTGTAACCGTGGCCGTAGTGCCACAGACGACGTTTTCGAAGAGTAAGGCCGCGGCCAAGATTGCGGATTTGAGTGTTGGCGATCGAGTCGTCATTCATGCCAAGGAGCCAACGGAAGGGAAGCTCGTAGCGGACACGGTCGAGTTTGCCACGCGGTCGGCGAAGACGGCTCAAACCAAGGCTGCTCCAGCGAAGCCAGCGCCGGCCAAATAGGGCTGCGGCTGCTTTCACGCGCTTCTGGGCTGGCCACGCACAAGGGAGGAACGCACTATGATCCTCGGGCTAACGACATTCACCCTCGTGCACGTTGTTCTGAGCCTGATTGGAATATTCGCGGGCTTCGTGGTCGCGTACGGGTTCCTGGCGGCGAAACGATTCGACGGCGGGACCGCGATCTTTCTGACCACCACTGTTCTGACGAGCGTGACCGGATTTCTCTTTCCGTTCCACGGCTTTTTGCCGTCCTACGGAGTTGGCATTATTTCGCTAATCGTGCTGGCGATGGCCATCTTTGCGCGATATGGCCGCAAACTGGCCGGCGCCTGGCGCCGCACTTACGTGGTGACCGCGATGGTCGCACTTTATCTGAATGTGTTCGTCCTGGTGGTGCAACTCTTCGAAAAGGTGCCGACGCTCAAAGCGATGGCTCCCACGCAGTCCGAGCCGCCATTCGTCGCGGCGCAGATAACCGTGCTGGTGCTTTTTATTGTGCTTTCCGTGTTTGCGGCGATTCGGTTTCGCAACGAGCGGCTCCGCCCTGCTTGACGGGATAGTTCAAGCACGGCGGCGCCGCGACTTCTCGCTTTTGATAAGGCGCCGCGATCAGAGCGACGCCGCGACGGTTGTCAGTCTCCCGCAGTGGCTGCCTTTTGATCCGCACGAACCAGCGGCACATCAACCAAGTGCTCCGCCAGAAACCAGACTTGAAGTTCGTTTGTGCGGATGACATCGGAAACCAGTAAGTCGTTTGTTCCGTCGTCTCCCGCATTACTTGCTTGCTTGGCCATTGCACGAGCTTCCTTGAGGATCAGCTCATGAGCTTCGAGAAGACGCGAGATTTGCACGGGAGCTTCCTCTCGACCGCGTGGAGGCCGCGGGATCATGGTTGTCTCGGCCACATCTGCCGCCATGGCCAGGCTGATTCCGCCCAGCAGCTGAATCCGCTCGGCGATTTCATCGACGAGCTCATCCTGCTCGCCGTGATGCTTATCAAAGAGCAGATGAAGCTGGTAAAAAGTTTGGCCTGCGACTTGCCAGTGATGCTTCTTGTACATATCGCGGAGGGTCATCGTGTCCGCAAGAATCTGATTCAGGTTCTCGGTGCTTGCTGCGCAGGTCTTCTCGTCCAGGGCAATGGGCAGCTTGGCGATCTTGCCATAAGGTTGAATTTCGGGAGCGTGTTGGTGCTGGATCGGGCGGGCTTGTTTCGTTCCTGCTTCAAGCTGATTGTAGGTAGCGTCGCGCTTGTCATGTTTGGGGCTCACGGTATCTCCTAGCGTGGAATTGGTTCAGAATCCCAGACTCTAATCATACGCGTGTGGCAGGAGTCTGAAAAGTTACGCAGAAGGTAGCGGACAATCCCGCGGTGAATCGGCGTCGGACGGCTCCGCGCAGGGACTGGTGAAGTAGACCGTTATGCAACGGGAATTGTGTTGCAGGCGCGTCTTGACGGGTTTAGCATGCATGCTAACTGGACGGGCCAAAAGGGAAATCCGGTCTCGTCATAACGCAATCAGCGCACAGGGCGGTCGGGTTGCTTTTTCGTAAGGCTGTTGCAGTGTATCGAACACCGAAAGGATGGGCCATGAGCAGAACAACACGTTATCTTTCGTGCGTCTCGATTGGCGTGGCGTTGATTTTCTCGTATGGGTTACGTGTGCTCGGCCAGGGCGCGGAGAGCGGTCGTGGCGATCGTGGGAGCCAAGGCGGCGAGGTCCGGGCGAAACTGCCCGAAGCGCCTCCGATTGGGTTCTTCGGCAGCTACCGAGTCGAGGGCGACAAGATCGATCCGTCGAAACTTCCGATCATCGGTGCCTGGCGGATCAATTTCGATAAATCGGATCCCGCCATTAAATTGCAAAGGCGCTTTACGGAAACGGGGACGAATATCTACACGGCCGTTAACGGTGGCATCAAAACCGAGACGTTCCTCTTCTATCCACCGAAGGACGACAGCTACAAGACGCACTTTACCGACGACGGGCGCGAATACTGGTTCAAGCTTGACGGCAAGAATATCTATGAGAATCCGCAGGGACCGAACGGCTTGGGTCAAACCGTCGGCATGTGGCTCGTCGATCGCAACACGATGGTTCGCGAACGCCAGACCAAAGGCGTGACCGATGAGCGGGTGCTCTATCGCGTATCTCCGGATGGCAAGACCCTGGTGTGGACGAATTTCTATGCCTCCGGCGACAGCGGGCAGGTGGTGTGGGACAGAATCGATCTGCCGCGAAAACCATAATTCAGAGGTGATCTGCCGAGAAACCTCCAGGCGACGACAACAAGACAACAAGCGGCAGGCAAGATTGAAACGGAGATCGTGGCGTTTGTGCCGGGCGCCCGATCTCTAAATGGGAAACCGAGTAGAAGCGGCGGGCATTCAGCGATAACAGCGGAATTGCCGCGGCGCAGGCGGCCAGGTTTATCCTCACTTCATTCCTAAGAAAACTCAGCTTTTTCTTGACGGCTCCTCGGACCTGTGCTAAGAAGCGCCCCAATCCGGGAATTCTCAATTTATCCGCTGTGATTGCGACGCAGGATGAGGAGGGGACTCTAATGAGTTTTCCGACTTGTGTGTGCAGGGCACTGGTGTGCGGCAATACAAAGAAAGCGGTGCAGGTGCTGGGGGTGACGATCGCGTTGCTTCTGGTTTGTCTCCCTCTGTATTCACAAACCAATCAAGGCGCGGTCCAAGGTGCGGTGCTTGACCAGACCGGCGGCGCCGTTGCTGGCGCCACGGTGACGGTGATCGACGTGGCCCGAGGCATCACGCGAGCTTTGACCACGGATAGCGCCGGAGAATACGTAGCTTCCAGCCTGACCCCAGGTACGTATACGGTGCGCGCCGAGGCCAAAGGCTTCCGAACGGTGGAGCACAGCGGCGTGTTGGTCCAGGTGGGTCAAAACATTCGCGTCGATCTGGTGGTGCAGCCTGGCGAGCAAACTCAGACCATCACCGTCACCGGAGAAGTCCCGGCGGTCAACACCACCGACGCCACCTTGGGCGGAACCGTCAGCAACGAGTCGATTAATGCTCTGCCCTTGAATGGCCGCAACTTCCAGCGCTTGCTGCAACTGCGTCCGGGAGTCGTCACTGCGCCGGGGAGTGGGGCAGGCTCCGCGAGCACCAACGGCCGGCGTTCCGGGGACGACCTCATGTTGGTGGAAGGTATCTCTACAATGCCCCAGATCGGCGGCGGCAGTATTTTGAACGCCTCTTACCGCGGGGGAGATTCAAGCTCCATCCTGTCCATCGATGCCATTCAGGAATTCAATACCGAGCAGAATCCCAAGGCGGAATATGGCTGGAAAGACGGTTCGGTCGTAAACGTTGGAGTGAAGTCGGGCACCAACAGTCTCCACGGCACGGCCTATGCGTTTGGGCGCAATGCCAGCGCCACGGATTCGGCCAACTATTTCCCTGGGACGAGCCCTGGAGGGGTCACGCCGGCGAGCCTGGAGCAGTTCGGCGCGACGGCGGGTGGACGCATTATCAAGGACAAGCTCTTCTGGTTTGCGGGCTACGAGGGTCTGCGTGACACGCTGGGGGACGTAAACGTGCTTACGATGCCGACGTCCGTCTCGGGCATGGGACCAGCTAACAGTATGGTGGACGCGTGTCTGGCGTTGGGACCTGCGAAGATTAGTGCGCTCAGCGCGAAATTGGCGGGCATCCAAAACACCACGACCTGTGTGGTAACGCAAGCTTCCGCCACAGTTGAGAACCTGTTCCCGTACCTTCCGAGCACCACGTCGAACAACTTTTCCCCTAATCTGATTAGTACAGGGCCGCTCAATAACGGAATCTTTAAAGGCGACTACACCCCCGGCCCGCACCACCATATCAGCGGCATGTATTTCGTCTCGAAGTCAACCCAGCTAGTTAACTCCTCTGCGGCGCAACTGCTGCCTCAATGGGAAGTTTTTGCCGTCAACGATGTCCAGATGTTCGAAGGGAGCTGGACCTGGACTCCGAATTCCACCTGGCTGAACGACGTCAGGCTGGGCTTCGCCTACCTTAATAATAATACTCTCCTCGCAGACTACACCAAGGTGGCGTCGGATCCTTGGCCGAACGGTTATGGCATGCCTACGGGAGTGACGAATCCGCTGTATGGCGGGCTCCCAACAATTCAGTTTACCGGCGCTTTCACCGGTGCTTTGGGGGGTGGCCTTCGGTCGGGCCGCCGCGGGCCGCAAGGCCCTGTCGATCTCACGGATAGTGTCTCGTATTTACGCGGCAAGCACGCCTTCAAGTTTGGCTTTGAGTTTGAGGATATTGTTTATGGGCAAGACCAATATAGCGGAGCCCAAGGAAACATCAAATTCAAGGCTAAGGGAGCAACCACAGCCTTGGAAAATTACCTCCAGGGCATCCCGGGTTCTGGGGCAATTGTATTGGGTGATCCTACAGATAACGTTCGCAGTCACTGGTACGCAGGCTACTTCCAAGATGATTGGCGCGTCACTACCAGAATAACGATGAACCTCGGTCTGCGTTACCAGTACGAGACGCCTCCGGTGGAACGCGGCAACTTCCTGGGCAACTTCAATCCCAATGCCACGGGAAATACTCCGGCGGTTCAGCAGGTTGGCCCGGGCGCACCGCTCCACGAAATGTATCATCCCGATCGTCGAGGGATTTCGCCGCGCTTCGGCGTAGCCTGGGACGTCCGGGGCAACGGGAAGACCGTGATCCGCGCCGGAGCCAGCATCATCACAGTTGCCGCCCTCATGGGGCAGTTGATTGCCATTGTTCCCTACGGGGCGAATTTCCCCGATATTGGTGTCAATAATAGCGGCACGGCAGCAAACCTCCACACCCCCTCTTCGCCGATCTTAACTGGTTGCGGAACACCCAGCTGCGGCGTGGGTCAGCTCAATTGGAATACGAGCCTTGCCAACCCGACCATATTTCCCACTAACGACTCTCCCCTGACCGTCAACAACGTCACATATACCGGGGCTACGTGCTACTCCCTCGGCACGCTCTGCTCCACTTATGCTGTGGACCCCAACTTCCGCCCAGGTCGCGCCGCCGAGTGGAATCTGGATATCCAACGCGCAATCACCAATAACTTGACGGTGGACGTGGCCTACGTCGGCAACCACGGCTATGACGAAGTGACCGGGCTGGACCTTAACCAGCCGAAGTTTGGCGCCGGGTGGAATACGCCGTGGACGGCGCCTCAACTGGCGGCGGCCAAGCTGCCAGCCGGAGACGTGGGCCTGACCAGCAATCAGATCTGCTTAGGCCAAGGGACCACAGCCTTTGCCGTCAGCTGCCCGCTCAACTCCGCGGCGGAAGTCGGGCCCTACAGCACCAAATTTCCGTACCTTAGCTTTATCGCCGGAGAGGGGAACGGGGACTGGTCCAACTACGAGGCCTTGCAGGTAACGGTGAACGAGCGCCTGTCCCACGGGCTAAGATTCCTTGCTGGTTACACCTATTCCCATGCTCTCGATACCTTGAACTCAGGTAACAACGGTGGGGCCTTTGTTCCAACCGACAGCAATAACCTGCGTCTAAACTACCAAGACAGCGATAACGACCTTCGGCATCGCTTCACTTTTTCGCCGAGCTACGCGATCCCCGGGATCAAGTCCCCGGGACAAATGCTTCAAGGCTGGGAGGTCAGTGGCATCTTGACGCTGCAGTCTGGTCAACCTTGGACCGCTAACGATGCGAACAATGACTTCCTCGGGACGAACGACGTCAATTTCAACTCGAGTGCGCAAAGCGGCACAATTCAGACCTGGAATTACAGCGGACCTCGCTCCGCCTTTACAGTCGGTCCACAATCGTCCATTCCGTGCTTCGGTAGCATGAAGGGTTGCACGTCCTATGCCGCGGCAGGGGGCATACCCGCAGCCTGCTCGAACGCAGCGACTGGTGCATACCCTGGCAACGCCCAACTCCAACAACTGGCCCTGGCTTCACTCGCGAATCTGGGCTGCTACGTCCAAGGTGCTGGCGTTCTGACTCCCCCCGCTTACGGAACCGTTGGTAACGCCGGCCGCAACTCCTTCCACGTCCCGGCCTACTACAACACGGATCTCTCGGTAGCGAAGAACTGGAAGTTCAAGGAACGGTACAGCGCCCAGTTCCGGCTGGAGTTCTTCAATCTCTTCAACCGTGCCGATTTCGCGGTCCCCTCCATAAATGATCCGAGCGGAGGCGGAACATTCGGCGTTTCGACCAGCACGCCGGACATTAGCAACCCCGTGCTAGGGTCGGGCGGTCCCCGCCATATCCAGTTTGGCTTGAAGTTGGCCTTCTAGCCACCGCAGACAGGCTCGCCGGCTGCGGGCCAAAATATATAATTTTGCGGTGAACTCACGGCAGTGGATCCCTGGGCAGTTTGTGGAGGATCGTCAATTGGAGCTAAAAGTTGGGACGCTAAGCGTTACGGCAGTGACCCGCCGCGCGCGATTCCTTACGGCTTGAACTGTTTGCCGTTGATCACGATGCGGGTGGTGGCACCGACACGTCCGACTGGCTTGCCGTTCTTAGCCGGAATGCAGTCAATGATGACTTCATCGCCGGGTTTGAAGGTATTTTTGCTCCAGTGCAGGCCGGTCTGAGTTATCGGATTTTGAGCCTCGATAACCCAATGTAAGGTGTTGCCACTGTCGTCCTTGGTGTCGACCTTCACGAAAACATGGGGATTGGACCACATATAGTCCGTTACCGTTCCCGTCACCGTGACCGTTTTGTCCTCGTAGGATGCGGCCCCGTGGTGTGCGAACAGCGGAACAGAAGCCGCCAACAGACTGACAGCCAGCAGAGAAACTGTTGCAAATTTATTTCTCATAGCGCCTCTCTTTTTTTAGCGGCGCTCTGGAGGAATCGCAGGGAAAAGGCCGCCGTTTCCTTTTCTGCAAGGGACAAAACCACACGCAATTCTTTGGGCGCTATTCTTTAGCTGGGTGTACAGGTAACGCTCGGCCGTCCGAGTACGTAATCTTACCCACAAGAACGCCTATATGAGCTCCGTTTTTTACGGGATGGACAGTGACCTTAATTTCATCACCCGGCTTGAGGGTCTCTTTCGTCCATCCCTCCGCCGCGAGAGCTCGTGGGATGCCGAACTCGACAGCCCAGTGGCTGACTTCGCCCTTTTCATCTTTCACGTCAAAACCGAGCGTAGAATGCGGGTTCTGTATCGACAACTCAGTAACCGTTCCGGTTACGGTTAAGGTTTGCGTCAGATCATATGCCGCGTAGCCGTGGTGCGCGTACATCGACGGCGCAAAGCTGAATCCGAGCAATAGCACCAGAAAAGAAAGAGCCTTAGCTTTTGTCATAAGCCCCCCTTTCGGACTAGAAGACCGCTATTCCCCTTGGCTATAGCTTGCTCACGTCAGAACCGAACGTAACGTCGCGCGCAGACCAGCTACCTTACTTGGATTTGGTAATTGGGTCCACGACCTCGTTGTCATATTCCTTCCAGTGCGCGGGATCACAGATCCCCTCATGAAGGGAGTCGGTTTTTGAATCCAGCTTGAATTCTTTTATCCAACCTGTCCAGGGCTTATCGCCCCACGCCTTCGGATCGTAATACGTCATGTCGAGTACCAGGTGCGTAGCATCGGTGAGATGGTACCGTTCGACGAGGTGAAATGCATCGCTCATGTAGTGCCCGACATTCTCGCTGAGCCAGTTCCGGCCATTGAAACCGATCGTGTCGATTACGAGCGTGTTGCCATCCCACTTCGCAATAGAATCTCCCATATAGCTGGGAAATACATCCTTGGGATGGTCCGGCTTGAACCAGATCAATCGCCATTCGCGATGATCCTCGAACATCTGATACATCCGGTCCGGCAGGATGATAAATTGAAAAGGATATATCCCAGTGTAGTTGAACGATGCTGGTATAGCCTGTGGCTCGCAGTTCTCACCAGGGTAGTGACCGTCCGGAACGTTCGCTGGGACTCCATTTGCATCTGTAATTCCGGTCAAGTCCGAATTAGTCGACGACACGCCTTTCGAGGTCAGGTTCAATCCAGCATGCGAGATACTTTTGAGGAGCAAGTGTTCCTTGGCCCAGGGTGTTAAAGGCGGCTCAGGGACGGCGTTGACGTCACCGACTCCCCTCTGAGTGCCAAGCCAAGATCCATTCAGGTTATGCGGATCAAAATTCGTATTTTGTTTTGCGGCGGGAGCAGGGCTCTTCGTGCTCTGTGCAAAGATCGCCGGCGAAAGCGCTAGAAGGGCGATTAGAACTCCGACGATAGTCCGGTTTTCCATTCCAATTCTCCTCATATGTCTTGGACACGGCATTTCTACAGACGTTCTCCATTTCAATCCATTTCGCGTGCAAACTGCAAGGTTTACGCACCAACCCGCAGCCTGAAGTTCAATCTATTGTAATGGCAACGTTTTGGGGCCCAACATACACTCCGACCTCTTCTCGTGTCAACGTCGACAGAAAGATGAACCAGGTGAAATTGGAATCGAAGTGGGCCGAGTCTATGCCCGCGCTTATTCAGCTATTGC
>Ga0206939_10136_pt1 | contig 21919 bp, 10 predicted proteins | sample Alteio_BWOrgHeat_10_FD_152921 | JGI IMG/M metagenome (GOLD analysis project Ga0206939, IMG submission 152921) | Enriched cells from forest soil in Barre Woods Harvard Forest LTER site, Petersham, Massachusetts, United States -... | ecosystem: Environmental > Terrestrial > Soil > Temperate forest >... | reverse complement strand
AACAATTCCAGTAAAAAAACGTTAGTCCCTTAGGCGACCGGCGGGCTCGTGGCGCCGATGTGGGGAGGAACGATGCAAGCACTCTGGCAAGATGTCCGATTCGGGTTCCGGATGCTGATGAAGAATCGGCTGATCTCGCTCGTCTGCATCGTTGCGTTGGCGCTGGGCATCGGCGCGAATGCAGCCATCTTCAGCATGGCCGAGGCTTTCCTGCTGCACCCCGTTCCCTTCGAAAACGCCGACAGATACATTGCGCTCCTCGACAAACATGCGCAGAGCCAAGGCGGCGGAGGATTCGCCGAGATCGATTTCGTCCCGATCGCGCCCGCGACTTACTTCGACTGGAAGAAACAGGCGAAGTCGTTCGATCGCATCACCGGGTACATGTGGGACGAACCGCAAAAGATCCAGGTATTTCACGTCGCGGCGGACTTTTTTGAAACGATCGGCGTGCCACCCATGATGGGCCGCGCGTTTTTGCCGGAAGAGGAAGAGGCCGGTAAGGATCAGGAAATCATCTTGAGCCACGCGCTATGGGAGCAGCGCTACGCCTCCGATCCAAATATTCTCGGTAAGAACATCAAGGTCGACGGAAAGAGTTTCACGGTTGTCGGAGTAATGAAAAAGGGATTCTCCTATCCGATGCCGGCCGAAGCCTGGCTCCCTATGTCTTTCACTACTAAAGACCGCGGACGCCGCGATAATCGCTGGGTGTTTCCGGTCGGGCGCCTCGCGCCAGGCGTCTCATTTGAGCAGGCGTCTGCGGAGATGCAGGGGATTACGAAGCAACAAGCGGATGCCTTTCCCGACACGAACCGCGGTTTCAGGATTGCGCCGACGCTGCTGCGAAATTACATGACGAGCGATCTCACCCGGCAATATATGGTGCTGCTGCTGGGCGCGGTCGGATTCGTGCTCCTGATTGCGTGCGCAAACGTGGCGAACGTACAGTTCGCGCGCGTAACGGGGCGCGTCGGTGAGTTTGCGATTCGCTCAGCTATGGGCGGTAGCCGATGGCAAATCGTGCGCCAACTCCTGGTAGAGAGCATTCTCCTTTCGCTCGGCGGCGCGATTCTCGGCTTGTTTTTCGCGCAGTGGAACATCGACATGATCCTGGCGCACATGCCGCCCGACGTGGCGAAGTTTGTCGCGGGATGGAAAAGCATCCGGCTCGACACGGACGCATTTCTCTTCGCCATCGGAATTTCGGTGGCGAGCGGAATTCTGTCGGGCATTCTGCCGTCACTGATTAGTTCGCACACAAATGTTGCGGGGACTTTGAAGGAAGGCGGTCGCGGAACTTCCGTAGGACGCGAGCGACACCGTATGCGTGCGGCGCTCGTGATCGGCGAAGTGACCCTCGCGTTGGTGCTGCTTGTTGGCGCGGGATTACTCGTGCGCAGCTTCCAGGGATTGCTCAGCGTCAACGAAGGCTATTCGCCCTCGACGCTGCTGACGATGAACATGTCGCTGCCGGAGACGCAATATGGAACGGAAGCGCAACGTCTGAATTTCCATGAACAAGTACGCGCGCGCGTTTCCGAAATTCCGGGCATTCAGGAAGCGTCGCTCGTCACCCATGTTCCCTATTCCGACGGCGGCTACATCGACCCGCAAGCTTTTGCGATCGAAGGGCAGCCGCTGACGCAGCGCGATGAAACCCGCGACGCGATTAATGAAGTCGCATCGCCAAGCTACTTTCACGTGATGAATATCGGGCTCCGTGACGGGCGCTATCTATTGGACTCGGACGGAGCTACCGCGCCCAAAGTTGCGGTTGTGAGCGCCAGCCTGGTCCACAAGTATTTCAACGGTCAAAACCCGCTCGGTCACAAAATAAAATTCGGCAAGGAAGACTCCGAAAATCCGTGGATGACGATCGTCGGGGTTGTCGGCGATCTGCACTACAGCTGGATTTCGCGAGAAGATGTGCCGACCATTTACAGGGCAGCGCGACAGAGCCCGCCTAGCTACACGACGCTCGTACTGCGGACCAACGGCGATCCTCTGAAATTTGTTTCAACGGTGCGCGAGAAGATCGCGGTGGTCGATCCGAATCTGCCGATGTACAACATCAAGTCGATGGACAAGGTAATCACCGAAGGGATCGTCGGCATCGCGTATATCGCGGTGATGATGACGGTGCTGGGCGTCATTGCTTTGACGCTCGCTTGCGTCGGGATTTTCGGCGTGATGTCGTATTCGGTCAGCGAGCGCACGCATGAGATCGGTATTCGCATGTCGCAGGGAGCGCAGACGAAAGACATTCTCGCGCTAGTGTTGAATGGCGGAATGCGGATGACGCTGCTTGGCTTGGCGATCGGTCTGCCAATTTCGTATGCACTGTCGAAGACGATGTCGGGACTTCTCTTCGACGTGAAGGCGACGGATCCATTCGCGTTTCTCGTTCTGCCATTCATTCTGACAGCGGTGGCCGCCATCGCTTGCTACTTGCCAGCGCGCCGCGCGGCGAGTCTGGATCCGTTGCGAGCATTGCGCCATGACTAGGCTGATGTCCGCGCAAACAAACGAGTTAACGATTGCATCGGTGAGTGCCGCATACTCTGCGCACTCGCAAACCTTTCAGAATCACATCCTTGCACAAAGTAAACGCACAACCCCCATAGAATCACATCCTTGCGAGAAAACCCCGGGGGGAGGGGGTCCTCACGTCACTCACCTCCGCTTGCCGGTCACGGGATTGAGAGTAGGATTGGGGAACGCGAGATATTGAAGCGGGCGGGAGTTGGTTAAGGAGACGGTGTGGAACCATTGATTCAGTTGCGGAATTTGGAGAAGTCGATTGAGGCGGGGCCGAACAAGTTCTTTTTGCTGCGCCGCGTGACGCTGGACATTCAGCCGGGCGAATTCGTGACGATTATGGGGCCGTCCGGCGCAGGCAAATCAACTCTGCTGAGCATCATCGGGATGCTCGATAGTTCGTGGACCGGCGAATATTTCTTCCTCGATCAGCCTGTGCATCGGCTGAATGTGAAGAAACGGAATGAGCTGCACAAAGCGAATATCGGATTTGTGTTTCAGAGCTACCACCTGATCGACAACCTCACCGTGTTTGAGAATTTGGAGATTCCACTGTCGTACAAGAATGTGCCGCACAAAGAGCGCGTCAGCATGGTTTGCGACGCGCTGGATAAATTCAATATCGTCGGGAAAAAGGATTTGTTTCCAAGCCAGCTTTCGGGCGGACAGCAGCAGCTAGTCGGCGTGGCGCGCGCGGTGATTCAGAATCCGAAATTGATTCTGGCGGACGAGCCGACCGGCAACCTGCACTCGGAGCAGGGCGACGAAATCATGCAGCTATTCAAGCGTTTGAACGAGGCAGGCACGACAATCATCCAGGTAACGCACTCCGAGAGAAACGCGACCTACGGAAACCGCATCATTCAGCTGAAGGACGGCTGGGTCGTCAGCGAAGGCAAGCCGGAAAACCAAGCATCGGCAGTTACTTCGTAGTGCCGCAGCTGTGAGTTCGGCGCGAGAAGCAAGCTCCTGGTAGCTGACTTACAGCTTTCGCGTCATGCGGGAGACAGCGTTTTTGGATCGGTGAATAGAGGCTTCGTCGATGATGTCGATGAACGATATTCGACTTTGAGGCTCGAGGCCTGGATACTACCCGCCGACCGGACTCTCCCCTTCACACTGCACCAGCTGACCAAACCTGGGGTTGCCGAGAATTTGCGGTGACCGATCCGGACGGCAAGAATCTTTGCTTCTGTGTGCCCAAGAAATAGCACGTTACAACTCTCCCCACTGCGTTCGAACGGTCCCTCCAGAGCATCAACCCAAGTGAACGGCGATGGAAACGGTTTGCCATTTTGGCCCGTTGAACTAATTATGTCCGGCGTTTGGCGAGGCTGAGTGGGCCGAACGAGCGGATGGAGCGGGGGCTTTTGTGGGCGACCTTTTGCAGGATCTGCGGTATGCGGTGAGGATGCTGGCGAAGGCGCCGGCGTTTACGGCGGTCGCCATCCTTACGCTGGCGCTTGGGATTGGGGCGAATACGGCGCTGTTTTCAGTAATCAACAGCGTGCTGCTGGCGCCGCTTCCCTTTCCGCAGCCGGACCGGCTGATGGCGCTGTTCACACAGCGGGTCGCTTTTACGACTGGCTCAATTTCTTATCCAAACTTTTTGGACTGGCAGAGAAACAATCGAACCTTCGCATCGCTAGCCGCCTACACTCCAAACGATTTTAGCCTGACCGGCTCAGGCCAAGCAGAACACATCTCCGGAGAAATGATCAGCGCAGACTTTTTCTCGACGTTGGGCGTGCAGCCGGCGAGCGGACGATGGTTCACGGCTGACGAGGATCGCCAGGGGGGCGCGCCGGTCGCGATTATCAGCGCCGGGTTGTGGAAGCGGAAATTCGGGTCGGCCCGGAATATCGTGAACGGCCGCATGACGCTGAATGGCGTCGATTACACGATCGTCGGCGTTACCCCGGAGTCCTTTCACCTGCGCCTCATGAACTTTCCGAACGACATCGAGGTCTACACCCCGATTGCGCAATTCAACGACCCCGTTTTTCGGAATCGATCGTCGGGAATGGGAACCAAGGGGATCGGAAGGCTCAAGCCGGGCGTGACGGTGGAACAAGCGCGTGCGGATATGGATTCGGTGGCCGCGCAGCTCGCGGCAGCATATCCCGTAGAGAACAAGGATTCCGGCATCAACGTAATGACGTTGAAAGACAGCATGGTGGCGGAGATTCGTCCGTTCTTGCTGATGTTGATGGCGGCAGTCGGATTTGTTTTGTTGATCGCGTGCGTGAACGTCGCAAATCTGTCTTTGGCTCGGGCAATGGGTCGAAGCCGCGAGTTTGCGATTCGGACAGCGCTCGGTGCGGGAACGAAGCGGGTCGTGCGGCAATTGCTGACCGAGAGTGTGCTACTGGCTGCGGGCGGCGGAGCGCTGGGATTGCTTTTCGCGGTGTGGGGGAAACACGGCGCGCTGAGCCTGGTTTCGAGATCGTTGCCGGGGACACAAGAGGTCGCACTCGACTGGCGCGTGTTGTTGTTTACGTTTGGGATTTCGATCGTGTCGGGCATTCTCTTCGGGCTTGTACCTGCGATTCGAACGGTTCGGCCGAACGTGCAAGAAGCTCTCAAGGAGAGCGGTCGCGGATTTTCGGGTGGAAGGCATCGCGCGCAAGGGTTGTTTGTCGCGGTCGAGCTGAGCATGGCCGTTGTGCTGCTGATCGGCGCGGGGCTGATGCTGAAGAGTTTGTCCAGATTGTGGGATTCAAATCCCGGATTCGATCCGAATCACGTACTTACGTTTGACATAGCGTTGCCGCCTGCGATGGCCAATGCCGATGCGGGAGCCATTCGCGCTCAACTCCGCGAGACGCACCGGAGACTTGCGGCGATCCCCGGCGTGGAGAGTGTCTCGACGCTGCGTGGATCTCTGCCGATGGGCAGCGACTCGGAAGATCCATTCTGGATTGAAGGGCGACCCAAGCCGGTGAGCGACGGCGATAAGTATTGGGCGATCTGGTCGGAGGTCGAACCCGAGTATTTGAAGGTGATGAACATTGACCTGAAGAAAGGACGGTTCTTTACCGATCAGGATTCTTCGAAAGGTCCCAAGGTCGCGGTTGTCGATGAAGACTTCGTCGAAAAGTTTTTCCCGGGCGAAGATCCGCTTGGGAAGTATTTCACGGACGACTTTATCGGGCCGACTCAGATCGTGGGCGTTGTGCGTCACGTAAAGCAGTGGGGACTGGACGACAACAAACTGGCGATGCACGCGGAGTTTTATCTTCCGTTTGAGCAAATCCCGGATAAATACATGAGCCGCGCAACGCGGCGGACGACGCTGGTGCTGCGGGTGAAGGGCGATCCTTTGGCGTATGTGGAACGGGCGCGGCGCGAACTGCTGGATATGAACAGCGAGACGGTTTTGTTCATGCCAAGGAAGATGTCGGACATCGTGTATTCGGACTCTGTGCTGGCGCAGAGATTTTCGATGACTCTGCTGGGCGTGTTTGCGGGGATGGCGCTGGTGCTGGCGAGCGTGGGGATTTATGGCGTGCTGTCTTACATCGTGGGCCAGCGGACGCGAGAGATCGGGATTCGGATTGCGCTGGGGGCGCGGAGGAGCCATGTGTTGCGCTGGGTGATGGTGGAAGGGGCGCAGATGGCGGTGGTGGGAGTTGTGGTTGGTGTGCTGGCAGCGCTGGGGCTGACGCGGTTGATGGCGGGGTTGTTGTATGGGGTGAGCGCGGTTGATCCGGTGACGTTCGCTTCTGTGGCGGGAGTGCTGCTCGTTGTGGCGCTGGTGGCTTGTTATATTCCGGCGTATCGGGCGATGCGGGTCGATCCGATTGTGGTGTTGAGAGAGGAATAGTTAACGGCCGAGCGTCTAAAGCCGAAAGTTTCGGAGCTTCGAGGGTTGCGGTCGCGATGAGTGAGGTCGGGTCGGTGATTCGTTCGGCGGGTGTGGCGGTCGGGATGCGGCGCGATTATGGCGATTCGAGAGAGCTATAGATTGCGATCTTGCCGAGATGGGGCGCAGCGTGCTGCGCCCTTACATGAGGAGAGGCGAAGCGGCGAGGCAGGGGTCGGGCTACGTTGGGATTTGCTGCGGCGCGGGCGGTGAGACGAGGGATGGGGTGAAGTGGAGGGTGCTGTGAGAAATCTTTGGCAGGATTTGCGGTTTGCGGTGCGGATGCTGGTGAAGTCGCCGGGGATGACGGCGGTGGCGGTGTTGACACTGGCGCTGGGGATTGGGGCGAACACGGCGATTTTCAGTTTGGTGAATTCGTTTTTGCTGCGGCCGATGCCGGTGCCGCACGCGGAGCAGATTGCGTATTTGACCTTTGAAACAAAAGAAGGGACGCTGCAGAACAATTTTTCGGTGCCCGAGTATCAGGATATTCAGCGCGGAGCGGGCGCGGCCTTTAGCGATGTTTTCGGATATCAGATCGGAACGGGCGGCCTGACGATCGGCAAAGAGACCGCGCCGGTGACGACGAACTATGTATCAGGGAATTTTTTCAACGGGCTGGGACTTCAGCCAGAGCTTGGAAGATTCATTTCGGAGAACGAGGGAAACCCGGCGCAGATAACGCCGGTGATCGTACTTGGTTACACGTGCTGGAAGACGCGATTTGGCGGCGATCCGGACGTCGTAGGGCGTTCAGTGCTTTTCGATGGACGGCCGGTGACCGTGATTGGGGTCGTAAAGCGGGAGTTTCACGGGCCGTACGCGCTGCTGGATACGCAGGTGTATTTGCCGCTGGGGATGTTGATGGCGGACCCCACGAATCCGCGCGACTACATGACGAATCGGGACCAACGCTATCTGGTTTTGTATGGACGGATGCGGCCGGGAGTAGATGTGGCTGGAGCACAGCCTATATTGCGCGTGCTGTCGGAGCGGATGGCCCGCGAGTATCCGGAGAGCGAGACGGGGATTGTGGTGGAGGCGTTTCCGGAGCGATTGTCGCGGCCGTACCCGGATCGCGACAACACGATGCTGAAGATCGCGACGCTATTTTTAATTCTGGCGGCGCTGGTGCTCGTGCTGGCTTGCGTGAATGTGGCGAATTTCTTGTTGGTGCGGGCGACGGTGCGTCAGCAGGAGATGGCGATTCGAGCGGCGATGGGAGGGTCTCGCCGTCGGTTGATCCAGCAATTGCTGACGGAAAGTCTGGTGCTCGCGTTGGCGGGTGGATTGGCGGGCGTGTTGGTCGGGATGCTCGCGACGGATTTACTAAGCTCGGTGAAATTGCATACGAGTTTTTCGGTGGTGCTGGATTTTCAGTTTGATTGGCGCGTGTTTTTGTATGGGTTTGGAATTGCGCTAGTGACGGGGTTGTTTGTGGGCGTTGTGCCGGCATGGCGCGCTTCGAACGGGGCGATGTTGCAGGTGATGCGCGACGGCGGGAGAACGGTGACGTCCGGCCGGAGATGGGTGCGGAATGGGCTTGTTGTGGCGCAGGTTGGCGGGTCGCTGATGCTGCTGATTATCGCGGGCCTGATGACGCGGAGCCTGGGAAATGTGCGCCAGATGCAACTGGGATTTCGCGCGCCGGGCGTGGTGGATTTCACGATGGATCCGATGGAGATTGGATACGACCAAGCTCGAGGGACGGAGTTTTACAAGGCGGTGGTGGAGAAGGTGCGGATGCTGCCCGGCGTGAAGTCGGCGAGCGTGGCGTTTTCGGCGCCGATGGGCTACTACCAGAACGGAGATTCGATCGAAGTGCCGGGGATGGAGCTGGCAAAGGGCGAAGCATTGCCGGGCGCGGGGCTGAATCAGGTGTTGCCGGATTATTTTGCGACGATGGGAATTACGCTGCTGCAAGGACGCGACTTTAATTATGCGGATGGAACGGACAAGCCGCGGGTGGCGATTGTGAATCGCGCGATGGCGGAGAAGTTTTGGCCGAAGCAGGACGCGATCGGACATGAGTTCACGATGGTGAGCGATCGTGCGCATAGCTTGCGGGTGATTGGAGTCGTGGAGAATAGCCGGACGACGAGTTTGATGGGGCCGGTGCGGCCGTATCTTTATGTGCCGCTGACGCAGAACTATTCGTCGCTGGCGACGCTGCAGGTGAGGGTGGAGAACATCAATGCGCCGGAAACCATGATCGGGTCGGTCCGCGAAGCGATCGCGTCGGTTGCGCCGACGATGCCGGTGTTTGATGTGAGGCCATTGCTGCAGGCGATGGATACACTGAATGGGTTTTTGGTTTTTGAGATGGCGGCGCTGCTGGCGGGCGTGCTGGGAGCTCTAGGGTTGATTTTGGCGGTGGTGGGAGTGTTTGGCGTGATTTCGTTTTCGGTGAGCCAGCGGACGCATGAGATCGGGATTCGAATGGCGCTGGGAGCCGAGGCGAAGAGTGTGTTGTTGATGGTGCTGCGGCAGGGGGCGGTGATTGTGGCAGTTGGGTTGGGATTTGGGATTTTGTTGGCGGCGGTGTTGGGGAGTTTGGTCGGCGGATTTTTGGCGGGGGTGAGCCCGTTTGATCCGGTGACGTATGTGGCCGTGACGTTTGGACTGACGTTGGTGGCGATGCTGGCGTGCTACTTGCCGGCAAGGCGGGCGACGCGGGTCGATCCGATGGTGGCGTTGCGATACGAATAGGAAGAGAGTTGACAGTCGACAGTTGAAAGCCGAAAGCGTTCGTATTTGCTTTCAGGTGAATCAAGGGATCTTGGAGCTGCGATCCGGGCAAGCTGGGGCGCAGCACGCTGCGCCCCTACAAAGGCTGGGTGGCGCAGACGTGCATGGAGTTTGAGGTTGGCATAGACTGTTGGCAGAAATTGATTGGCTTTGATGATTTCGACGACGGAATGCGAGTGGCGATCTGCGAGCTGAATGAAAACTTCTTCTGGTCATCCGTACCGCGTACTGATTGCTGACGATCAAGCTGACATCCGGGATGCGCTGCGTCTCTTGTTGAAGCGCGAAGGGTATGAGACGCAGGGCGCGCAGTCGCCCGCGGAAGCGCTGGCTGCGATCGAGGCGCGCGAATTCGACGCGGTACTGATGGATTTGAACTACACGCGGGATACGACGTCGGGGCAGGAAGGATTGGATTTGTTGCCGCGGGTGCAGATGGTCGATGGCACGCTGCCGGTGATTGTGATGACGGCGTGGAGCAGCGTCGAAGTTGCGGTGGAGGCGATGCGGCGCGGGGCACGTGATTTTATTCCAAAGCCGTGGGAGAACAATCGATTGCTGGCGGTGCTGCGGACGCAAATTGAATTGCGGCAGGCGCTGCGGCAGGCTTCGCGGCTGGAGGCGGAGAATCGGTTGCTGCGGGCGGAGTCGCGGCCGACGATGATCGCGGAGTCGGCGGCGATGCAGCCGGTACTGGACATTATCGGGCGCATCGGGCCGTCGGACGCGAACGTGCTGATCACGGGCGAGCACGGGACGGGCAAAGAGGTTGTGGCGAACACGCTGCATGCGCTGTCGCCACGGGCTTCGTCGCCGATGGTGACGGTGAATGCGGGCGGATTGTCGGAAGGCGTTTTTGAGAGCGAGTTGTTTGGTCATGTGAAGGGTGCGTTTACAGATGCGCGGTCGGATCGCGTGGGGCGATTCGAATTGGCGGACAATGGGACGCTGTTTTTGGACGAGATTGCGAACGTGCCGCTGAAATTGCAGGCGAAGTTGTTGCGCGTGTTGGAGACGGGAGAACTGGAGCGCGTTGGGTCTTCGAGTACACGGCGGGTGGATGTGCGCGTGATTGCGGCTACGAACGTTGATGTGAACGCCGAGGCGGCCGCGGGGAGATTTCGGCAGGATTTGTTGTTTCGGTTGAATACGATCGAGATTCATCTGCCGCCGTTGCGGGAACGGCGCGAAGATATTGAGTTGCTGGCTCACCATTTTTTAAGGAATTACGCGCAGAGGTATCGGAAGGCGATTTCGGGGTTCGATGCGGTGGCGACGCAGGTATTGCATGAGCATCCGTGGCCGGGAAATGTGCGCGAGCTGGATCATGCGATTGAGCGCGGGGTTCTGTTGGCGACGGGGCCGCAGGTGAAGGTGGCGGATTTGGGACTGCGCGCGGCTTCGGGCGCGGCGGCGAAATTGGAAGAGATGAGCCTGGATGATGTGGAGCATCATTTGATTCAGCGCACGCTGTCGCGTTATGACGGCAACGTCAGCCAGGCCGCGAAGGCGCTGGGGCTGAGCCGCAGCGCGATGTATCGGCGGCTGCAAAAACACGGATTGGAATGAGTCGTATAACCTACGAGCACCGGATCCAGCTGCTGGCGTTGGCGGCGGGCCTGCCGGGTTCGTTGATCGCGCTGATTCTGCTCTACACCGGGGATTACAGTTCCCGGACGGCGTGGACGCTGGGGATTTTGATTGTTTCGCTGTGGTTGGGCTTTGCGTTTTCGCTCCGGCATCGCGTCGTTTTTTCCCTTCAGACACTTTCAAATTTGCTGGCCGCGCTGCGCGAGGAGGACTTTTCCGTGCGCGGGCGCGACGCGCAGCGCGACGACGCGATGGGTGAGGTAATGATCGAGGTCAATGCGCTGGGGGAGACGCTGCGCGAGCAACGGCTGGGCGCGCTGGAAGCGACGGCGCTGTTGCGGACGGTGATGGAAGAGATCGACGTCGCGATATTTACGTTCGATAACGAGAACAAGCTGCGGCTGGTGAATCGCGCGGGGGAAAGATTGTTGGCGCGGCCGTCGGAACGGTTGCTCGGATTTACTGCGGGAGAGTTGGGGCTGGGAGCGTCGCTGGAGGGCGAAGCGGCGCGGACGATGGAGTTGAGTTTTCCTGGCGGGTCGGGGCGATGGGGAATGCGGCGCGGGGCGTTCCGGCAGGCGGGGCTGCCGCACCATCTTGTTGTATTGAGCGATTTGAGCCGGGCGCTACGCGATGAGGAGCGGCAGGCGTGGCAGCGGCTGATTCGCGTGATGGGGCACGAGCTGAACAATTCGCTGGCACCGATTCAGTCGGTGGCGCAGAGCCTGGAAAGCGGGCTGGCGAGCATCGCAAATTCGCCGGAGGGGCAGACCTGTGCGACTGCGGGGCTCGTGGACGACATGAAGGCGGGATTTGGGATTATCCGGTCGCGGACGGAGTCGCTGGGCCGGTTCATGGCGGCTTACGCCAAGATTGCGCGGTTGCCGGCGCCGAAGCTGGCGCCAGTGGCTGTGCGAGATTGGATTTTGCGCGTGGTGAAGCTGGAGACGCGAGTGAAGTTGAAGGTAGAGGAAGGCCCGGCGATTACGATCTCCGGAGACGGAGATCAACTCGAGCAGTTGCTGATCAATCTTGTACATAACGCAGCGGATGCGGTGCGCGAGGCCGGTGGGACCGGAGGAGCGGCCATTGGATGGGCGCGGCAGGATGGCTTTCTGAATGTGTGGGTTGCGGATGACGGACCGGGGATTTCGAATCCGGCGAACCTGTTTGTGCCATTTTTTACGACGAAGCAAGGCGGTACGGGGATCGGATTGGTTTTATGCCGCCAAATTGCCGAAGCGCACGGCGGGACGTTGACGCTGCAAAATCGAAAGGATGTGAAGGGCTGCGAGGCGCGGCTGCGGTTGCCGTTGTGAAGAAGATCCGATCTGACGCCCGGGCAAGCTGGGGCACAGCGTGATGCTGCCCTAAAACAGCATGATTTAGCGAAGAGATTTCAGGTCGAATTGCGTAGTCGCGGTTTTTCCGTCCGGGGTATTCACTTCAATTGAAATTGGTTCGTTGGCGATGCTCTTGGCATCGTATTCGAGCCAGACTGTCTGCCCGTCAAGAGTTGAGGGGGAGTTTTTCGTTGCGGCTGAATAGACTGGCTGATTGTGAATCGACTTCGTCGGGACGGTCTTGCCGTTCTGTTTGAGGGCGAACTGAAATTTCTGCCAGAAGTTCTCGGGACGGAGAGCGTCGGTCTGTTTCGGATCGTGGGAAACGGTCGGCGCCTGGGCGCCGCGTTCCTTTTCGGGATAAGCCGCCGGGAGAACCAGGTTGACGCGGATGACGATGGTGTCCCCGCGTTTGTGATACGCGGCGAGAGCTTGCTGCTCGGAAAAGCCGCCACTTCCCTTCCGGCGAGATTCGTCAACGACTTGAGAAAACGGAGTAAGCACTTCGATTTCAGACAGATGGGGCGTGCCGCCATCAGCTGTACCGGTCGCTTGCTTGGCGTATGGATCGAGAAACTCGGCGGTGGATTGGTCGTTGCGCTGGCCCAAGACGTAAGCGTCGTGGAGGGCCGCCGCAGAAAGGGTGGCCTCGTAAGCTTGGGCAACTGGGACGGACAGCACCAACGCGAGTGCCGCAAAGGCGAAAATATCGCTCTTCGACATGAGGTTTGGATGTTAGCACAGCGACTCGGGCCATTTTGCGCTTAGTACTAGGTGGACGGTTGATAAATGGTACGGTACCGGGATAACTGTAGAGAGGCCGGAAGTCCTTAGGGCTGTTGGCGATGCGACGATTTCGAGCATCAGGTGAAGTATGCAATTCTTGCTGTTCGGACGAAAAAAACACATTTCAACCTGACCTTTAGGACAGGGGGAGTGCTTCAAAAAGGGACACTTAGCGGCGCGGACGGTTGGTCATGCGCGTGCCCTATTGGCGTGGCATGGAAGCGGCTAGTACAGATAGCCAAGCCGGACCGTTACTCGACCAGGTTTCCCAGGCACCCGTCGTTTCGACCCCTTCATCGCAGGACGTCACTCCGCGGTGGCGCGAACGCGTTGCCGCACTGAAAAACATGCCTCCGGTTTTCCGGATGGTGTGGGAGGCTGCGCCCGGGGTGATCGTGGCGAGCCTGACGTGCCGGGTCCTAGTGGCCCTTATCCCCTTGGCCGCCCTGTACGTCACGAAAGTCATCGTCAACGACATCGTCGACTATCGGCAGCATCAGACCGCACTTCCTCACAATTTCTGGTACCTGGTTGGTTTGGAGTTCGCCCTGGCCGGATTGCTGGCGGGGGTCTTGATCCGCATGGTCGCCTATTTCGAAGTTGTTCTGGCAGACCGGTACAGTAAGCACATCAGCACCAGGATTATGGAGCACGCCTCGAAGCTTGATTTGACGACCTTCGAGGATCCCCTCTTCTACGACAAGATGGAGCGGGCGCGTGTGCAGGGCACCGACCGGCTGGTGATGATCCAGTCGACGGGCATGCTGATTCAGCAACTCGTGACGACGATCAGCATGGCGGGCGGAATCATCTTTTTGTCGCCGTGGATTTTGGCGGTGCTGGTTGTTTGCGTGATCCCGGCGTTCATGGGCGAAACGCACTTCGCGTTCAAAGGCTATTCGCTGAATTTCAAGCAGACGCCTGCGAAGCGCGAAATGGATTATTTGCGCATCGTTGGAGGCAGCAAGGAAAGCGCGAAGGAATTGAAGCTGTTCGGACTGGCGAATTACCTTGTGGGGCGATATTCGAAGCTCTCGAATCAACTACACGCCGAGAATGTGAATCTGGCCAAGCGGCGGCTGCTGGTCGGCACGGTGTTCACCACGTTGAGCGCGGTCGGATATTACGGCAGCTACGCGTTCGTGATCTACAAGACGGTCACGGGTTCGCTGGACATCGGCACGTTCTACTTCATGGTCGGCGCGATCGCGCTGGCGAGTTCTAACATCCAGTCGGTGTTCACGACATTCTCGACGATCGCCGACCAGGCGATGTTCATCACTGACCTGCTCGACTTCTTCAATCTCAAGCCGCGCGTTTTCTCGAAACCGAATGCCCTGCGCGCGCCGCGGCCGATTCGGCTCGGATTCGAATTCCAGAACGTCTCCTTCAACTACCCCGGGCAGACACGGCAAGTGTTGAGCAACGTCAGCTTCAGCCTGCGGCCGACGGAACGCATCGCGCTGGTAGGCGAGAACGGGCAAGGCAAGACGACGATCGTGAAGCTGCTGACTCGGCTGTATGACCCGACGGGTGGGCGGATTTTGTTGGATGGCGTGGACCTCCGGGATTACGAGCTCGAGGATCTCTGGAAAGAGATCGGCGTCATCTTCCAGGACTTCGTTCGTTACGACATGACGGCGAGCGAGAACATCGCGATCGGGCGCATCGAAGAGCAGGACAACACATTCCGCGTGCGCTCGGCAGCTCAGAAGAGTTTGGCGGAAGGCGTAATTCGCAAGCTAGCCAACGGCTATAACCAGCTGTTGGGACGACGTTTCGAGGGTGGCACCGACCTTTCGGGCGGCGAATGGCAGAAGATCGCGCTGGCGCGCGCTTATCTGCGCGATGCACAGGTTCTCGTGCTCGACGAACCGACCGCGGCGCTGGATGCGCGATCGGAGCACGAAGTTTTCGAACGGTTTGCCGAACTGACCAAGGGGAAGATGGCGCTGTTGATCTCGCACCGCTTCTCCACAGTGAAAATGGCCGACCGGATTTTGGTTTTAGAGGGCGGACGTATCGCGGAGCAAGGCCCGCACGACGAGCTGTTACAGAACAAGGGTCGCTACGCCGAAATGTTCGAGTTGCAGGCAGCAAGTTACCGATAAGGACGAAACGATGGCTACGCAACAGCATCCCGCATTCGATCCCAATCAACCGATAGCAGCGGCCGAGCTGCCGCGCATTGGCGGCTTGCGCAAGGACTATGTCGGAGCAGTGAACGCGACAGAGATCGGCGACGACGAGCTTCGGTCGGCGGCGGAGACCGAAGCGCGCTCGTGGAGCGAGCTCGATGCGGACGGAAAGATCATCGGCATCGAAGCGAAGTGGAAGACCGTCAAGGCCGCCGTTGAAGCGAAGTTGATCGAGATTCGAGATGCGATGTCGATCGGAATGAAGACGATCGGCGACGCCGAGATTTTTTTCGCGAGTGCAGCGGCGCTTCGTAGTTCGCTGCAGCAGACGAAAGCGATGCTGAAGAAGGTCGCCGACCTGCCGCAGGTCAAAGCCGGCGACTCGGCATCTGGCAAATTGCCGCGCGCATACGTTGCCGTTGAAAGCTATCTGAAAACCGTCGGGCAGCAATTCGACGAAAAGACTTTTGAGAAGTATTTTCTGGCGCTTCAGGAAATCGCCCCGTTGGAAATGAACGAACTGTGGCAATTGCAGTCGTTCGCGAAGATGACGGTTTTGGAAGGCGTGGCGGAACAGGCGGCTGGAATCGATGTGGCGAAGTGCGTTGTGCCTGTAGAACCGGCCGACGCGAAGACGAAGACGACAGAAGAGTTGGCGGCACAAAAGGCAGCGAAAGAAGCGCAACCGGTGCCGCAGATGACGAAGTTGATCGTCAGCCTGCGCCGCGTCGATGGAACGGATTGGAAAGAGATGTTCGAGCGCGTGAACGCAATCGAACAGGTGCTGCGGCGCGATCCGTGCGATGCGTACGCGTCGATGGATTTCGAAAGCCGCGACCACTATCGCAAGCTGATTTCGGCGCTGGCGGAGCGCTCTGAGGCAACAGAACAGCAAGTTGCCGAGAAGATCGTGGAACTTGCGCGCCCCATTCAAGCGTCGCCCGATGCGCGCGTTCGGTTGCGGCAATCACATGTCGGATACTACCTGGTCGATGAAGGACGGAAGCAGCTCGAGAAGGCGATCGACTATCGGCCGACATTTGTGGAGCGCGTGCAGCGGCTGGTCAAGCGCTGGCCGGACTTTTCTTACATTCTCGGAATCGAGATTTTGACGCTGGCGATTATGGCCGCTGCGGTGTTTGGTTCGCGCGGCAAGGTGAACGGTTGGGTGATCGTGCTGTTATTCCTGTTGCCGGCTGCGGAATGCGCGATTGCGCTGATCAACCAGATTGCGACGACGCTCTTCCCGCCGCAGGCGCTGCCGAAACTCAATTTTGCAAAGGGCGTGCCTGCGGACTTCACGACGATGGTGGTCGTGCCGACGTTGTTGACCAGCGAAGCCGGGATGATGCGGATGGTTCGCGACCTGGAGATTCGCTTCCTCGCCAACCGCGACGAAAACATTCACTTCGCACTGCTAACCGATCCACCGGACGCGGCGCAACAATTCGACGAGAAGGACAAGCTGGCTGATCAGTGCTCGCACATGATTCAGGCGCTGAATGCGAAGTACGCCGGCGAAGGACGCGGCTCGTTTTTCCTCTTCCATCGGCATCGCGCCTACAACGCCTCGGAAGGCATCTGGATGGCGTGGGAACGCAAGCGCGGCAAGCTGCTGGACTTCAATAAACTGCTGCTCGGAACGAGCGACAACTTCCCTGTTAAAGCGGGCGATCTCGGATTGTTGAAGTCGGTGAAGTACGTGATCACGCTGGATTCTGATACGCAGCTTCCGCGTGATTCGGCTCACCGGTTGGTTGGGACGATGGCACATCCGCTGAATCGGGCGATCATCGATCCGGAAAAGAACATCGTCGTCGACGGCTACGGGATTTTGCAGCCGCGCGTCGAGATCAGCATTGATTCGGCGCAGCGTTCGCGATTGGCTTCGATCTTCTCGGCGGATGCTGGGTTCGACATTTACGCTCGCGCCGCGTCCGACGTTTACCAGGATTTGTTTGGCGAAGGCAGCTTCACCGGCAAGGGCATTTACGAAGTCGAGACATTCCAGCAGGTTGTGGAGCACCGCTTCCCTTGCAACGTTATTTTGAGCCACGACCTTGTGGAAGGCTCCTATGCTCGCGCCGGTTTGGTTTCCGACATCGAAGTCGTCGACGATTATCCGTCGCACATGAGCGCGTTCAGCCGGCGTAAGCACCGCTGGGTACGCGGCGATTGGCAGATTATTTTCTGGCTGCTGCCGCGCGTGCCGGATTTCTTTGGCAACTATTCGCCGAATCCCCTCTCGGTAATTTCGCGCTGGAAGATTCTGGACAACCTGCGCCGCAGCTTGACGGAAATCGCGACATTCGTGATGTTTCTCTGCGCGTGGCTGTTCTTCCCTGGTAAGGCGGTCTACTGGACGTTGGCGACTTTAGCCGTTATCGCGCTGCCGACCTACTATCAGTTCACCATGTCGATCCTGCGCGCCGGCAACGGCGTGTTTAGCGGCGCGTTCTGGAAGGCGTGGGCGGCCGATTTCGGAATCGCGCAGGTTAACTTGTTCATTCGTATCGGATCGCTGTGCCATCAGGCGCTGGTTACCGTGGACGCGATCGTTCGTGCGGTCGTTCGGATGACCGTGACGCACGAACGGCTGCTGGAGTGGGAGACGGCGGCGGAGGCGGAGAGCACCTACGGCAAGAAGACGCCGGTTGAAACGTATCTGCAACTGACTCCGTGGATCACTTTTCTTGTTGGCGTGATCGTCGCGCTCGAGAGGCCGGCGTCGTTCATGATCGCGCTGCCGCTGCTGGTTCTGTGGGGACTCTCGAAGCCGATTCAGCAGTGGTTCGATCTTCCGGTTCGGAAACCGGATGCGAAGATCGAAGCGGAAGACAAAAAGCTGCTGAGGCATTCGGCGCTGCGCACCTGGCGGCTGTTCCGTGAATACAGCACGGCGGAAGAAAACTTCATGATTCCGGACACGATCATGAAGCCGGACGCTCTCATCGTGCACCGCATTTCGACGACGAACCTCGGACTGCTTTTGAATTCGCGGCTCGCAGCAATGGATCTGGGCTTCCTGACGCTGCCGGAATTCTTGACGGACACCGAGAGATCGTTTGATTCGATCGACAAGATGCCGCGTCACGAAGGACAGATGTACAACTGGTACGACAATCGGACGCTGGACGCGGTGAAGCCGCGGTTCATCTCGGCGGTCGACAACGGCAACCTCGTTTGCGCGCTCTGGACGGTAAAGCAAGGCTGCCTCGGAGCGATTCGCGAGCCGCTGTTCAAACCCGAAACTCTACAGGGCTTGCGCGATCACCTCGACACGATCGAGGAAATCTTCAAGGCGGAAAATCAGGAAGAGACTCTGCTCGCCGGCGTTCGTGAGATGAAGCAGAAGGTCGCCACGCTGAACGATTCGCCGGCGACGTGGCTCGATGCTTTGGCAGGTTGCGAACGTGTGACCGTTGCTCTGGCCAAGAAGCTCTCGACCGAACCCATTGAGACTGAGGCCCAATGGTGGGTATACGAACTCCGCCTCCGCATCTCTCATCTCGAGAGCTTGGTGTATGACTTCGCGCCATGGTTGCAGCCGCAGTTCGCGAAGTGCACGGCTGAACCGGGCGTGCTGGAACTGGTGCCGGCCGAAAAGCTGACGCTCGAAACGCTGCCGAAGGTCTGCCACACGCTCGATCAGAAGTTGTGGCGGATGCTCGAGGAAGGCGGTTCGAACGTTGAATCGCGCTCTGCGCTACAGTTGCTGCGCTCGGCGGTTGGACGGACCAGCAGCATCGCGAAAAGCATGACGACGCGCCTGGAACGGGTTGCGGAGCGCGCCGACACACTGGCTCGCAGTATGAACTTCAACTTTTTCTTCGACGCGAAGAAGAAGCTCATGTTCACGGGCTACAACGCCGAGGAAGGCAAATTCACGCCGAGCCATTATGACTTGATGGCATCGGAGGTCCGCTCGGGCGTGTATGCCGGCATCGCGAAGGGCGAACTGCCGCAAGAAAGCTGGATGGCGCTGGAACGCAAGATGACCAGTTACAAGGACGAACAGGTGATGCTGTCTTGGACGGGCACCATGTTCGAATACCTGATGCCGGTGTTGTGGATGAAGATTTTCCCGAACACGATCATCGACGAGACGACACGCGGCGCGGTTCGTGCGCAGCAGAGGTACGCCGACGATAAAGGAATTCCCTGGGGGATTTCGGAAGCATCGTGCTCGATTATCAACGCTGCGGGTCACTATCACTACGAGGCGTTCGGCGTCCCGGGCATCGCGGTGAGCCGCGATTTGTCGCGCGATCTTGTCGTTTCGCCATATTCGACGTTCCTGAGTTTGATGGTCGATCCAAAGGGAGCGATCAAAAATATTCAGCGGATGAAGGATCTCGGCTTCCTCGGCTCGCACGGATTCTTCGAGTCGGTGGATTACACAAAATCGCGCATGAAGAAGGGCGAGAGGTTCGAGATCTGCCGCTGCTGGCTGGCGCACCACTCGGGCATGAGCCTGATGGCGGTTGCGAACATCCTGTGCGACGGTTCGTCGCAGCGCCGGTTCCATTCGGAGCCGATGGTGGAGTCGATCGAACGGCTGCTGCATGAGAAGACGTTACGCAACGTACAGCTTGAGCCTTCGGGTGCTGCGGATGAAGCCGCGGCCATGACCGCGAATTCAGCAGCGGCAGACAAAGCGGATCAGAAGAACTGGGCTGCTGCGCCTTCGAAGTTAAATTCGGCTGCTTAACCTACGTTGGTTGTTTACACGTCGTGAAGAGCGCGATCGAGCGAAGCGCCGGCTCCGCGTTCTACACAATCCTCTGTATTGTTTGTGCTGCTCGCTGCATCTTAACTGGATGTAGGAAGCGTCCCGTTCGCAGTTGAAATCGTTCGCGTTCACCCGCCACGGCCGCATCCCGGCCGTGCCCCACGGTTCGGCCTACCAAATTCAAGGCAAGGTGCGTCATGGCTACACCCAAATCGGCCCTCAGCAGCAGCTCGAAAACTCCTCAAATTCTCAGCGAAGATCAACACGCGGCGTTTCAGGACAAGGTTCGGCAGCGCGTTTCGCATCGCGCATATGACATCTATCAGAATTCCGGCAGTCAGGACGGCAACGATTACGAGCACTGGATTCAGGCGGAAAACGAGGTCTTGCAGCGCGGAATCGAAGTGCGCGAATCGGGAAGCTGGCTTGCTTTCAATGCATCGATCCCAGAAGGCTCGGCAGATGACGTAGAGATTTGCCTCACTCCGACGAGCGTCACCGTTCGCGCGGAGAAAGCTGAACCGACCAAGAACACCGAGGCAAGCGCGCAAGACATTACAGAACGAGAGATCTTTCTTACGCACGACTTAAACACTGAGATTGAACCTGCGACCGCTAGTGCTACGCTGAAAGATCAGAAATTAACGATCATGGTGAAGAAGCGATACCCCGTCGGCACAAACACCACGTCGCCCGCGACGGCTTCGATAGCATCGACGCCGGCAAAGGCAGAATCCGCAAAGGCATAATTCCAACCGCTTGAGCGACTCTCAGCCCATTCGCCCGCCAGCTTTGGGGGCGACCCGCACCGCGGATGGACGTTGGCAGTTCGTGGTGTGGGCGCCGGCGAGAAAGAGCGTTGAACTTTCTCTCCCCTCGAAAACAGATTCCACTGCGAAATCCGTTCCGATGGAGCGCGATTCGTCTGGGTACTTTCACGCCGTCGTGGATGGTCTCGAACCTGGCGCTCGCTACTCGTTCCGATTGGATCGCGGCGACACTCGGCCAGACCCTGCATCGCGATTCCAACCTGATGGTGTGCATGCGGCTTCACAAGTCATCGACCCGAGCACATTTGGCTGGACTGACCAGGTGTGGAAGGGTGTCGCGCTGCGCGACACGGTCCTTTACGAGTTGCATGTCGGCACTTACACGCGCGAAGGAACATTCGCAGCACTGATTCCCCATCTTGATCGGCTCGCTGATCTCGGCGTGACGACGATTGAGTTGATGCCAATCTCCCAATTTCCCGGCGGAAGAAACTGGGGATACGACGGTGTTTTTCCATTTGCGGTTCAGAATAGCTACGGAAATCCGTCCGATTTGCAAAGGTTTGTCGACGCTGCGCATTCGAAGGGACTCGCTGTTTGTCTCGACGTGGTTTACAACCACCTCGGCCCAGAGGGGAACTACTTCAACGAGTACGGGCCTTACTTCACGGATTTCTATCACACCCCTTGGGGCTCGGCGCTGAACTTTGACGGTCGTCAGAGCGATCACGTTCGACGCTTTTTTATTGAGAGCGCGTTGCATTGGCTGGAGCAGTTTCACTTCGACGCGCTGCGCCTCGACGCAGTTCACAGCATTTACGATGCGAGCGCGAACCCCTTCCTAGCGGAGCTCTCGAACGCAGTGCGCGCACTATCGAAGCGAGTCGGGCGCGAGATCGTGCTGATCGCCGAAAGCGATCTAAACGATGCGCGTATGGCTTTACCGACCGGGCCTGAAGCCGAGGGGCTAGGTATGCATGGGCAGTGGAGCGACGATTTCCATCATTCCCTTCATACGCTCGTGACGAAAGAAACCGCCGGCTACTATCAGGATTTCGGAACTGTTCATCACTTAGCAAAGACCATTTCGAATGGCTGGTATTACGACGGAATCTATGCGCCTCACCGCGAACGGCGACATGGGAATTCCCCGCTCAAGTTAGAGCCGGAACAATTCGTCGTCTGCATTCAGAATCACGATCAGGTCGGAAATCGCGCGCTCGGCGACCGCATCAGCAATCTAACGGATGTTGAAGGACTCAAACTCGTGGCCGGAGTTACGTTGCTGTCGCCCTTTACACCGATGCTGTTCATGGGCGAAGAGTACGGCGAGACGGCTCCCTTTCAATATTTCATAAGCCACGGCGACGCAGGCCTGGTCGAAGCTGTTCGGAACGGACGGCAGG